>OIXV01003694.1_pt1 | contig 11039 bp, 10 predicted proteins | sample 1587771 | NCBI WGS metagenome assembly OIXV01 (sample SAMEA3888893, study PRJEB22519) | human gut metagenome | biome: human gut; feature: human-associated habitat; material: faeces | place: Denmark | collected 2010
TGTATAAAATTTTCAATGTTCTTCAATTTAGCCTTGACTTTTTATTTGCAGGCTTCTGTTTGGATTTATGTGTCTTTTATCACTTAAATTCAACTACAGTTACACCATATCCGCCTTCCCCGTATTCTCCCATGCGGTAACTTTTGACGTACTTGCTTTTTTTGCAGTGGTTTTGGACAGCGTTTCGCAGGGCACCGGTGCCGACTCCGTGGATGATGGTTACCTGATGGAGTTTGGCAAGGTAGGCGTCATCTAAATATTTGTCAAGTAGTCCAAGGGCTTCGTCCACCGTTTTTCCGATTAAATTGATTTCCGGTGAAATAGTCATTGCCTTTGCCATTTTCATGTTTCTTGCATGGGTAATGGATGCTTCTTTTTTTGCGGCTTTGGTTTCCTGCTCCAAAAGTTCTAGGTCGCTTACGGAAACTTCCGAGCGCAAAATGCCCATTTGGACAAAACATTTTCCTTTGCTGTTTGGAAGCGTGCTTACGGTTCCTTTAATACCCATCGAATGAACCATAACAATGTCACCAATCTGCAATTTGTCCGGTGCTCTCTTTGGTGCCTTTTTGGTTCCCTCTATCGTCAGTTCGCTCTCAGTTTCGTTGAGCGCTTTGCGCAGGTTTGCACGCTCTTTTTCCATTTCCTTTGTCATGCCGGAACCTTTCATCCACTTGTTGTACTTGCGGATGGATTCGTCGGCAGTGTCCTTTGCCTTCTGGATAATCTCGTGGGCCTCTTCGTTTGCGCGGCGTAAAATTTTATCCTTGGCGGCATCAATCCGCTCGTTTTTCGCCTTCATTTTATCACGGAAATGCTCTGCCTCTTCGCGGATTTTTTTCGCTTTCTCGCGCTCTTTTTCAGCGGCGGTTCTGGCATCCTCAAGTCCGGTGACAACGTCTTCAAAACTGCGGCTGTCGGAGTCGACAAGTTTGCCTGCTTCATCAATAATTTCTTTTGGAAGTCCTAATTTTCCGGATATTGCGAACGCATTACTTTTTCCCGGAACGCCGACTAACAGCCGGTAAGTCGGCTGCAAAGATTCTACGTCAAATTCACATGAGGCGTTTTCAACACCATCGGTGGACAGGGCATAAATTTTTAATTCGCTGTAGTGCGTCGTAGCCATAGCGGTTACATTTCGGTTATGCAGATTATCTAAAATTGCAATTGCGAGCGCAGCACCTTCCGTTGGGTCGGTTCCGGCGCCAAGCTCATCAAAGAGTGCCAGTGTCTTTTTGTTCGCACGTTTCAAAATATAAACGGTGTTTACCATGTGGGAGGAGAATGTACTCAGACTCTGCTCAATACTCTGCTCATCGCCGATATCGGCGTAAACTTCTTCGTATACGCGCAGGTGCGAGTGGTCATATGCCGGAATATGCAGACCGGCCTGTCCCATCAGAGTAAATAATCCAACCGTTTTTAACGATACTGTTTTACCACCGGTGTTTGGTCCGGTGATAATCAGTAAATCATAAGTTTTTCCGAGTGTCACATCAATCGGCACGACTTTATCTTTTGGAATCAGCGGGTGGCGTCCCTTTTTAATATGGATGTAATCCTGGTCAAAAAGTGGTTCGCTTCCCTGCATTTTTTTAGAAAGTTTTGCCTTTGCAAAGATAAAGTCAAGTTCCGCAAGCAGCAACACATTTCGCTGTAAATCTTCGGCGTAAGGCGCTGCAAGGGCGCTTAACGATGCCAGTATTTTTTCAATTTCTTCCTGCTCTTTCATACCCAGTTCCGCAAGTTCATTGTTTAACTGCACAATTGCCATCGGCTCAATGAAAAAGGTCGAGCCGGTTGAACTCTGGTCATGAATCATACCCGGAAAAGTGGATTTATATTCTTGCTTAACAGGCAGACAATACCTGCCGTTTCGCATGGTGACGATGTTGTCACGCAGCATGGAGCCGGATAGATTCATAGTTGCCGTCAATTGCTCGCGTACTTTATCGTTCGTAGTTTTCATGGCACGGCGAATTCGTTTCAGTTCGGAACTCGCATCATCTGCCATTTCTTCCGGACTCAAAATGCAGCGGTTGATTTCCAGACGCAAATCCGGCAAATCCATAAGTGCACCAAAGCGTCCCGAAAGTGCATCTTTCAAATCTTCAAACTTGGCATCATAAGCGATGGCATCTTTGGCAATCTCCAAACACCGGGCGATGTCAAGAAGTTCACCCATGCCGAGCACGCCGCCTTTTTCCAGCGGCACCAGACTTGGACGAATATCCGTTAGCCCGTGAAATGGCAGCCTTCCCTGTTTTAAAAGACGCATGAGTGCGTGCGAAGTTTCAGTCTGCCAGCTAATGATTTCTTCCCTCCTTGACGAAGGCAAGAGGTGCCGTATGCTTTCCTTCGCAAGCGGTGTGTCTGCCTCCTCAAGAAGCATGTCAATGATTTTATAATATTCAAGTGTTTGTAATACTTTTTTGTTCACAATGGAAACTCCCTTCATATAGTGACGCATGGAGGGCGGCGCAGCCGCCCTCCTGCACTGCTATTGTACAATATTTGGTTTCTGTTTGTAAAGGGAGCGTTGCGTTTTTAGTTCCGTAAATTACTAGAAAAAGTGGTGGCTCTAGTGGGCGTTTTCACTCGTTGAGTGCGTAGCGGTATGGATGCCTATGCTAACGCATGTACAGGCATCTCATACCGACGCACTCAAAACCCACTAGAGCCACCACTTTTTCTGGTAATTTACTGGAATCCTAAAAACTTGGCAACGGTTCTGATGGATGAAGGGGAGTTTGTTTTGGGGATTGGTTTGCGGTGTGTGCGTTTGAGCGAGACGACGTGGCTTTATGGGGGCTAGGCAACTCTTTTTCTGTGATTTGCGTTATAGGGTTGCATTTTGATGTGTTTTTGCCATGAAATTCGACCTTATCAGGGAAAATCACGAGGTAAATGCAACGTTTTCCGCAAATTTTGCCTTAATGGTTGTTTTTGCTGAAAAAGCATGCAACTCTTTTTGTATTTTTCTAGGAAAACGGTTGCTTATGGGGGGAGGGGCAGTGGCTTGGGTTAAGTGTTTGCCGCGGATTTTATTTGGATTGCAGTAATTTAGGAGAAAAACTTTGTGACGAGTGGGTTTTGAGTGCGTCGGTATGTGGCACTGGTAGTTTCAGTGCCCATACTGCTACGCACTCAATTAACGAGAGTGCCCACGAGACACAAAGCTTTTCTCCTAAATCACGGAACCCAAATAAACCCCAAACTCCATCTTGAATAATTCCACCAGTTGTTTTACAATAGAGCCATGAATACACAAACACGAAGAAAAATGATTGCAAGTTTCATATTTGTCATTCTCGTATGCGGCATCCTTTTTGACCATGTGCCTGACCGCACAGTCATTTCGCAGGGCTTTTCGAATACGATTTCTTCGGGTGCGCGGATTGATGGCTCCGGGATTAAATATGCCATCCGCGGCGAGCGGTTTTCAGAGCAGATGCCAATTGTCTGTCTGCTTCGCAGTACCGCAAGAAATACCGGATATTTATCAAGAACACCGCTTGTTTTAGCCGGTTTTGGTTCTCTTATATTTCTCGCTGTATTAACAGCACTCTTATTACATCTCTATGCGAAAGGGCACGACACAGGCAGCCGCCTGCGCATTTTACGATGGCTCTTTCGGACGGACGGAAAAAAACGCACCTTCCATATTGGATAATTGAATAAAGATGGTTTGTTCTTTTGCTGTAAATCTGCTATTTTTTCATGTCATGTCTTTGATTTTTTGTAAAAGGACGGACTTGTTATGTCGAAAATTAAATATGGAGGAAAATGATTATGTTGGGAACAATTTTTTTGGATGTAGTTATTTTTATCGGAGGCGCTTGTGGTGTACTTAGTTGTTTATACATGGTACTGTCGCTGATTGCTGTCCTGTTTTATAAGTTTTTCAGACGAATCCGCTTTGGAATTTCATTGTTTGATTAACTGAACTTGGTGAAAAACACCTTGCTTGTTCCCTCCTTTTCTATTATTATGGTATCAGGGTCGAAAAGTTAGCAATCCGGATAACATAAGTTATAAGTTCTCAAAGTCAAAAGAGCAGAAGTTAAGGAGGGAACATTTTTGAAAAAATGGATGCAATCCGTGGGAGTGCCTTTTTTAGTGGCAGGAATTTTTGGAATGATGATAGGACCAAATGTAAACGTGTCTGCCGACGAGCCAACGGCGGCTTCGGGTTCTGGCGTGACAATTGAAACACCGGCAGAAACTCCGCTTGGTGCGGCGGTTATTACAGCGGCAAAAAAAGCGTCTTCATTAAAACAGGTTACGATTACATGGACGCAGAGCGGAGAGGCACAGGGTGCCGTCATTTTTAGAAAAAGCGAGAAAAGTGATTTTGCAGAAATTGCGCGGATTTCGGATGGTACGCCGGGAAATAAAACGTATGTGGACAAGTCGGTGAAAGCAGGAAAAACTTACATTTATCAGGTCTGCGTGTTCCGTACACGTGCGGATGGTACGACACAGGTGCAGACAGGGGCAAAAACGGCATCGGTAAAATTGGTGCCGGGGAAAATTAAAGGGCTTAAGGCGAAAAAAAGAGGAAGAAAAATTCTGGTAACCTGGAAGAAAACAAAAAGTGTTTCCGGTTATCAGGTTTATACGAAAGTGTTTGTAAAAGGCATTAAGACAAAGTACAGCAGAGCGAAAACGCAAAAAGGGCGCAGCTACAAGCGCGGCATGCTTGTTCATGGCATGAAATACGGCTTTATGGTGCGTGCTTATAAAAAGGTAAATGGCAAAAAAATCTACGGACCATTTACGGCTGTGAAAAAAAGATACTAATATGAAATGGAGATAAAAAAATGAATTATTTGAAGGATTACCGCGAAGGTGAAAAGTTTGTTGGCACGTATTTGTGTAAACAGAAACAGATTTTGAAAACAAAGGCAGGAAAAACGTATTATTCCCTGACCTTACAGGATAAAACGGGAACCGCAGACGGAAAAATCTGGGAGCTGAATAATGGCATTGCCAATTTTGAGCCAATGGATTATATTCACTGCGAAGGAATGGTAACGAGTTTTCAGGGAAATTTGCAGATGAACATTTCCCGCGTCCGCATCAGCGACGAGGGCGAATATGACCCGACGGATTATGTGCCTTGCACGAACAAAGATGTCGGAGAAATGTTTAGCCGCATTTTGAAATATGTGGCAAGTGTGCAGAACAAATATCTGCGAAAAATTTTGGAAATGTATTTTGTGGAAAATAAAGAGTTTGTCGACGCATTTAAGAAACATTCGGCAGCGAAGAGTGTTCATCATGGATTCATGGGCGGACTTTTGGAGCATACGCTCAGCGTCACGGACATGTGCCAGTATTTTGCGGAGCATTATCCAATGATTCACAGAGATTTGCTCATCACAGCGGCGTTGTTCCACGATATGGGAAAAATTCAGGAAATTTCGGATTTTCCAATGAATGACTACACGGATGACGGCCAGCTTCTCGGGCACATTTACATTGGCGCACGCTGTATGGAAAATGCGGCCGCACAGATTCCTAATTTCCCGCCAAAATTGAAAAATGAACTTGTTCATTGTATTCTTGCGCATCACGGCAAGATGGAATTTGGTTCGCCGAAAGTGCCGGCGATTATGGAGGCAATGGCGTTACATATGGCGGATAACGCCGACGCGAAATTGCAGACTTTGACGGAAGTATTTACTCAGGCAGGCGACAACATGGGATGGCTTGGTTTCAACCGTATGTTTGAGAGCAATTTGAGAAAAACTTCAGAGGAGTAATGGACTTGGAAAAGAAGAAATTGCAGTTTAAGAAAAATGATGAAATTGTCATTACGATTGAAGATTTAGGAAAAGACGGAGAGGGTATCGGTCATGTAGATGGCTATGCCCTTTTTGTAAAGGGTGCGCTTCCGGGCGAAAAGGTTTTGGTGCACCTAATGAAATTAAATAAAAATTATGGCTTTGCGCGCTTGGTTGAAATTTTGGAGCCGTCAAAGGAGCGCATGACGCCGTCGTGCCCTTCTGCATCGTTATGTGGCGGCTGTACGCTGCAGCATTTTTCCTACGAAGGCCAGCTTGCCTTCAAGGAAAAGAAAGTAAAAGATTGTCTGGAAAGACTCGGCGGTGTGGATTTATCTTCTGTCACATGGCTTCCGATTTTAGGAATGACGGGCGAAAATGAATCTCCGTGGCATTACCGAAACAAAGCACAGTTTCCGGTTCGTGAAGATGAAAATGGAATCCCGCAGACCGGCTTTTTTGCCGGACGAAGCCACCGCTTAATCCCTGCTTCGTCATGTGCCATTCAGCACCCGGTAATCAATGAAGTTGTCGAAACCGTAATGGATTTTCTGCGGACGTATGGCATTTCCGCTTATCGTGAGGAAAGCCACAAGGGGCTTGTGCGCCATATTTACGTGCGCCGCGGCTACCACACCGGACAGATTATGGTGTGTCTTGTTATAAATGGAAATGAGCTGCCGCACGCCGCAGAACTCATTACAAATCTTCGCACGATTGAGGGAATGACAAGCATCTGCCTCAACATCAACACAAAGAAAACAAATGTAATTCTCGGTTCTTCCACAAAACTTTTGTGGGGCAGTCCTGCCATCGAGGACAAAATCGGCGGCATCCGATACCAGATTTCACCACAGTCCTTTTATCAGGTCAATCCGGTTCAGACCGAAAAACTGTATCAGACAGCACTCGATTTCGCTGATTTGCAGGGGGATGAGCGTGTCTGGGATCTCTACTGCGGCATCGGAACCATTTCTCTATTTCTCGCAAAAGCAGTACCAAACGGTCAGGTAACCGGCGTTGAAATTGTTCCGGAAGCCATCGAAAATGCCAAGAAAAACGCAGCATTGAACGGTATCTCCAATACGTCATTTTACTGTGGCGCAGCAGAAGACGTTGTAACGGATATGGTCGCTAAGCGCCGTACGCCGTCAAAAGAAGACCAAAATGGGGCGCTCGCCGACGTCGTTGTCGTCGACCCGCCGCGTAAGGGATGCGATGCGAAACTTTTGGACACCATTGTCACGATGAATCCCAAAAAGATTGTTTATGTCAGCTGCGACCCGGCGACACTCGCCCGTGATGTGAAGGCACTGGGGGAAAAGGGGTATGAGGTGAAAAAGGTTCGGGCGTGTGATATGTTTCCGCAGGGGGGACATATAGAGTGCGTGGTTGCACTACATCGGGTCGATATGTAAGAATCCTTGATTTGCGCGAAGGCAACGAGGAGAGTTCCGAAGAAACAACTGGCTGTAAAGCCTGTGTTTATGCGGAATTCGACGACTGCCCGCGAGTCGGGAAGTTTGTAAAACTTCTCGACTTCCGGCACTTTGAGAGACATTTTGCTTTCTCACAGAGTGACCGAAAAACGTACAAAAAGGCAGTTTTGGATGGTGTAAATGTGTCAGTAGTTCTCGATGTGGTGTCTCGGAACACATAAGATCGTTATCTAACTAAATAAGAGTAATAGGCATGAGCCGTTCATTTTCAAGAAATTGAGAGTGGACGGCTTTCTTACGTTTAGAAAGAGAGGTAACGATGGACGAAATTAAATTATTGAATTTAAATCAGCTTCATGATTTTGCAAATCATCCATTTAAGGTGGAAGAGAATACAGAGTTGTGTGAGCTGATGAGAAGTATTGAAACAGAGGGAGTTCTTGTTCCACTTCTAGCAAGACCGAATCCCAACGGAGAAGGTTATGAACTGATATCGGGACATAGACGAAAAGCAGCCTGTGCATGGGCAGGAGTTACAGATGTTCCAGTTGTGGTAAGAGACTTAGATGATAATCAGGCAGTAATCACAATGGTGGACAGTAACTTACAGAGGGAGCATATCAAACCAAGTGAAAAAGCATATGCCTACAAGATGAAGTTGGAAGCTATGAACAGGCAGGGACAGAGGACAGATATTACTTCGGCTCAAGTTGAGCCGAAGTCAGGTCTTTTGGAAAGAAGTAATGAATTGTTGGCTAAGCAGGTGGGAGAGAGTGTGGCTCAAATCAAGAGATATGTGAGACTTACAAATCTGATACCAAAGATTCTTGATATGGTGGATGATGGAAAAATTGCTTTTACCATTGCTGTAGAACTTTCTTATCTAAAGGAAGAGGAACAGTATGAACTTCATGCTGTTATGGATCTGGAACAATGTACACCATCCCTATCACAAGCAAATCGAATGAAGAGAATGAGCCAGTCGGGAGAATTGGACATGGATATGATGTATGAAGTTCTTGGGGAGGAAAAGCCGAACCAGAGAGAACAGATTAAGATTAACGCCGATTCCTTGTCAAAGTACTTCCCACCAGACTTTACACCAAAGCAGAAGGTAGAGTTAATCGAACAGCTTGTGAAGGACTGGCATGAGCAACAGGCAATTGTACCTGTGAGAAAAGGCAGGGGAAGATGATATTAGATCAGTACAGGAAAGAGAGGTACAAAATAATGAGCAAGGAACAATCATTATGTAACCGCAAATGGCGTAGCAGTTTGTGGTTATGAGGAAGAGGCGAAGCGGATTCCGAATGTCCGCTTTATTATTAGGTGGAACTTATATAGAGATTGATGGATTATTATATCCTAATCTTGTTATGGAAGGTGAAGATGTAAATGCATTTTCGGGTAAGTTCGGTGACTTGTGGAAACATTATATGGAAGAGAACCATTTAGAGAGATACAGGTTATTAGTTCGGCTTGGAATATTGAACCAGACAGCAGCAGAGGAAATCGTATTACACGATATTGTGTATTGCAATCATTAAGAAGAAAGAGAGGACAAATTTTATGACGAATTTAAGAGAATACAATATGAACGGAACAATTATTTTAGGTGTGGATGCAGGATATGGAAACTTTAAAACAGCTAGAACCTGTTTTCCGACATCGGTAACAAAGAGTATGAGCGAGCCAACCATTAGCAAGGATTATGTGGAGTACAACGGAGCTTATTATATTCTTGGAGACGGACACAAGGACTTTGTGGCAGATAAGCATGAGGATGAAGATAATTATGTACTGACACTTGCGGCTATTGCAAAGGAACTGAAAGCCAGAGGGCTTAATACTGCAAAGATTCATCTTGCAGTAGGGCTTCCGCTGAAATGGTTTCAGACCCAGAGAGAAGATTTCAGAAGATATATGCTGCAGAACAGACACTTGGATTACAGATATGCCGGTAAGAGATATGTGGTGGATATTGATGATTGTACGGTTATGCCACAGTGTTATGCTGCCATTGCAGAGAATCTAAAAGAATTTAAAGGTATGAACATGGTGGCAGACATTGGAAACGGCACAATGAACGTAATGATTCTGAATAACGGAAAAGCTTCTGAAACAAAGTCCTGGACAGTGAAACTTGGAGTGAACCAGTGCTTTATGAAAATCAGAAATTTGATCCTGAATGAGAAGAACAAAGAGATTCCGGCAGAGATTATTGAAAATTATCTCCGTTTTGGAAATGCAGATGTGGGAGCTGAATATCAGAAGCTGATGGAGCAGGCTGTTAAGGAATATGCAGATGAAATCTTTGCAGAGCTTCGCAATTATGGATATGATTCAGAACTGATGAGATTTTATATCATGGGTGGTGGTGCAACGATAATTGAATTAGTCGGAGACTATGATAAAGAACGTGTCACTTTCAATCATGACATCCGAGCCAATGCTAAGGGCTATGAATATTTCTGTTATATGAAACTTCGAAGCCAAGCAAAGGCAGGGAGAAGATAGGGAGGCAAGGTGATGAGATATGGCAACGAAGAATCACAATATCCGATTTGATCTTTCCATACGGTTGTAACAAAATAGAACGGTTTGTATGGAGGATCATATAATAAAAAATGTTGATTGTCATAAGCGTAAAAGCTTGAGACAGTCAACATTTTTTTAATATCATTTGTAATTTTGGGACAGAAATTTTATATTTAGATGTTCATTCCAATGCGAATCAGTCGGAAGGCACGTACAGCAGCAGAATAGCATGATGATGCAGCTGACTCAAAAGCTTCATCTAATGATTCAATACGGTCTACAGTCGTAATCATCGAATCGATACCATATTCGAACATTACACCTGATCCTTCTCCAAGACTTCCGTTGATTGCAATACATGGAACTTTAGCAGCTTTACATCGCATTCCGATTCCGTAGGGCACTTTTCCAAATTGACTCTGATAATCCATTTTTCCTTCACCAGTCACAACGAGATATGCGTCTTCAATTTTTTGATTGAAATCTAAAATATCCAATACTGTTGATATACCGGAATTCATGTCTGCGCATAAAAACGACATCAATCCATAACCATGACCACCTGCTGCACCTGAAGCAACCGGAGTACGTAAAATGGGTGTTTCTAGGGGCTTTTTTGAAAATTATTTATCGGGTCTGACACAGATCGGACCAAACTTTGTGGGACTGGAGAACTACAAAACGCTGTTTACACAGGGCGATATCTGGATTTACGCAAAGAATACCATGATTTTATGGATCATGTGTTTTGTGCCACAGATTATTTTGTCATTACTGTTAGGTGCATGGTTTTCTGATGTGCGTTTGAAATTAAAAGGAAGCAGATTTTTCAAGACCGTGATCTATCTGCCAAACCTGATCATGGCATCCGCATTTTCCATGTTGTTCTTTACACTGTTCTCAGATGGTGGACCGATCAACTCGATTTTAATGCAGATCGGAATCATTTCAGAGCCATATAAGTTTCTGGCAAACACAGGAAGTGCGAGAGGACTGATCGCCCTTATGAACTGTCTGATGTGGTTTGGTAATACGACCATTCTTTTAATGGCAGGCATGATGGGTATCGATACTTCCCTATTTGAAGCAGCAGAGGTGGATGGAGCAACTTCCACACAGGTATTCTACAAAATTACATTACCGCTGCTCCGGCCGATTTTAGTATATGTTGTGATCACATCACTGATCGGTGGATTACAGTTATTTGATGTACCACAGATTTTGACCAATGGTACCGGTGATCCAATGAGATCGACCATGACATTGATCA
>OIXV01003696.1_pt1 | contig 11037 bp, 9 predicted proteins | sample 1587771 | NCBI WGS metagenome assembly OIXV01 (sample SAMEA3888893, study PRJEB22519) | human gut metagenome | biome: human gut; feature: human-associated habitat; material: faeces | place: Denmark | collected 2010
TCCTGTTCCGGCTCAGCCGCCGGAAGTCGCCAGCGCCAGCACACCGGCCAGAACGGCGAAACCGCCGAGGACGCCAAGGGCAAGCTTGGTCTCGTTGGCCTTGATCTGCTGCCGGACGGCCACCTGCGTGCCGCAATAGACCGGGCAGGAAGCGCTGTGGCCGTCGGGGGTGACGGCTGTGATGACCGTCTTCCCATCGCCCACTGCCGTCACGACGCCGAAGGAGTCTACCGTCGCCACCCGCGGATCCGCTGTAAGCCAAGTGATGGGCACAGCGCTGCCGTTCTCCACAGCCACCGTGGCCTTCAGCGGGGCAGCGCCGCCGATGCTCTCCAAGAGCAGCTCGTCGGCGTTGAGGGTGACTTTGCCGATGTTGGAGGTCACTTCCACTTCACAGCGGAGGGTCTTGGTGTAGGTGTTGGCCACGATGGTGGTCTTGCCGGGCTTCTGGGCCGTTACGAGGCCGTTGCGGTCCACCGTCGCCACAGCGGGATTGGTGCTGTACCACTGGTACACCCAGTCGTCGGGGGCGGCGCTGGACAGATAGAGCTGATAGACCGGGTTCCGGTCATTGTACTCGATCTCCATGTCCAGCCAGCTCTGGTTCAGGCGGCTCTCTGCCGCCGCGGTATTTTCTTCGTCCAGTATCGCCGTGGGTGCCGCCGCAGCCGCACTCAGAGGGCCGACCGCAGCGCCGAAGAGCAGTGTCACTGCCAGAGCGGCAGCAAGATGGGCTAAATGCTTTTTCATCCGATGTTCCTCACAGTCTTGCGGGGCGCTGGTCGGCGCGGCCCGCAGTCCACCAAAAATCTCTTACCTTTCGGAGCAGGTTTTCCTTCGCACAACCTCTCCGTTCCTACCTTTTATTATATCATCCCGCCGCTGCGTGAGCAAATAAAAGCTCTTGCACAGTTTTTGTGCAGATGTTACAATAAGGGCAGCAAGTATTTCGGCCAACAACAGGAGGATTTTATTATGGTAAAACACATTATTTTATGGACCTTGAAAGAAGAACTTTCAGGAGAGCAAAAGGAGACAATTAAGCAGGGAATTAAGGAAGGCTTAGAGGGACTTTCAGGACAGATACCGGGTCTTTTGGAGATTTCTGTTCGTACGGATTGTCTGCCAAGCTCTACGGTAGATGTTATGCTGGATTCAACTTTCGAAAGTGCAAAAGCGTTGAAAAATTACAGCACACATCCAAAACATGTAGCAGTAGCTGATGGTAAGGTAAGACCATATACGGCGACGAGAGCGTGCATGGATTTTGAAGTGTAGAAGGGGATGAGCCGGCAGAGGAGAATAAAGAAGCTTGGCACTAGTGTATGCCGTTTGACCGCACGACCGGAAAGCCATTGCAGAATTTTGAAGGAGAAGATTACAGTGTGTTAACCGGTGAACTTCTTTTAAATAAAATGAAAAAAGATAAATCCGTTGTATTTGTGACTGCGGCAGTTCCAAGTAATGTTGGTTTTCCAAAAGAAAATCGTGAGAAAGCGGGAAGCCAGTATATTGATATAGGAATTGCGGAAGAGCAGGCGGTAGCAATGTGCTCCGGAATTGCAAAAAATGGCGGGAAACCAATCTTTGGTACCAACGCAACTTTTATCCAGAGAACGTATGACCAGTTTTCACAGGATGTATGTATCAATCAAAGTCCGGTCACGACGATTTTGAATTATTCGTCAATCCTTGGTTTAAATGATGTGACACACCTTGGTTTTTATACGATTTCGATGCTGAGTAATATTCCAAATCTTGTGTATCTGGCACCGACGTGTAAGGAAGAATATCTGGCTATGCTTGACTGGAGTGTGGACCAGGACAAGTATCCGGTTGTTATCAGTATGCCGGGAAATGGTGTTCATCCGGCTAAATATCCGGTGGCTTCATCTTATGATCCATTGAATGAGTATCAGGTATGTGAAAAAGGAGAAGAAGTTGCGGTTCTTGCTTTGGGCGATTTCTTCCAGCTGGGTGAAGAGGCTGCACGAAGTATTGAAAAAGAAACCGGCAAAAAAGTCACATTGATTAATCCACGTTTTGCATCTGGTCTGGATGAAAAACTGCTCTCGGATTTGAAAGAAAATCATTTAACCAAAGAGCTGATTATGAAAGATGTTATGAAACTATTACATGCATGAAATGCTAGATATGTCAATTGTTTATCCGCATAATGCAGTGATTTTGAATATGCTATGTTGTATAATATGGATATATTCAAAATATTATATGGAGGAGGATAACTATGACAAGGACTAGGAAAAAAACATTAGCCGTATTGATGGCACTTTCCGTTGTGATTCCGGGAGGTGTTGCGCCTACATCAGAAGCAGCGGCTAAAAAAGTTAAATTAAGCAAGACAAAGGTCAGCATACAAGTTGGCAAAACGAAAAAGATTTCAATCAAAAACGCAAAAAAAGGTGCCAAAGTAACATGGAAGACATCAAATAAGAAAGTGGTTAAGATTGTAAAATCAAAGAAAAAGGGAAAAAAGGCGTATGCTGTAATTAAGGGTGCAAAAAAGGGTACCGCTACGTTGCGTGCCATTTATAAGGTTGGGAAGAAAAAGAAAACGATGAAATGTAAAGTGAAAGTTACGAAAAATACGGCAAACAAAATTGCAACCAAGCAGCCGACTGCTCCAACTAAGAAACCGGTTTCTCCTTCCGGTCAGCCAACTGCAGTGCCGACGCAAAGTGTCGCAAGCGCAACACCTGCAGTAGAGAGTAAGAGCAACTACAGTTTCTTTGATGACTATACGTTAGGCTATGATAAAGATAATAAGAAGATTGTTGCTTATAAAGATGGTAAGCAGATGTCATTGGAAGAAGTAGGGGCTAAAGTGTATAACAATTATGGAGATAATATTTTTGCAAGCCAAATTGCAGATAATAAATGGAATGCAGATAATATTAAATTGACTGCACCTTTACAGTATACAACAGAAGACGGTAAGGTACATGATATTAACAGCATGCTTACCAATTATGATTTTATTGCTGATCCGACTGCATTAGATAATTCGGATAACGATGGAAAACTTTATGTATACGGAACAAATGAAGGATTTGATTATGCGGACGGTAAATTGGCTGCAAACTCTTATTCCAATAATTCACTCAGTATCCTTTCTACTTCTGATATGGTGAACTGGACCGATGAAGGGACGATGGATAATACGAATTTGAATAATTTGCCAAGTACAGCTTCTGCTAAGAAAAAGGAAAAGAATGGCTGGACAACAAAGGCATGGGCTCCATCAGCTCTCAAAATCGATGGCGATGGAGATGGTGAGGATGAATATTATATCTTTTATACCGATGGCGGAGGAATAGGATATGTTCGTGGTGATTCACCGGTTGGCCCATGGCATGATGATTTAGGACAGAAAATGTTTACCTCAAAGTCAAAAGGATGCGAGGGAGTAAAATGGTGTTTTGACCCGGCAGTTCTTGCAGATGACAAGGGGAATGCATATATTTATTTCGGTGGTGGAAATGACGAAGAAAAATATGTTCAGACCGGTCGTGTGTGCAAATTAAAATTTGAAAAAGGCACAGGAATTGTTTCTCCGGATGGTATACCAAAGACCTTGGATACATTCTGCTTCTTTGAAGATGGAGAAATTAACCAGATTGACGGTAAATACATTTATTCCTACTGTACGAACTGGGATGTAAAAGAAGATACGCCATATGTTGGAGCCGTTCAGATTGCGGCATACGTATCTTCAGACCCTATGAATATCTGCTTTTTCCCAGATAAAATTGGAAAAACCAAGTTTACGGATGAAGAAAATGTAGAACATAATTATCTTGGTACTATTTTAGATAATCCAAGTAAATTGTATGGTGAGACTTATAACAATCATCATCACATGCAGAATTTCAAAGGACATAATTACATCTTTTATCATTCAACTGTGCTTAGTAATACATTATATCGTGATAGCAAACAATATCGAAATTTACATGTAAATGAAATTGATATTGATACAAAGAATGATAAGATTACGATTGAGCCTTCCTATGAGGGTGCAAAACAGATTGAAAATGTGAATCCATATAAGAATGCGGATGGCACGGTTAAATATATTAATGCAACAACAAGTGCTAAGAGTGCAGGAGTGAAATCTTTGCGAGATGATCGTACTGTTGTAAAATCATATAATGGCTCACCGATGGTACTAGATCAGATTGATACCGGTGACTGGACTAAGATTAGTGGCGTTGATTTTGGAACCAATGGATTGAAAACAATTAGCGCAGAAATTGCAGCAACATCAGGAGAAGGTCAGATTGAGGTATATCTGGATGCTCCTACAGCTGCAAAAAACAGAATTGCAACCATTACATTGGGAGATACCAAGGGCTTGTATGCATTCAGCACGGCAAATGTTGATCGTGAAGTGAAAGGTGTTCATGATGTGTATTTTGTGTTCCGAGGAACAGGCTATAATGTGGCTTCCTGGGCATTTTCAGAAAAAACAAATCCAGAACTTCCGGATCTTTCTGCAAGACCAACGGTAGAACCAGTTCCAACAATGAATCCAAATGTAAAAGTAGGATGGAATGCGGATAAAACGGAATACGCTGTTCCGATTACAGAGGAAAATATTGTTGCAGAAGGCGGTGCAGTAGCAGAAGTAGACCAATATAATGGAACAGCTTCTCTGGTATATAATGGTCAGTATCCAGGTGTTTGGGTAAACTTGCCGGCAGAAATTACGGATAATCAATTCCAGACAGTAGAGATAACCTATGAGAATCAGGCCACAGATGCTGATTTTGGTGCAGCGATTCGGTATGCAACATCGAAAGGTGATGAGGGAATCGTATGGCCGGGTTCAAGTCCATTTGCATCAGGTGAGACAACAAAGACATTTACATTAGATTTCACAAAGAAATTTGCGAAAATAAAGATTTTTGCAGCTGAGAATCCAAAAGATGCCAAATTAATTATTAAGGCGGTTGTGTTAAAACGCGAGGCAGGAGCAACTGCACCGACAGCGACACCAAAACCGACAGCACTTCCTACCACAGCACCAATTGAGGTGACTTACGGTTGGAATGCGGATGAAACAGAATATACGCTTCCATTAACGGAAGAAACGGTTGGAAAGGGAAATGGCACGGAGGTGTCTGTAGATACAAATGCTAAGACGGCTACCATAACATATGATGGTGCATATCCGGATGCATTCCTGAATATGCCAGGGGATTTGTCCGATACGAAGTTTTCATCAATCATTATTAAATACGATCGTCTGACCGAGAAGGACAGCTTTGGTTACGCGTCTCGTTACACAGATAACAAGTCAACGGATGTAAATATTAAATGGGCAACTGTGAGTGGCGCATTTGCACCGGATGCTCACGAGGTGGAGATACCGTTAGACAAGACAAAAGATTTATATCAATTTAAAATATTTGGAAATGCATGTGATAGTGCTGGATTTATCATTAAAGCAGTGATGCTAAAAAAATAGCTTGATTTGATTCCAAATGAAGAAGGATTTTGACAAACTTTTGAAAGAATGTCAAAATCCTTCTTTTCTATTTGATAAGAAAAAATTGAAATTTGCAATTTAATGCGTAGTATGGTACCATTTTCCTTACAATTAGGCTCACAAAGGAGAATGATATATGATTCGCTTGATTGCTTTTGATATGGATGGAACTGTCTTAAATGATGAGAAAAAGATTTTAAAAGAAACAAAAGAAGCTCTTGAACAGGCGGCCCGCGCCGGTATTGAAATTGTGCCGGCGACCGGGCGGCCATTTTGTGGTATTTCGGATGAAATCTACCGGTTAGACGGAGTTCGTTATGTGCTTACGACAAATGGTGCCGGTATTTATGAAAGGGATTCAAAAACTTGTCTTTATGAGGATGCAATTCCACTATCTGCCTATCTGCCAATGCTTGCCGAAGTGGAGGCTTACGATGTGATGGCAGATACCTTTTTAAAGGGTGGTGCGCTTATGACAAAGAGAAAACGTGACCTTTTGCCAAGGATGCGTTTGACAAAAGAAATCCGTGATTATATTTTGTCGTCACGGCAGGTGGTAGAAAGCCAAGTGGACTACTTGCGTGAGCGAGGTGAAGATGTTGAGAAACTGACAATTAACTTTGCTTATGATGAGGACGGTCACCGCATTGATTACGATGCGGTCTGGGAGGTTCTTAAAAAATATCCGGATGTGAATGCTGTATCTGGTGGTATGAAAAATATTGAGGTTACCAAAAAGGGCGTTTCGAAAGCGAGTGGTCTTTTGTATCTGGGGAAAAAACTTGGAATTGCTCCAGAAGAAATGATGGTGTTTGGCGACAGCGGCAATGATTTGGACATGATAAAAATGGCAGGAATCGGTGTCGCCATGGCAAATGCAGAGCCGGAGGTTTTGAAAGCCGCAGATTTTGTCACAAAGAGTAATAATGAAAATGGGGTAGGGGGATTTTTGGTTTCAGCAGATTATTAAAAAATTGTATTTTATGCGCCGCTCTCGCTTAACAAACGCATAGGGGTATCGGCAGGTCAAAATCACCTGCCGGATACCCGCGTGTTTGTAGCGCCTGCAATACAATTTTTTTAATAATTTGTCTGAACTCCAAAAATATTTAGCACGCTTGAATGTCAGTTTCTTTGGAATCAAATAAAATTAGAAAAGAATATTTTATTTGTGGTATATGAATCATTCAAAACTAAGTTTTTTGATAACTAACACCTCATGGAGCGTCGGTGAGGCTTTTCAGGATTCCAGTAATTTGTGTTCCGATTGTTTGGTTTTTGTGTGCTACTAATACGCGGGTATCTGACAGGTGTTTTCTACCTGTCGATACCCCTGCGTATTTGTTAAGCGAAAGCGGCACACAAAGGGCAAACAATCGGAACACAAATTACGGAAACTGAAAAAACAAGAGAACAAAACCCATTGAAGGAGGAAAAAAATATGTTGACATCATTAGCACTGATTTTTTTAGTAGGACTTTGTATGGCGGCGGTATGCCAGAAATTAAAACTTCCACGCATTATTGGAATGCTTGTAACAGGAATGGTGCTGGGACCATATGTGCTGGATTTTCTGGATTCATCTATTTTGTCAATTTCTGCAGAACTCCGCAAGATGGCATTGATTATCATTTTGCTTAAGGCTGGCTTATCGTTAAATCTAAATGACTTAAAAAAGGTGGGGAGACCGGCAATTTTACTGGCTTTTGTGCCGGCATCATTTGAGATTGTTGGATATGTACTGTTTGCACCAGCCTTTTTGGGGATTTCACGGATTGATGCTGCGGTGATGGGGGCGGTGCTTGCTGCGGTTTCACCGGCGGTTGTTGTGCCCCGCATGGTGCAGTTGATGGAAGAAAAGTATGGAACAAAACAGTCCATTCCGCAGATGATTATGGCGGGGGCATCGTGTGATGATATTTTTGTCATTGTTTTGTTTACAACCTTTTTGGGAATGGCGCAGGGGGCAAAAGTAAGCCTGCTAAGGTTTGTAAATGTGCCGGTTTCGATTCTTCTTGGAATCCTTTTGGGAGCGGTAATTGGCTATGTTTTGTATCGTTTTTTTGAAATGGCATATAAACATCAAAGTTATGTGAGAAATAGTACAAAAGTTATTCTTGTACTGGGCGTATCGTTTCTTCTGACAGCAGTGGAGGGATGGCTTGACGGAAAAGTTGCCGTGTCGGGACTTTTAGCAGTTGTCAGTATGGCGTGTGTGCTTAAGGCAAAATGTATTCCTGCGGTATCTAAGCGGCTATCGGAGAAATTTGGAAAACTGTGGATTGCGGCAGAAGTTATTTTATTTGTGTTAGTTGGAGCAGCGGTCGATTTACGCTACACGGCGGCCGCCGGCGGATTTGCTGTGCTGGTAATTTTCCTTTCGCTGATATTTCGTATGGCAGGTGTGTTTGTTTGCGTTTTGGGTACCGGTCTGTCATGGAAAGAAAGACTGTTTTGTGCCATTTCGTATTTGCCAAAAGCGACGGTTCAGGCGGCGATTGGTTCGGTGCCGCTTGCTGCAGGATTAGGCTGTGGAAAGATGACTTTATCGGTGGCGGTTTTGGCGATTTTAATAACCGCACCGCTTGGCGCACTGGGGATGGATTTGACGTATAAAAAATTGTTAGCACGGGAGGAAAATAACTGAAAACGTCTTGAAAATGTCAACTTTGTGTGCTTAAATGAATAAGAGAATATGAGAAAAGAAGGGAACAACATGAAGAGTGTTTATTTTGTGCGCCATGGACAGACCGTGTGGAACGTGGAAAATAAAATTTGCGGCGCAACAGATATAGAACTTACTGCTCTTGGACATGAGCAGGCGATTGAGACAGGAAAGAAGATTTTAGAGAAAAAGATAGAGGCGGATGTGATTTTATATTCTCCGCTGGTGCGGGCGAAAGATACCGCATTACATATTTCAGAAATAACCGGGATTCCGGCAAAAGAGGAAATGCGCTTAAAAGAGCAGAATTTCGGAAAGTATGAATCGACCGCAAGAGATGGTGCCAAGTTTCGTGAGGCAAAAAAACAGTTTGTCGAACGATATGAAGGCGGTGAGTCGATGCTTCAGCTGGCGCAGCGTGTGTACAACCTGCTAGATGAGGTGAAAGCGTCCGGCAAGACTTGTATTTTAGTGGCGCACAACGGAATTGCAAGAGTGGTGCAGTCTTATTTCTATGAAATGACAAATGAAGAATATGCGGCATTTGGTGTGGATAACTGTGCGATTTTGCAGTACGAATTTCCGGGTGAGGAAAATGGGGGCGCTAAGGCATGAGTGCAGGAAAAAAAGCCGGCATGGATATGACGCAGGGAACTATCTGGAATAAAATTTTATTGTTTGCGCTTCCGTTAGCAGCAAGCAGTATGTTACAGCAGTTGTTTAACTCGGTGGATACAGCCGTTGTCGGTCGGTTCGCGAGCAGTGAAGCGCTGGCGGCAGTGGGAAGTAATGGCTCATTGATTTCTTTGATGATAAATTTATTTATTGGAATTTCTTTGGGAGCCAATGTTGTCATTGCAAAATATATCGGTCAGAAGTCGGAGGAAAATGTGCAGGCGGCTGTTCATACAGCGATTGTTGTGGCACTTATCAGCGGTGTTTTTGTTATGATATTCGGACAACTAATTGCAAAGCCCGTACTTACGCTGATGGGAACACCGGACGATGTGATTGATTTGGCGGTACAGTATTTGCGGATTTATTTACTGGGAATGCCATTTATCATGCTTTACGATTTTGGCTCATCGATTCTGCGAAGTATTGGTGACAGTAAGAGACCGCTGTACAGTTTGATTGCGGCAGGAATTATTAATACCGGATTGAATCTGCTGCTTGTGATTGTGTTTCAGATGAGCGTTGCCGGGGTTGCGATTGCAACCGTGATATCCAATCTGACGAGTGCCAGCATAGTAATGTACATTTTGATGCATGAAACATCGGTTATCCGCATTGATAGAAAACAGTTAAAAATTGTACCAAAAGAATTGAAAAAAATATTAGTTATCGGGATTCCGGCAGGACTTCAGGGAATGATGTTTTCCATTGCCAATGTGTGTATCCAGAGTGCAATTAACAGTTTTGGGGCGGATGCCATTGCAGGTTCTGCGGCGGCATTGAATTACGAATTTTTTGCTTACTTTGTTGTCAATGCATTTGCACAGGCAACTGTGACCTTTACAAGCCAGAACTTTGGTGCCGGTGAGCCGAAACGGTGTCGAAAAATTTTCCATACGGCGATGGTATTATCCCTTGTGTGTTGTGGTCTGCTGTCACTGGTATTTGTCGTGTGGCGAAACTTTTTTCTGCAGATTTATACAACAGATCCGGCAGTTCTTTTGTATGCCAAACAGCGAATTGTCATTGCGACAACGTTAGAGTGCTTAACATCCGTGTATGAAATCAGCGCGGGAGCAATGAGAGGGCTTGGACGTTCTTTGACGCCTGCGTTAATTACATTTTTTGGTTCCTGCGTGCTGCGGCTGATTTGGATTGCGACAGCGTGTAAGATGGTTCATGAATTTTGGGTTTTGCTTATTATTTACCCGATTTCGTGGGTTGTTACAGGATTGATTATGATGATTGCATACGAAATTGTGAAAAAACGCGTGCTTGAAAGGAAATGGGCGTAAAATGATGTGGCTGTTATTTGCTTTTTTATCTGCTCTCTTTGCAGGGCTTACAGCAATTCTTGCAAAGTGTGGAATTGAAAATATGGATTCGAATGTGGCAACTGCCATCCGAACGATTGTGGTATTAATATTTTCGTGGGTATTGGTTTTTGTCATGGGAGTGCAGAATGGAATTTTTCATTTATCCGGAAAAACCATTACATTTCTTGTGTTATCCGGCGTAGCAACCGGAGCATCGTGGCTCTGCTATTTTCATGCACTTCAGATTGGAGATGTGAACCGGGTTACACCGATTGATAAATCCAATACCATTTTGACGATGATTCTTGCGTTCTTATTTTTGGGGGAGACGGTTGGAGCGGTTCAAATTTGTGCAATGGTTTTGATGGGAGCCGGAACGTATCTGATGATTCAAAAGAAGGAAGCAGAAACGGGCAAGAAAACAAAAAAGACATGGCTTTTATATGCCCTGCTGTCGGCAGTGTTTGCCAGTCTGACTTCGATTTTGGCAAAGGTTGGCATGCAGGATGTCGATTCAAATTTGGGAACGGCTATTCGTACCGCTGTTGTTCTTGTAATGGCGTGGGTTGTTGTGTTTGCAACCGGAAAACAGAAAACAATTCATGGAATTGGTAAAAAAAATGGGGTATTTCTTGTGTTATCCGGCGTAGCAACAGGAGCGTCGTGGCTCTGTTATTTCCGTGCGCTGCAAACAGGACCTGCAAGTGTCGTTGTGCCGATTGATAAATTAAGTATTCTGGTTACGATTTTCTTCTCGTATTTTGTGTTTGGCGAGAAACTTACCAAAAAATCAGGAGTGGGGCTGATACTTTTGGTGGCAGGAACATTGTTGCTTTTGAAGAAGTAGGTTGAATCTGTCAAAAATAAAT
>OIXV01003716.1_pt1 | contig 10993 bp, 7 predicted proteins | sample 1587771 | NCBI WGS metagenome assembly OIXV01 (sample SAMEA3888893, study PRJEB22519) | human gut metagenome | biome: human gut; feature: human-associated habitat; material: faeces | place: Denmark | collected 2010
TTTATAGTTGTTTTATTTGTCTATTGTTATAATAAATCGTCTGAGGTAAATTTCTTGTTCCTGATGCTGCATGTTGGTAAAACGTACTGCCTTTATTGGTTTCTGTTGTAAACTGGCAGTCAGTAGGTTCTTTTCTTGTGTAAAGTTTACTTTACTCCAATCTTTTCCATTTGCAGATATCTCAAGGCTTCCCCAAGTTGCGATTTCCGGTTTCCCGAAATCTATCTCTATATTTTCTCCGGGATAAACTTGATCCAGTTCGATAGTCAATGAACCATTACCGGGCCATTTGATAACTTCCAGCGCCGGAGAAATCTGAATGCGGTTTATCTTTACCTGTAAAGGTAAGTTCTTTATCTGACTGATATCGCTTATTAGTTTATGCGGCATATAGTCGGTTTCAGCATTCAGCAGTGTGCTATATTTTTGGTTATAGCATTGCGTGACGGTGGCGAAAGTTTGATCAATCAATGGCTTGATTACTCTTCCTGCTGTCTTTATACCCGGCTGGTAAGGGTTTTGGTTGTATGTCTGGTCAATTTGAAACATTTGTTGTTGCAAGGCTTTCACGTGCTTGTATTTACGCATAAATAAAGATTGGTCATTTTTGTCGTATGCTTTGACCATTGCCAATACTTCATTTCCGGTTTCTCCCAATAGTTTGAATTGATAAAGCCAAGGCATGATTTCTACTATAATCGGATTTTTATCAGCATGGGCGACTAAAATATCACTTGATTCAACCATCTGGCTGAAGGTTTCTTGTAGAATAGAGAAGTCTTTTTCAGTGTAAGTTTTATCTTTTATGTAACTTTCAGTAAAGCTCTGCGCTGTGGGTTGGAGATTTACAGATTCCTCTCGGCGATATTTATGTCCATTGGGACCCAAGTCCGAATTGTGGGCAGCAAAGAATTCCAATTCAGTGGCTGCATCGGGCAAAATGTTCATAATAGCATCTTTCCAAGTTTTTTCACTGTTATATTTTGTTGGATTCCAAGCGTATGAGGCTACACTATAAATGGCTATTTTAGAAGCCTCGGCATGTTCCATCGGATTAGTTACAAAGCCAGACATCTGATGGGCTATTTGAGTATCGTTTCCATATACTGGTCCCATGAGCAGATGATCTCTAACGTAATCGGAAACAGGAAAGTTCCACCATATATATGCCGGACGTTTAATCCGGTCGTTTATCCATTGAATACCATCTTGGGTAATATCGGAAATAACTCGGTCTCCTGTCCACATAATTTGTATGGATGGATTCAGTTTGTCTCCTAAAGTCGTAAGATATCCTTTAGCAGGGTCGGACCAACTTTTATTGTATTCCGTGGGACACATGATAAGGGGAGTTACATCTGGTTTTACTTTTACAAAATGTTCATCTATGTAGTTCAGCAGTTCTGCTTGTTTCACAGGGTTAGTACCTTCTCCTGAAATATCATCAAAGAAGACGGCAAAAGAACGGACACCGAGATGATACATCTTTTCAAATTTTGCCAATAATAGTTCACGGTCTTCCTTATTCCATTTGATGTCTTGCCCTGGATGGATGGCCCAAACAAAATCTATTTCGTTTTCTTGGGCTACTTTTACTAATTCCTGTAATTGTTTTGCTTCTTTTTCGGGGTAAGGCAAGCGCCAGTTGGGAGAACTATGGTAAGGATCATCTTTAGGACCGTATATATAGGTGTTCATTTTGTTTTCACCATAAAATTGAAGTTGGCGAAGACGGGCATTATGGCTCCAGGGAGTCCCGTAAAATCCTTCTACGACACCACGGTAGCATATGGCCGGATAGTCTTGTATCTCTATTATCGGTAATTGGTTATCTTTGAGCAATTGTTTTAAGGTTTGCAAGGCATAGTAGGTTCCACGTTCATCGTTCCCTGCCAGAATTATTTCCTTATTATTGATGGATAGATAATAACCTTCCTTTTGGTTGGGGATTTGACGAGTAAACTTGCGGATAGACTTGTCTCCTTTTTCTCCAATATAAATGCGCAAACCGGTATTGGCCGGGTGTTTTCCACCTAATAAATCTTTTAATTCTTGTACGGCATATGGATTAGCTTCAGTTTCTCCCAAGAGCTGGTAAGTTTCAGGTAAATTGATTTGTCCGCCTTGTTTGGAAACTTGTTGAGGGATGGGCTGTACTTCTATGTTTTGGGCAAAGATAGTACAACCGGTAAAAAGACAAATGATTGCCAAATGCATTTTTTTCATGTTCTGTTGGGGTAAAAGGTTAATAAATCAATGGCAAAGATACGATTTATACAGAAAGAATTCCATCTTTTAATTGTATTATTTCTTCGGAAAGTAGGTAGGAGAGTACCTTTTCCGCTTTTTCACGATTGCTATTCAATTGGTTCAGTAGTTCTGAAACAGGCATGGCGTTTGCCTGTAATAGCTGTTTGATTTGTTTTTCCAATTCTTGAAATTCCCCCTGTTTTATTCCTGAATGATGTTTGTTAAGGCATACATCACATTGTCCGCAGTTGTGTTCGTTCTTTTCTCCAAAATATCTGAGTAGCATTCGGCTACGACATTTATCATCGGCTGTGGCATATTCTATCATAGCCTTGATTCGGGTGGTATAGCTTTTTTTTCGGTCTTCGTATATTTCCCGAGTTAGGACAAGGCGATTCTTTTCTTGCCGTTCACGGGTATATATAATATAAGGTGTCTTTTTCCGTGGAATGTAATGTATGATATGTCTACGAGTTAGCGTCAGTAGAATTTCATAGATTCGTTGGCGGGTTAATCCGGAACGGATTACTAAGGAATCTTCGTTAATATAGGCATAATCAGTAAATAATCCTGTATAAGAACGCAAGATGATGTTTATCAGTTTCTCTGTATCTGTATCATTCTCGTGTAGTTTATAGAGTTCGTCGCGTTTCATAGTGAAAAGAATACGTGAAGCATTATCTTGCTCGTCCGTATATTCTAAATATCCGGCACGGGTCAGAATCTTTAAAGCGCTGTCTGCTTGTACGGGGAAATGTTTGAAGTTACGACAGAATTCATCCAAGTTAAAAGCAAAGGTGCAACCTATACCGTCTCCCATGGCCATTTGAAAATAGTAGTTGATATCTTCGTACACTTTTCGGATATAATCCTTGTCGGGAAATGTATCACTGATACGTTTGTTGAGAGTGGTTTTATCACTTTGGGCGTATAGCAGAACAGCATATGCTTTCTGCCCGTCACGCCCTGCTCGTCCGGCTTCTTGAAAATAGGCTTCAGGAGAATCAGGCATATCTATGTGGATAACGATACGTACATCTGGCTTGTCGATACCCATGCCGAAAGCGTTGGTTGCTACCATAGTACGGCTTTCTCCGGTGAGCCAGCTTTTTTGACGTTGATCTTTTACATCATTATTCAAACCGGCATGATAGAAAGTGGCAGTTATGCCGTTATTGACCAGTAGTTCGGCAATTTCACGTGTGCGTTTCCGGTTGCGGGTATAGACAATGGCGCAGCCGGGCACACTATTTAAAATATGTAATAGCTCTTCCTGTTTATTTTCTGTAGGACGTACAATGTAAGCCAAGTTTTTTCTTTCGAAACTCATTCGGAAAACCTGACTGTCTTTTTTAAAGTTTAGCTTTGTTTGAATATCTGTTACTACTTCCGGAGTGGCAGTTGCTGTCAGTGCCAATACAGGTATGTCGGGAAGGAGCTCGCGAATTTCTGCAATTTTCAGATAAGCAGGGCGGAAATCATATCCCCATTGAGAGATACAGTGTGACTCATCTACCGTGATCATGCTTACCTTCATGTTCCGTAGTTTGCTACGGAATATTTCAGTATCCAGCCTTTCCGGAGAAATATAAAGGAATTTATAGTCGCCGAAGATACAGTTTTCCAATGCAACAATGATCTCTTCGCGTGTCATGCCTGAATAAACTGCCAAAGCTTTGATACCTCGGTCGCGTAAATTGCGTACCTGGTCCTTCATCAGGGCAATAAGAGGTGTGATAACTAAACATAATCCGGGTTGTGCTAAAGCTGGTACTTGGAAGGTAATGGATTTGCCGCCACCGGTAGGCATCAATCCTAGCGTGTCGTGACCGTTGCCTATACTTTCAATGATTTCTTTCTGTATGCCCCGAAAGTCATCATATCCCCAATATTGTTTTAGAATTTCTTTATAGGTCATTGGAAGGAGAATAAGAAAATTATGTCAAAACCCCAATGACTTGTCATCTTATTATTCTGATAAGTATCTGATAACGTCATTAAAGTTTTGACATATTTCAAAGATAAATTTTTACCATTATTCCTCACTGGGTTTTATATCTTCTATTTGCAATTGTACTTCACCACGTTTGTGCGTATTCTCCTCAATGGTATAACAAATATCAAAAGAACGTTTGGTCTTGATATAGCGTGCTTGTGAACTTTGTCCGAAAGCGATGCCATTCATCACATTGTTTGATTTATTGTCTACCAATTCCAACTTGATGTGTTCCTGATCACGCCCTACTACTTTGCTGGTTCCATAATCATATACATTATGTGTACAAAAGATTGGTTTGTGGTTGTCCGGTCCGAAGGGATTGAACTTTTTCAGGTCGGCATGGAACTTCGGAGTGATATCCCGGAAGTCAATTTCTGCATCAATATCTATTACAGCACTAGTCTGTTCCGGCAAAATATGTTCTGTGACATAGGTCTCAAAACGGCGGGTGAATTCTTCCACATTTTCCACTTTCATGGATAGTCCTGCAGCGTAAGTGTGTCCTCCAAAATTTTCCAACAAGTCACGACAATATTCGATAGCTTTGTAAACATCGAAACCTGATACGGAACGGGCAGAACCAGTTGCTAGATTATCTGTACGGGTTAATACAACTGCCGGGCGATAATAAATCTCTGTAAGGCGTGAAGCTACGATACCGATAACACCTTTGTGCCACGCTTCATTATAGATGACAATGGAACGCCGGTCTGCTAGTCCTTCCAAGTGGTCTACAATTTGGTTGGCCTCTTCGGTCATGGTCTTATCCAGATCTTTACGGGTTTCATTGTATTGGTTGATTTGGTTGGCTTTCTCTAATGCTGCCGAGAAGTCCTTTTCTATGAGCAATTCCACCGCTTCTTTTCCGTTCTGTATACGTCCGGATGCGTTGATGCGCGGACCTATCTTGAATACGATATCACCTACGGTAATTTCTTTTTCTGATAATCCGCATACATCGATAATAGCTTTCAGACCTACACTGGGATTGGAATTCAACTGCTTTAAGCCGTGGTGTGTCAGCACTCGGTTCTCTCCCATGATAGGTACGATGTCTGATGCTACACTGACAGCAACCAAATCTAATAAAGGAGTTAGTTGATGAAATTCAATGCCATTATTCAAAGCGAAAGCCTGCATGAATTTGAAGCCTACACCACACCCTGAAAGATGATCGTAAGGATACGTATTGTCTGCCCGTTTGGCATTCAGAATAGCTACGGCTGGTGGCAATATATCATCAGGTACATGGTGGTCGCAGATGATGAAATCGATACCTTTTTCTTTTGCATAAGCAATTTCCTCTACGGCTTTAATACCGCAATCTAACACAATAATAAGTTTTACACCTGTTTCACAGGCATAATCCACTCCTTTTACTGATACTCCGTAGCCCTCATTATATCGGTCGGGAATATAGTAGTCAATGTTCGAATAGAACTGCTGGAGAAATTTGTATACCAATGCTACAGCTGTTGTACCGTCTACATCATAATCTCCATAAACCATGATACGTTCTTTCCTGCCCATAGCTTGATTGAGCCGTTCTACGGCAATGCTCATATCCTTCATCAGGAATGGGTCGTGTAGCTCGTTAAGCTGGGGACGGAAAAATCTTTTAGCCTCTGCTGCTGAGGTTATACCTCTTTCCAGCAACAGCTTACAAAGAATCGGGCTGATCCCTGTTTCCTTTGCTAATGCTTTAGCTGCTTCTGTCTGTTCTTGGCTTGGAGGTTGATAATTCCATTTGTGATTCATTTTATATATTGTTTTTTCTTTTTTCTGCTCTCGGAGACGGGATAATACCATTTTCTGGTTATACTTACCCAATCAATCCGTAAAGTTAGGAAAAAACAAATAAAAAAACCGCTAATTCCATATATATTTTATGGAATTAGCGGTAAAGTATTGTATAGTAGCGGATTATTTGATGCCTAATTTTTTAGCAATTTCTTTAGGCAGTGCATTTTTATTGACTACGATATTCATGGTTTTGTAACGAACGAATGCTTTTGAGGCGTACCATAAGCCTTCGTATTTTCCAGCTTTTCCCCAAGAATTCTTTACCATATAATAGTCGTTTCCTTCTTGATCCTTAGCTATACCGTAAATCAACATACCATGATCATCGGTTGTTTCCCAATTGTCATAAGCTTCCTGGCGTTCTTCTTGTGTACACCATTTCTGAGGTTGTGGTTTGGTGTTCAGTTTCTTTTCTTCCGGTTTCATTTTCAACCAATGAGCCATGTCTGACCCACTTAGTTCTTGCACTTTTTCCGTGTCGGGCATAACAGCTACGCCATCACGTGTAAAACCTTGTTCACTGACATCAGATCCCCATGCGATTGGATAGCCGTTATTAATGGCATTGTCAAAAACCTGCATGAATTCATCAATGGGAAGGTTGTATGATTGTCCCCAACGCCAGTTGTCTTGAATTTCAAGGACAAATGGTTCGTAGAACGGATGGTGGGTATACGAGGTTAATGAAATGTAATCATTTGGATTTAATCCTGTTGATTCGAAGAATGAATGGGGAGTGTATTCTTTTCCTTTATAAGTGAATTTTTCAGGGCATTTACCTAAATAGATATCATGAATAGCGGCAATGGCCTTTTTCCATAATGGATTATGGTTATTATCTGTTTGGAGTTTGCGTAATTTTCCTTTGGCTATTGCTGCTACTACAGCATCCGATACGGCTGTAAGTTCTGTATGGTTACTTAGTGTATCACCATACATGACTCCCGGACGCATAACTTCTTCGGGCACCAGACCAAATTTTTTCATTCCATAGATAACGTCATAGAATGATCCTCCTTGGGAAAAAGATACATCTCCATGAGTACGTACGGCGGCATCAGCTCGATCCAAATAAGTTTGGTGTACGATGTACATTTCAGAAAAGTCGTATTCTCCTTTTCCCATACGAAGTAATTCTGATTCTAGAAAGGCCATACTGGAATAGCACCAGCAAGTACCGGCACGGCTTTGGTTCTTGACAGAAGTAATAGGCAGTTCTTTTACTGTAGTGAATACAAACCCTTCTTCCTTTGGCTCTTCTTTTTGTGCATCTTGTGCAAAGAGGCTTATACTGCATAAACCTAATGCTGCTAATAATGTAAATCTTTTCATTTTAGAAATAATAGTTTTGTTTGTTATGTTACTCATTCATAATAGTTTCTACTTCTTCGATAGTGATAGGGATGCGTTTCTCGCCAGTGAAACGGGAGCCTTCCGAAGTAATCAGAATATCGTCTTCCAGGCGGATGCCTCCAAAATCTTTGAATTTTTCAATGGCATCAAAGTTCAGGAAGTCTGTATGCATTTTCTCAGCTTTCCATTTGTCAATCAATGCTGGAATAAAATAGCAGCCCGGTTCATCGGTAATCACAAAGCCTTCCTGTAAGCGACGTCCCATGCGCAGGGAGGCTAGCCCGAACTGGGAAGAAGGACGGATTTCATCGTCATATCCTACGTAAATTTGTCCTAGGTCTTCCATGTCATGTACATCCAATCCCATCATATGACCTAATCCATGGGGCAGGAATAAAGCGTGTGCACCAGCGGCAACAGCTTCTTCCACATTGCCCTTCATGAGCCCCAGGTCTTTTAATCCTTGAACCAGCACTTTGCAGACTTCTAAGTGTACAGACATATAGGTTATACCTGGACGAGTAATTTCCAATGCTTTATCATGGCAAGCCAATACAATATTATACACATCTTTTTGCCGTCCTTCAAATTTGCCTCCCACAGGTACGGTACGTGTATGGTCTGAACAATAATTTGTGACTCTTTCAGCTCCGGCATCTGTTAGCATCATGCGCCCTGGCTCTAAGATATGGCTATGGTCATGGTTATGTAATGTCTCCCCATGTTGAGTCAGGATAGTGGCAAATGAAGTCATGCTTCCATAAGAAGCGGCGATGCCATCCAGTACTCCGGCGATATATTGTTCCTTTATTCCTGGTTTACATAGACGCATGGCGGTTGTGTGCATTTCATAACCAATATTACATGCCAAGTCGATTTCTGCTATTTCGCAAGCTTCTTTTACAGAACGTAAATCAACTACAGCTTTTATCAATTCTACAGAAGCGTATTTCTTTACTATAGCGGCACGGATACCGGTTAAGTCTTCCAAGAGCATCATATTATCGAATCGGTAGGGAGGAAGGAAATGTACTTTTCTCCCTTGTGTGATAGCTTTTTTTACCACTTCTTTTAGCTGGGGGAAAGGAAAACTTTTCTGAATACCTACTTGTGCAGCCAATTCTTTCACACTGGGTTGGGGCCCCATCCAGATAATGTCGTCCATATCTACATCATTTCCGAAGAAATAATCCTCTCCTGCTTCTATATCTATTACACCTGCATATCCGGGGTGAGAATGACCGAAGAAGTAGAGGAATGAACTGTCCTGACGGAATTTATATGTGTTATCCGGATAGTTTGCCGGAGCTTCATTATTACCTAGTATAAGGATAATACCATTTTGCACTTTATTTCTAAGTGCCTGACGGCGTCTTTGATAAGTTGCGGAATCAAACATGGTTAACTTTATTTTAATTGAATATTTATTGAACTGTGTTGCAAATGTAATAATTATAATCTTAAAAGTACTATTTGCTTATTTGATTTTTTAATCGATTTCGGCTTTATTTTTATCATTTGTCAATCTTGCTTTTCTAATTTCACAGGTTTCTCTTATTTTTCCTTGATAAGTTGCCATTCAGTAATTTATCAATGAAGGAGAATTTGATTGATTTTTATGATGGAAACGGCGCGCACAAGTACGCGCTTTATGATGGTGGAGTAAATACAAATTCTGCTTATCCTTTTTATTATGCTGCAGGTGCAGGTCGACCCAATGATGCGGAAACCGCATACAACGGAATCGTCGCAATGGGTGTAACACACCTTGATTATGCCTTTGTATCGCATTTTCACCTTGACCATGTCGGCGCACTTGGGTATGCAATTCAGAATGGCATGATTAATAGCGCAAGTACAATCTATATCGGTGGGTATATTGATTCAAATAGGGTTGACAATAGCACCGGCGAATACACCACGGCATTCAGCGCTCAATCACAGTTACAAGGTTTGGTTACTCAATATAATTTGAACTTAGTCGTACTTACAAGTTCAACAACGTTGAATATTTGCGAAACGAAAATACGATTCATGAACGCTTCGGATTCTTACGAATATATCTACACGCTGAATCCTACGACCCCTAACTTTTTTTCTTGTGTAGCGGAATTTTCGCTCGGAAACCAAAAGCATATGATAGCTTCAGATATTACGCCGGAAATTCAGGAACATATACAACCTGCTTGTAAAAAAGTAAATGTTATCGAAACTCCGCACCATGCCAGTGATAAAATACTGTGCGATAGTTTCGCAGAAACGGTTAACCCTGATGTTTTCTTGAATAGTTACGGAACTTTTGTAAAGGATGTTTGCAGTAAATCGGCGTGGTTGCCTAAAATTCGTGAACTTGTTTCTAAATGCTATCTAACGATTAATAATGACGTTTCTTTCAATCATAGTATTTATGGATTTACTGTCAATAATCCTGCCCCCGATTCTTTTGTAAAAACCGCGTATTGTGATGGGTATTTTGTGACGCACGCCACTGGCACAGGGAAAACAACTTTACCAGTTAAAGCTTTTCAAAACAACGGCACGCTATTTGATGTTGATGAAGACACTGGAATTTTCACATGTAAGAAAACAGGGTTTTACCTTGTTGTTGCGAACTTTAATGTTATGTGTCCTACTCAAAGTACGCCGTTTAAAACGTGGTCTGCTATCCGTGGAAGTACCGGAAATGTAAAGGCATTATCGCAACATTTAACTATGGATAATGTATGGGCTAACGTGTCGGCAGCGATGCTAATTTCTGAAGGTGACACTATTTCTTTCAGTTTTGAAAATGCAAGCTCTACCCCCACATTCACGATTGGGGATATGCAAGGTAATCTATTTAAGATTATTTTGCTCAATTAAAATTAGCGGGGTGCATTACGCATCCCGCTTTTCTATGCAACTATTTAAAAATTGTAAATATTTTTGGTATTCTTTGGAAAGTCCTACGGTATATGTTCCATCACAAATTGCAGTGTTCGGTGTTACAATTATTTCTTTTCCCTCTATAATCCGTTTTTCGGTTGGGTGGTCATGGTAAAAAGTTACGTTTTTGCCCGCAAGAGAGAACACAAACCCTGCTTTATAATTTTTAAGCTGCTTCAATTCTTTCGCTGCAATGGATTTATATTTTTCATCTCCTGGAAGCATATCCTTTTCCGGAATGGGCTTCGTGGACACTCCTGCACAAGTTACACCGATTTTCCCATTAATTTCATATGCGTATTTTTTTGCGCCATTCGTGATAAAAAGGTCATAATCTTCTTCCCGCTCATAAACTCCCATATAATGCCATTTATTTTTTTTATCCTGTGCATATGCTCCGCTTTTAATGCTTTCTTGCTTTCTGATTTCATTTAATGCTTCAAATTCCGATGTATGTTCCCCAGTGAATTTTACTGAATCGGTATCAGTGTACACGAAATCTTTTCCTACAATATTAATTCCCTCTTGTAATCTGTAGCGCGCGTGGGCTGTTGTCCAAACTCCCCACTGAAATGGCACTACTGCTTTACTTGCTCTTTTTTCAATATCAGATGCTTTCATTTCATAATTAAAATCTATATATTTACACTCATCTTTTCCAGG
>OIXV01003742.1_pt1 | contig 10911 bp, 7 predicted proteins | sample 1587771 | NCBI WGS metagenome assembly OIXV01 (sample SAMEA3888893, study PRJEB22519) | human gut metagenome | biome: human gut; feature: human-associated habitat; material: faeces | place: Denmark | collected 2010
TACATGCGGACTCCAATCCGGACACCGGAGTGTCCAACTTTTTGTCCGCACCCCCCTGCCAAGAATCATGAGAACAAAAAAGCACATTTTCCAACTAAATGAGTCCACTTTTTCACATATTCCAAATCGGAAGATCAAGGTTCGAGAAAGTTGCAAATGCAAAAGTCTCTGACCTGGTGTTTCTCGGTACCCATTTGCTTGTCCTATGAGCCAAGCTCAGTCCGAGCTTGGAAAATGTGCTTTTTTGACAGGTGGCCGCCGATTTTCCGTCTGTGTCGCAGGGCGTGGCAGCTTGGCGAGAGGCTGCCACGCCCGATTCATGTCGCGGAGTGTTGCGGGGGCGCGGGGCGGTGCCGGGCGAGTGCTAGGCCGCGTGGTGCAGGACGCGGCGCTGGGCGCGCACGAGGCGCACGTAGGCGCGGCGCATCCGGCGTCGCTGGGCAGCCGGCAGTTTCACGCGCGCCTCGCCGAGCAGTGCGCCGCCGATGATGCAGCAGGCGCCGGCGAGCTGCACTGGCGTCATTACCTCGCCGAGCACGAGCGCCCCCAGCACCACGGCCGTGAGCGGCTCGGCGTAGGCGCACACCGACACGGTCTGCATGGGCAGCTGGTCGATGGCCCGGTAGTAGAGGAAGTAGGCCAGGGCGGTGAACACGGCGCCCAGGGCAATGACGGTGGGCCAAGAGCTCAAGGGAATACGGCCGATGAAGGCGAAGCCCTCGCCAGCCGCGGCCACGGCAAGGGCCACCGCCACCGCCGTGGCAAGTTGGATGGTGGTGCAGGGGATGCCGGTGATGTCGCGGGCGAGCTTGTTGAAGATGACCATGCCAGCGGTGCTGGCGGCCGCGGCGAGTCCCATGAGGATGCCGGGAACCGACAGCGTGCCCTCCAGGGCGGACGCATTCAGCAAAAGCAGACCGCCGACCACAATGGCGAACCCGACCACCACGGGAAGCCGCAGGCGCTCCTTGAACAGAAGGGGGGACAGCGCCATGGTGATGACCGGGGCCGTGGCGGCCAGAACGGCGCCGAGGCCCACGCCAAGCAGGCGGTAGGCAGTGAAAATGGTCATCATGGCAAGGCCCAGGCAGGCGCCGGAGAGGGCCACGAACAGGTACTGGCGACGGCCGATGTGCCGGGGTAGTTGCTGGCGGGTGACGACGAAGATGAGGCCCATGAACAGCGCGCCTATTATGAGGCGCATAAGACAGACCTCGAAGGCCGACAGCGGCAGCGTGCTGGCGACGATGCCCGACGATCCGAACATCATGACGGCTGCGATGAAGCACAGAAGGTACTTCATCGATGCGATCTTCGTGCGCATGGCAAGCCTCTCCTTCTCGGTGCAGGGCGCGGGACTCGCAGGCTCAGCGCGCCGCCTTCTTCCTTTTGATGCAGCTGCATTATGGCGCTTGACAAATCCCCTGAAAAGCGAAACTATTTCATAGTTCACATGAGAAATTCTCATAACATGAGGCAATGAGGCACGAAGCAACGAGGAGAGGGGAGCCGTGGACGCCAACATCCAGAAGTACCAGGCCTTCGTGGAGGTGGCCGATGCCGGCAGCTTCACCAAGGCGGCCGAGACGCTGGCCTATTCCCAGTCGGGCATAAGCCACATGGTCTCCGATTTGGAGCGCGACTGGGGCGTGGCGCTGTTCGAGCGGAGCCGCCGGGGGGTGGTGCTGACCGGCGATGGCGCACGGCTTCTGCCCGAGGCCCGCGCCCTCTGCGAGAGCTTCCGCGCCTTGGAAGCCACTGTGGACGAGGTGCGGGGACTTGAGACCGGCCTCATCCGCATCGGCGTGTTCCCGAGCGTGGCCGCCCATTGGATTCCGCGCATCATCAAGCGCTTCAGCGCCGATTACCCGGGCATCGACTACAAGCTGCGCGTAGGAGACTACACCGAGATCGAGGAGTGGATCGCCGACGGCACCGTGGACTGCGGCTTCGTGCTGCTCCCGCTGCGCACGGACGCGCGGCTCATCGCGCGCGCCTTGGAGGAGGACGAGTTTCTGGCCGTGCTTCCGCGCGACCACGAGCTGGCGGGCGCGGGGGTGTTTCCCGTGGAGCGTCTTGCGGAATTTCCGCTGCTCTCGCCGGCATCGGAGTCCGACGACGAGCTTCTGGAGTTCCTCATCCGATGGGGCGTGCGCCCTACCACGCGTCTCACCTCGTGGGACGATCGGGCCATTCTCTCCATGGTGGAGTACGGCATGGGCGTGAGCGTGCTGTCGCGCCTTATGCTGCGGGGCCTGTCCCAAAACGTGGTCACGCTGCCCTTGTCCGATCCGGTCTTCCGCACCATCGGCGTGGCCTATCGCAGCGCCGGCCACCTTCCCCTGGCCACCCGCCGCTTCCTCGATTACTTGGAGTTTCGCAAAGAAGAGGAGTGAGCGGGGGCGGCTTGAGCGAGCTGGAATGCCGTCGGAACGCCGATGGGCTCTCCTCCGAGTTGAGTCGCGGGCAGTCTGTGCTTTTTCTTGTGCGGCGCGGTCGGTTGCGCTACTATGATTCCAGCTCTGAATCTTGGGCGCGATGGCGCCCCACTTCCTTCCCATAGTCCCGTATCGCCCATTTTCAACGTTCTCACGGTTCGGGTTCGCAGTGCGCTTTACCGCGGTCGATTCGAGCGCCATTCCCATTCCTTTGCCTGTAAACCTCAAGAAGGAGGATGAACGTGAAGTTCTTTCTGGACACGGCCGACCTCGCCGAAATCGAAGAGGCGGCCAGCTGGGGCGCGTTGGCCGGCGTGACCACCAACCCGACGCTGTACTCGCGCATCGGCGGGAAGCTCGACGATTTCCACGCGCACATCAAGCGCATCTGCGACATCGTGGGGCCGGATTGCCCGGTGTCCGCCGAGTCGGTGGCCATGACCCGCGACGAGATCGTCCGCGACGGACGGGAGCTCGCCGCCATTGCCCCCAACGTCGTCGTGAAGATCCCCACCATGGTGGAGGGCCTGGCCGCCACGCGCGCTTTGGCCGACGAGGGCATTCCGGTGAACATGACGCTGTGCTTCACCGTGCCCCAGGCCATTTTGGCCGCCCGCGCCGGCGCCCGCTACATCTCGCCGTTCGTGGGCCGCTTCGACGACATCTCCGAGGACGGCCTGGCGCAGCTGGACGACGTCGTGCGCGCCATCGGCAACTACGATTTCTCCGAGGACACCGTAAACGGCGAGCAGATCGAGATCATCGCCGCCTCCATCCGCAGCGCCAACCATGTGACCCAGGCCGCTCTCATGGGGGCCGACATCGCCACGGTTCCCTTCGGCATTCTGAAGAAATGCGTGCAGCATCCGCTGACCGACCGCGGCCTTGAGTCGTTCCTCAAGGACTGGGAGAAAGTGCAGAACGCATGAGCGATACCCAAGAGACGATGACGACGGAAGCGGCCGCCCCGGAGGCGACCCCCGAGAAGCCGAAGCGCGGCCGTTCGCGCAAGAAGGCGGAAGAGGCCCCGGCACCGGCATCGGCTGCCGAGGGTGCCGAGGCGCCAGCCGCTCCGGCCAAGAAGACGACGCGCCGCCGTGCTGCGGCCAAGCCCGCCGAAGAGGCCGCATCTCCTGCAGCCACCGAGGCGCCGACGGCCGAGGAGGCGCCGAAGCCGCGCCGCACCCGCGCTCGCAAGACGCCCGAGCCGGCGGCGGAGGAGGGGACGGCTGCCGCGACCGACGCAGCACCTGCGACTTCCGAGACTTCCGAAGAGGCTCCCAAGCCGCGTCGCGCCCGCACTCGCAAGGCGGCATCCGAGCCTGCGGCCGACGCGGAGGAGAAGGCCCCGCAGGCCAAGGAGCCCGAGGGCGCCGAGGCGTCCGCAGCGGGCGCCGGCAAGTCCGAGGCGCCCGCGCCCGCCGACGCCCCCGAGTCCAAGGAGGCCCCTCGCCGCGAGCGCACCACCACGACGGTGATCCGCCGCCGCGACCGCGAGGAGCGCCGCCAGAACCAAAGCGGCCAGGGCCAAGGCAAGAACGGCCAGAACAAGCAGAACGCCCAGAACAGCCAGGGCGGCAAGAAGAACAAGAAGAACCGCCACGAGAATCGCAACCGGGAGCCTCAGCCCTCCGTCTCCAAGGAGGAGCTGACAGAGCTCAAGGTGGCCGACCTGCGCGCCCGCGCCGCCGAGGCGGGGGTGGACGCCGCCGGGCTCAAGAAGGCCGAGCTGGTGGACGCCATCTACGAGGCCGTCTGCAAGGCCGAGGGCTTCACCGAGGTCACCGGCGTGCTGGACATCATGGGCGACGGCTACGGCTTCCTGCGCACCTCCGGCTACCTGCCCGGCGAGAACGACATCTACGTGGGGCTCGCCACCATCCGCAAGAACGGCCTGCGCAAGGGCGACATGGTCACGGGCACGACGCGCCCGGCGCGCCCCAACGACAAGTTCGCGGCCCTGCAGAAGGTGTCGGCCGTCAACGGCATGCCCCCCGAGATCATGGCCTTACGGCCGAAGTTCGCCGACCTCACGCCGGTGTTCCCCGACGAGCGCCTGCTCATGGAGCACGGGAAGAACACCACCACGGCCCGCGTCATCGATCTGACGGCTCCCATCGGCAAGGGCCAGCGCGGCCTCATCGTGTCGCCGCCCAAGGCCGGCAAGACCACCGTGCTCAAGGACATCGCCGCCGCTATCACGGCGAACAACCCGGACGTGCACCTCATGTACCTGGGCATCGACGAGCGTCCCGAAGAGGCGACCGACATGGAGCGCTCCATCCGCGGGGAGGTGGTCTCCTCCACCTTCGACATGCCCTCCGAGAACCACATCCAGGTGGCCGAGCTCGTCATCGAGCGCGCCAAGCGCCTGGTCGAGCAGGGGAAGGACGTCGTCATCCTGCTGGACTCCATCACGCGCTTGGCCCGCGCCTACAACCTGGCGCAGCCCGCGAGCGGCCGCATCCTCTCCGGCGGCGTCGATTCCACGGCCCTCTACCCGCCCAAGCGCTTCCTCGGCGCCGCCCGCAACATCGAGAACGGCGGCTCGCTCACCATCCTCGCCTCGGCCCTCATCGAGACCGGGTCGAAGATGGACGAGGTGATCTTCGAGGAGTTCAAGGGCACCGGCAACATGGAGCTGAAGCTCGACCGCTACCTGGCCGATCGCCGCATCTTCCCGGCCATCGACCCCATCTCCTCGGGCACGCGCAAGGAGGAGCTGCTCATGGATCCGCAGGAGGCCCCGCTCATCTGGGGCGTGCGCCGCATTCTGGCCAACACGAACTCCACCGAGCGCGCCATGGACATGCTCATCAAGTCGCTGAAGCAGACCAATTCCAACCAGGAGTTCCTGCTGCGCATGGCGAAGAAGATGCAGGCTCAGCAGGGTCGTGCGGACGATGGCATGGAACTGTAGGCCCGGCGAATCCGGCCCGACGAAAGAAGCATTATGAGCGATCAGAACCAATGGCAGAACGCCGCCTGGGGCGCACCGCTTGGGGGCGCCCCGTCCTCGGGCGGCCCGTCGGCGGGGCAAGGGCAGGCTGCCCCAGCGCAGCCGGCCGCTTCCCAGCCCGCGGCCCCGGGAGCTGCCCCTCAGGCGACCTCGCAGCCGCAGGCGCAAGCGAATCCCTGCGGCTACGGAGCCCCCCAGCCGCGCCCGTCCTATGCGGGCCAGCCGCAAGGTGCCTATGCGGCCCAGGCCCAGGCCCAGCCGGCTGCCGCCTATGCGGTGCCGGCCCAATCCGTCCCGGCCCAGCAGCCCAAGCGCCGCGGTTGGATCGTCGGTCTGGCCGCCGTGCTGACGGTGCTCATCTTGGGGGTGGCCACCATCGGGTCGTGCACCTCGGTGTTCACCAGTTCCATGGGGGCCTTCTCCTACGAGTCGCCCTCCTGGGCCGACACGGTTACCGGAGACACCGTGGGCATCATCAACATCAGCGGCACCATCCAGTACGACGGCACCACCTCAAGCCCCGAGGGGCTTAAAAGCCAGTTGGACGCCGCCGAGCAGAACCCGCACATCAAGGCGGTCGTGCTGCGCGTGAACTCCGGCGGCGGCGTGGCCACGGCCGGCGAGGAGATGAGCACCTACATCCGCGACTTCTCCAAGCCCGTGGTGGTCTCGAGCGCCTCCATCAACGCGAGTGCCGCCTACATGATCTCGTCCCAGGCCGACTACATCTTCACTGACAAGACGACCTCCATCGGCTCCATCGGCGTCATCATGTCTGTGACCGACCTGTCGGGGCTCTACGAGAAGCTGGGCATCTCCGTCGAGAACATCACCTCGGCCGATGCCAAGGACTCCGGCGCCGGCAACCGCCCGCTCACCGAGGAGGAGCGCGCCTGGTACCAGGATCAGGTCGATCAGATCAACGAGGTGTTCATCAACTTCGTCGCCGAGGGCCGCGACATGCCGGTGGAAGAGGTGCGCGCGCTGGCCACGGGCCTTACGTTCACCGGCATGGACGCCGTGGAAAACGGGCTGGCCGACGAGCTGGGAACGCTTGAGACCGCCGTGGCCAAGGCCTGCGAGCTGGCCGGTATCGCCGATGCTGATACCGTGTATCTGCAGTCGTCCACGAGCGATTTGTCGCGCCTTCTGGATATCATGGGCACCGAAGATTCTCTGGACGTTTCCGGGACACTGAAGGAGTTGGAGAACCGTGTCGGACTTGAATAGCAGAGAGCGGGTCGAGTGGCCCGCCCGCGCCGTGGTGACGGCGGGCATGCCCTACGGGAACAAGCCCTTGCACTTCGGCCACATCGGCGGCGTGTTCGTGCCCGCCGACGCCTTCGCGCGCTTTCTGCGCGACCGCATCGGCGCCGAGAACGTCCGTTTCGTCTCCGGTACCGACTGCTTCGGCAGCCCCATCAACGAGGGCTACCGCAAGCTTAAGGAGGCCGGCGAGTTCGAGGGCTCCATCGCCGACTACGTGCTCGCCAACCACGAGCGCCAGAAGGCGACCCTTGAGGCCTTCCAGGTGAGTCTGGACATCTACGAGGGCAGCGGCATCGGGCACGCGGGCGACGTGCACCAGATGATCTCCGATCAGTTCATCGAGCGCTTGCACGAGAGCGGCCACTTGAAGCTGGACTCCACCCTGCAGTTCTACGACGCCGAGGCCGGCACCTTCCTGAACGGTCGCCAGGTGCAGGGCCACTGCCCCGTGCAGGGCTGCAAGTCGGAGCACGCCTATGCCGACGAGTGCGATCTGGGGCATCAGTACGCGCCGGTGGACCTCATCGCCCCGGTGTCCACGCTCACGGGTACCGTCCCCGAGATGCGACCCGTGGAGAACTGGTATTTCGACCTGCCCGGGTTCGAGGACTTCCTGAAGGGCTACGTGCGCGAGCTTGAGGCCGACGACGAGGTGCGCCTGGTGGTGACCAAGGCCATCGCCGAGTTTCTGGCCCCGCCCGTGATCTTCGTGAAGAACGAGCACTTGGAAGAGTACGAGGCCATGGCCGCCGAGCTGCCGCCCCACGAGTTCCGTCCCGCCGAGGGCAACAAGCAATCCTTCGAGATAGAGTTCGCCTCCATCGGCGAGCGCGACGCCGCCCGCGACGCGCTGGCTGCGGCCGGCCTGCGCTTCCGCACCTCGAAGACGCTCGTGCCCTTCCGCATCACCGGCAACATCGAGTGGGGCGTGCGCGCTCCCGTCATCGACGGCGTGGAGGGGCTCACGGTGTGGTGCTGGCCCGAATCGCTGTGGGCGCCCATCTCGTTCACCATCACGATCAACGACGAGCAGGGGATGCCGCGCACGAGCTGGCGCGACTTCTGGTGCTCCGACGACGCGCGGGTCTACCAGTTCATCGGCCAGGACAACCTGTACTTCTACGGTGTGGCCCAGCCGGCGCTGTGGGAGGCTTTGCGCCCCGGCGGCCTGTTCGCCGAGGGTCCCGACTCCCAGATGCGCCAGACCACGCTCGTGGCGAACCACCACATGCTGTTTGGCAAGAAGAAGGCCTCCTCGTCGGGCGCGGTGAAGCCGCCCACGGGCGAGGAGCTGCTGGAGCACTACACGCCCGAGCAGCTGCGCGCCCACTTCCTGGCGCTCGGGCTCGACCAGAAATCCGTCGGCTTTTCTCCCAAGCCCTTCGACCCGGACCCGGCCAAGCGCGAGGACCCGCGCTACGCCGATCCGGTGCTCAAGGAGGGGGCGCTGCTCACCAACGTGTTCAACCGCCTCGCCCGCAGCTGCTTCTACGAGGCGCAGAAGAATTTCGACGGCTGCATGCCCCTGGGCGCCGTGACGCCCGAGGTGCGCCGTCGCGCCTTCGAGGCGCTGCTCGACTACGAAGAGCGCATGCACAAGGTGGAGCTGCACCGCGTGATGTCGGTGTGCGACGAGTTCATCCGCTGGTCGAACAAGTGGTGGGCCGATGGCATCAAGGCCGCCGAGGCGTCCGAGGATGCGGATGCGCGGCGCCAGGTACTGGTGGACTCGTTCTACCTGCTGCGCATGGCGACGCTGCTCATGCATCCCATTGTGCCGGTCGGCTGCGAGAAGATCTGCGACTACCTGAGCTTCGATTTCGGCGACTTCTTCAGCTGGAACTACGACTTCGATTCCAACGACGAGCTGTGCCCGGCCATTGAGATTGATGCCGGCGCCCATCGCATCCACGAACTCCCTCCGCGCTTCGATTTCTTCCGCAAGCACGAGAGCCAGTACAAGTAAGGCTATCTTGCCAGAGCAATGATCCTCGAGAGCCCGCTTTTGCGCGGGCTCTTTTTCATCTGGCGCACTGGCCGCGCAAACGGGAGCGCGCAAGCGAGAACGCGAAGGCCGGGCATGGGCGGATCGGGTGAGGATGCGGGAGCGCGAGCAGATCGGGTGAGCAAACCAGGGCTCCGTTCAAGCCAGAGCTTCGGTTTGCGGCAAGCTCCCGTTTGCTTTGGTTTCGGGATTGTTGTGCGGTTGGGACGGTCGAGGATGCCGTGCCACGATTCCCGGCGATCAAAAAAGCACATTTTCCAAGTATTTTTGTTGCGCGATTGAGCTAGTCAAGATAGAGGTATGGAATAATACCAGTTCAACAAGGTGATTGAATAAGGCAATATATGATCCGCATTTGGCAGATTTGGAAAATGTGATATTTTGGTCAGCAGAAGTTGGAAAATGTGTTTTTCTGAAAGGCGAAATTGATGACCGCGCTGAAAGTGACCAAATTGGCACATTTTCCAAATTCGGCTCCGCGATGAGCTCCCGGTACTGCGGGTCCAATGTGTCGAATCGGGGGTCGTGGCCGTTGTTGCGTGTCGGATGTTGCTGGCAGGGATGTTGCTGGCAGGGATGTTGCTGACAGGAGATTATGGCCCATTGTTGCGTGTCGGGCGCTGCCGACGGGAAGTCGTGGCCCGGTGCTGCCGACGGGAGATCGTGCCCCGGTGCTACATGCCGGTTGTTGCGGGCTAAGAAGCGCGGCTGGGCTTCGTTGCGAAGGGGGAGAGGAATGGCTACGATTGTCGAGGGTCTTACGGCGGCGCAATGCTGGACATGCGATCGCTTTTATGGTTTGTTCTTCGGGGAAACTGTTAGCTTGGAGATGGGAAATCGGATTCCCAAACTGCGTCCTCCGCTGGGGAATCCCGACACTGAAGAGCGTGCATGGTGGCTGGCGAGCGATCGGCTGGGGGTTGTATACGAGGAAGCTCTGGCGTACGCAGAAGCTGCGGAATCCGGTATGGCGTTCAAGCCGTCGAAACCTGTGATCGAGAGGGTGATCGAACAGGGTGCCGGGATGGTGGACGCGCCAATCCGTGTGATGGTGCCCAACAAGGCGTCGCGTCTGTCGGCGGCTGATTTGACATGCTGCCTGAGCAGCACCGCGCCTGCGGAGGGCTCCTTCGTTCGCGGCCCTGGGGAAGGGCTGCTGATAGCCGGCCCCGAACTGGCGGTGCTCCAACTGGCCCTCAAGCTTCCGATGCCGAAGCTCGCCGAGCTGATTTGCGAGCTGTGCTCCACCTATTACTACGATCTCGCCGAAGTGCCTCAGCTGAGTCGCAACGAGGACGGATTGCTCAGTCGGGTAGAAGTGCAGGAATGCGCGCGCAGCAACCGACCAGTTCCGGTCTCGTGTCTTCGCGCCATGGAGTGGTTTAGCGCGCAATCGGCTAGCTCGAAAGCGGGCCGAGCCATGGCCCGTGCGGTGCGCTACGCTGTCGACGGCTCCGCCTCTCCCATGGAGACCGCGTTGGCGCTCATGCTGTGCCTTCCGAAGACAGCCGGTGGTTACGGGCTTCCCAAGCCGCAGATGAATCGCGTGCTGCCTCTCGATGCGGAGACGGGGCGGGTGCGCGTGGCCGATCTATTTTGGCCCGAAGCTAAGATAGCGGTGGAATACGACAGCGATGCCTTTCATGCGGAAAAGGAGAAGTTGCGCCGCGACGCGCTCAGGCGCAATCAGCTGGAATCCCAGTCGGTGACGGTGCTCACGGCGACGGCGGAGCATTTGTCATCGCTTGCGGCGTTGGATGAGCTGGCGGGGCAGATCGCCCGCGCCTTGGGGCGCAGCCTGCATCGCGGACGCCTCGCGGCTGCGGGAGAGCGGGCGGCACTGCTCGCATCCTTGAAGCAGCGCAGCATAGAGGGACTTCGCTGATCGGCTGAGGATTTTCTTGCTGCGCGCGGGGACACCCAGCGACTGGGTTGAATTGCGCGTACTTTCTTTGCGCAATCCCTTGCTTTTGCGGGGGATTGTGCTATTTTAGACAGGCTGTCTTCGCAGGCGTGCGATGGGCAGCGGCAATTATCACACATGCTCGGGCGACTGGCACCGCGAGTGGCCACCGGAAAAGGCTGCGGTTGAACTGGGATGACCTCGGGCAGAGGACTAACGAATGGAGTGATCATGACGAAAGTCAGCATTACCACGCTGCTCGACGCCGGCGCGCACTTCGGGCATCAGACCCGCCGCTGGAACCCCAAGATGAAGCCCTACATCTTCGGCCATCGCG
>OIXV01003747.1_pt1 | contig 10902 bp, 9 predicted proteins | sample 1587771 | NCBI WGS metagenome assembly OIXV01 (sample SAMEA3888893, study PRJEB22519) | human gut metagenome | biome: human gut; feature: human-associated habitat; material: faeces | place: Denmark | collected 2010
CCACGTATGGAATACTATTTGGAATATAGTTCCAAGATTTATAATATTTATCTGAAGTATATTGCGCCAGAAGATATTTTTCCGTACTCAATTGATGAAGTATTTATAGATGCAACAGATTATCTGAATACTTATCAGATGACTGCAAGGGAACTTGCCATGACTATGATACGAGACGTTTTAAAAACAACGGGAATTACAGCAACCGCCGGAATCGGAACGAATATGTATCTGTGCAAGATTGCGATGGATATCGTAGCAAAGCATATTAAACCGGATAAGGATGGCGTAAGGATCGCCGAATTAGACGAAATGTCTTACCGTAGGAAACTATGGAATCACAGACCGCTTACGGATTTCTGGAGAGTAGGCAAAGGCTATGCGAAGAAGTTGGAAGAACACGGTCTTTTCTCAATGGGAGATGTTGCAAGATGTTCCGTCGGAAAGCCAAATGAATTTCATAATGAAGAACTGCTTTATAAGATGTTTGGGATCAATGCGGAACTGCTGATCGATCATGCCTGGGGATATGAGCCTTGTACTATGGAGCAAGTCAAAGCGTACAAACCGGAAACCAACAGTGTATGCTCCGGGCAAGTACTTCACTGCCCATATGACTTTGATAAGGCAAAGTTGGTTGTAAAAGAAATGACTGATCTTATGACACTTGATCTGGTAGATAAGAGACTTGTTACTGACCAGATCGTATTGACCGTAGGTTATGATATAGAAAATCTAACGGATCCAGATAGATATAGGAAGTACAAGGGATCTGTTACGATCGACCGATATGGAAGGAAAGTTCCAAAACACGCTCATGGAACAACAAACCTGAAAAGGAAGACATCATCTACCATGCTGATCACAAATGCAGTGATGGAATTATATGATCGGATCGTGGATAAAAATCTGCTGATCAGAAGAATCAATATCACAGCGAACAAGCTCGTGGATGAAAGTTTTTCAAAGGAAGAAGAAACGTATGAGCAGCTTGATCTTTTTACAGATTATACGGTAAAGGAACAGGAACAAGCCGAAGAAGAGGCCGTTTTAGAGCGTGAGAAACGGATGCAACAGACAATGCTCACAATCAAAAAGAAGTTTGGGAAAAACGCTATCTTGAAAGGAATGAACCTTCAGGAGGGAGCAACAGCAAAAGACCGTAATGAGCAGATCGGCGGACATAAAGCATAGAAAGTAAGTATTCAGTGTCAATGGAGGAAGATTATGAAGGATCAGTACAATCATAAATACGATGATATTATCAATCTGCCGCATCCAACTTCAAAGAAGCACCCTCGTATGTCACTTTATGCCAGGGCAGCACAGTTTTCGCCTTTTGCGGCACTTACCGGACACGAAGCAGCTATTAAAGAAACTGTAAGACAAACAGATGCAAAACAGGTGTTGAGTGAAGAAGTTATAGCAGAATTAAATAAAAGGTTATATCTGATCGCTGAAACGATCGGTACACAACAAATGGTTGAGATCACGTATTTTGTACCAGATACTAAGAAAGATGGGGGAGCATATATTACCTGTTCTGGTTGTGTAAAGAAAATTGATAAATATAAACACACAGTTGTTATGACAGATCAGACGATCATCCCTATTGAACAGATAAGTAATATAGAGGGAGAAATGTTTGAAGAATAGTAATGGTGCCTGATTCGATCAAAAAATCAGGCACCATTGCTGTTTCATAAAAATCTACATACTCTGATGGAATGTACGACGAATCACTTCTTCCTGCTGTTCGCGTGATAATCGATTAAAGTTCACGGCATATCCAGAAACACGGATCGTAAGTGTTGGATATTTTTCTGGATGTTCCATAGCATCGATCAAAGTTTCTCTATGCATAACATTTACATTCAAATGATGTGCACCTTGAACAAAGTATCCGTCTAAGATTGTTGTAAGGTTTTGTACTCGTTGTTCCTGATCTTTTCCAAGAGCATCTGGTACGATGGAAAAGGTATTGGATACACCATCCTGACATACATCGCGATATGGAATTTTAGCGACAGAGTTTAAGGATGCAAGAGCACCATTTTCGTCTCGTCCATGCATTGGGTTTGCACCTGGAGCTAAAGGTTCTCCGAGTTTTCTTCCATCTGGTGTGGATCCGGTTTTCTTACCATACATAACATTGGATGTGATCGTTAAAGCAGATAAAGTATGGATCGCATTTCTATAAATTGGATGTTTCTTTAGTTCGTCAGAGAAGAATGTTACTGTGTTAACTGCAAGATCATCTGCGCGGTCGTCATCATTTCCATACTTAGGGAAATCACCAATGGTTTCAAAGTCAATTGCTACACCATTTTCATTGCGGATTGGTTTTACAGTTGCATATTTGATCGCTGATAGAGAGTCTGCGGCAATAGACAGACCAGCAATTCCATAAGCTGCGATTCGCTCTAAGTTTGTATCATGAAGAGCAAACTGGCTGGCTTCATATGCGTATTTATCATGCATAAAATGAATGATATTTACTGTATCAACATATAATTCAGCAACATAAGTCATAACTTTCTTATAGTTTTCCCATACTTTGTCAAAATCAAGAACGTCATCTGTGATCGGTTCGATTCCAGGAACAACCTGGATTCCTTTTTTCTCGTCAATTCCTCCATTGATCGCATAAAGCAGTGATTTTGCCAGATTGCAGCGGGCTCCGAACAGCTGTGTCTGTTTTCCAACCTTCATTGCAGATACACAACAAGCGATCGCATAATCATCCCCATAGACTGGGCGCATAACATCATCATTTTCATATTGGATAGAATCCGTATCAATAGAAACTTTAGAGCAAAAATGTTTAAAGTTGTCTGGCAGTTTTTCAGACCATAAAACAGTTAAGTTAGGCTCTGGAGCAGTTCCAATGTTATATAAAGTATGAAGATAACGGAAAGAGTTCTTAGTAACCAGAGGTTTTCCATTAATACCAACTCCACCGATAGACTCTGTGATCCACGTAGGATCTCCACCAAATAGCTCGTCATATTCAGGAGTTCTTAAATGTCTTGTCAGACGAAGTTTGATGATAAATTGATCGATCAATTCCTGAGCTTCTATTTCTGTGATCACTCCATTTTTAAGATCTCGTTCAATATAAATATCAAGGAATGTAGAAGTACGTCCAAGGGAAGTTGCAGCTCCATTATTTTCTTTTGTTCCCGCAAGATATCCCATATAAACCGCCTGAACAGCTTCTTTCGCATTTTTTGCAGGTTTTGAAATATCAACACCATAAGATGCAGCCATTTCTTTCATTTTAGAAAGGGCACGGATCTGCTCAGAAATTTCTTCACGCAGACGAATGCGGTCTTCTGTCATAGGTCCATCTTCAAAGTCTAGATCTTTTTGTTTTTCTTCGATCAAGTGGTCGATTCCATAAAGAGCAACACGACGGTAATCTCCAATAATACGTCCACGTCCATAAGCATCAGGAAGTCCTGTTAGAAGTCCAGCAGTTCTTGCAAGACGAGTACGTTTTGGATAGGCATCAAAAACCCCTTCATTGTGTGTTTTTCTGTATTCATTAAAATGGCGGTCGATCTCTTCATTTAGTTTATAACCATATTGTTCCAGTGACTGGTGCGCCATACGTTTACCGCCATATAGATTGACAATACGTTTTAGGGGTGCATCTGTCTGAAGTCCAACGATCACCTCATTTTCTTTATCAATATATCCAGGTGCGAAGTTCGTGATACCAGAAATGATATCTGTCTCAACATCTAAAACGCCTCCTTTTTTCAATTCTTCAGCAAGCAGTTCTTCACATTTATTCCAGACTTTTTTTGTTTTCTGAGATACATCAGCTAAGAAAGAGTCATCTCCTTCATAGAGAGTGTAGTTTTTCTGTATAAAATTTCTTACATTGATTTCTTTTGTCCAGACACCATCGTTGAATCCATTCCATTCGTTTAACATGATTTTTCCTCCATAAAATAAACATGATCAAAATAGGTTTGTTGTAACATCTCTGTTTTCTTTTTATCCATGGCAGGTACACCTTCTAAAGAATAAGGAATATCCATAACTTTATATTTGTTGGTACCAAGTAAATGATAGGGAAGCAGCTCAACTTTCTCTACATTAGGAATCGTTTGAATATAAGCTTTTAACTGAGCCATATGATTTTCGCTGTCAGTAATTCCTGGAACAACGACATGGCGAATCCATATCTTAGTCTGATGTTTTTTTAAAGCATTCAAAAATTCTTCAAAACGATCCATTGATCTTCCTGTCATTTTCTCATAATCCGTTTTATGGATGTGTTTCAGATCAAGAAGAACAAGATCTGTATGATTTAAAATCTCATCATAATCAGAAAGTCCATAACCTGCAGTGTCGATGCAAGTGTGAATGCCTTCATTCTTGCATAGTTTTAATGTCTCTTTTAAAAAATCAGGTTGTAATAAAGGTTCTCCACCAGAAAAAGTAACACCACCATCTTCTTTAAAATAAGGTTTAAATCGTCGGATCTTTGCAACAAGTTTTTCCGGTGTGTATTCGGTCCCGCCAGATAATTCCCAAGTATCAGGATTATGGCAGAAACGACATCTTAGAGCACATCCTTGTAAAAAGATAACGGTTCGTATCCCTGGTCCATCAACCAGACCCATCGATTCGATGGAATGGACATGACCAACTGTCATAGTATTCCTCCTTATGGATGATACGTACTTAGAACAAGTACGTAAAAAGTTAACAGGATCAATATCTGAACGATGAAGCGTTGTAAAAATAGAATAAAAAAACGCCGCACGTCCAGACAGATTGCCCAGACGGTCGGCGATTAATGATCATACTTCCATGTGGTTAATTCCACGTGCTCCGTCAGTTATATGACCTTATGGCTATAAGATACTATAGAAAATGAGATTCGTCAACCCCTTAATTTTGTCGAAAAACTTCACAAATTGTACAAAAAATGATACAATATAGTTATCAAAACAACTTAAAGGAGGATATGCCTATGAAGCTAGAGAAATTGCAGTTCGTTGTAGAAGATGGAGTTGGTATCATCACAATGAACTATATGAAGAATCTTAATGCAATTGATGATCAGATGGCAGACGAGTTGATGTACGTAGTAGATACTTGTGAGAATGACCCGAATGTAAAAGTTGTTGTTTTAAAAGGAATGCCAAAGGCATTTTCAGCAGGAGGAGACATTGGATACTTCTATAACCTGATCCAACAAGGTGGAGAAGTGAATATGGATTCTCTGATCAGTAAAGTTGGCAATGTAACCGATGGTCTGAAGCGTATGAGTAAGCTTGTGATCTCAAGTGTAAGTGGAGCGGCAGCAGGTGCAGGAGTAAGTCTTGCATTTTCAGGGGACTTTGTTGTATGCGCAGACAATGCGAAGTTTATTATGGCATTTGTGAATCTTGGACTAGTTCCAGATACCGGCGGAACGTACCTGTTTGTTAAGAGTCTTGGAATTCAGAAAGCAATGGAACTGTGTGTTACAGGAAGACCAATGAAAGCACAGGAAGCAAAAGATGCCGGAATGGTATATGATGTAGTTCCAGCGGAGGAATTAGATGATACCGTTATGAAACTTGCTAAGAAATTTGCTAATGGACCATTACTTTCTTATAAGAATATCAAGAAACAGATTTATCAGGCAGGGCTTGCTGATTATAAGAAATACCTGGATGAATGTGAGATTCCGACACAGCGTGAATGTGCGGCATCTTCTGATTTTATAGAAGGAGTCAAAGCTTTTATGGAGAAGAGAAAGGCTGAATTCAAAGGAGAATAAAGCCAGGATCAAACCATGAACATAGAAGGGAGGTCACGCCTTTGAAGTCAAAAGTTGTAACAAGAGAGGAAGCGCTCTCAAGAATTCATGATGGACAGACGATCATGTTTGGAGACTGGCATGGAGAATTTGCAGCAGATGAGATCATTGATGGAATGTTAGAAAAAGGAATCAAAGACATTGATGCGATCGCTGTATCTGCTGGAATGGCAGATCAAGGAGTCGGAAAGCTGATCAAAGATCACAGAGTTAAGAGTTTGATCACAACACATATTGGGTTGAACCCGATCGCCAAGGATCAGATGTTTGCAGGAGAACTTGCGATAGAATTTAGTCCGCAAGGAACCTTTGCAGAAAGAATCCGTTGTGGTGGAGCAGGCTTAGGAGGCTGTCTGACACCAACAGGACTTGGTACAGAAGTAGAAGAAGGTAAACAAAAACTAACGATCGATGGCAAAGAATATCTTCTGGAATTACCATTGCGTGCAGATGTTGCTTTGATCAAAGCAACGAAAGCAGATACTGCAGGTAATATTTCATTCCGAATGAATTCCAGAGCAACAAACAGTACGATGGCTATGGCTGCTGATACGGTGATCGTTGAAGTCGAAGAGATCGTGGAAGTGGGTGAACTAGGACCAGAAGAGATCGATGTTCCAGCACCTGTGATCGATATGATCTATGAAAGAACCGGTGAGAAACGACCAATGTGTCCAATGTGGCAGCGAGCCAAAGCAAAAGCGGAAGGAGGTCAGTGATATGGCAGGATTGACAGGAAGAAAGCTGATCGCATCACGATGTGCAAAGTTTTTTAAAGATGGAGATTTTGTAAATCTTGGTATCGGAGTTCCGCTGATGTGTGTAAATTATCTCCCAGAAGGTGTGGATCTGTGGCTGGAAGCAGAGATCGGAACCGTCGGAAGTGGACCAACCCCAAGCTGGGATGAAGCAGATATTGATGTTATTGATGCTGGCGGACAGCCTGCATCTGTGATCAAAGGTGGAAGCGTGTATGATCATGAGATGTCTTTTGCATTTATACGTGGCGGACATATTGATGCAGCAGTTCTTGGTACACTTCAGGTAGACCAAGAAGGCAATATCGCTAACTGGACGATTCCAGGGAAGATGGTGCCAGGAATGGGTGGTGCCATGGATCTGTGTGCCGGAGTGAAGAAGATCATCGTAGCAACAGACCATTGTGAAAAGAGTGGAAAGTCTAAGATATTAAAGAAATGTACACTTCCTTTGACGGGAGTTCATTGTGTAACAGATATCGTAACAGAACGCTGCTATTTTGAAGTTACAAAAGATGGTCTCGTGTTAAGGGAACTTGCAGAAGAATATAGTGTAGAAGATATCCTTGCATGCACAGAAGCTGATGTGATCGTACCGGATGAAATTGGTGTTATGAGCTGATAATAGACGCAGGAAAGCATATAGAAAAACAGCACTGTACAGGAATAAAATTCCCAATGCAGTGCTGTTTTTATTAGTTTATTTAATCTTCTTTTGGCAATGCAATATTTAAGATAATTGCAACAAGTGCCGCAGGTACAATACCAGATCCTCCGAAGATCAACTGAATTCCTTCAGGTAGTCCAGAAAGAACTGTGCTGTTTGCACCGATTCCATATCCAAGTCCGAGAGCTACAGATACGACAGTAATATTTCTCATTGTTAATGGTTCTTTTGTGATCAGCTGAATACCACTGATTACGATAGAAGAGAACATCATAACAGCTGCTCCACCTAATACGCTCTGTGGCATGATAGAGATCAATGCAGCAAGTTTTGGAAATAATCCACACAGGATTAAGAAGATTGCTCCTGTTGCAAGTGCAAAACGGTTTACGATCTTTGTCATAGTAACAAGACCAACATTCTGGCTGAATGATGTATTTGGTAAAACACCAAAGAATGCTGCGATCGTAGATCCGATACCATCACAGACAACACCACCAGAAAGCTCAGAATCTGTAGCTTCACGATCCATACCACCTTCGATAACTCCGGAAATATCCCCGACTGTTTCTACAGCAGTTACGATAAACATGATAAGTACAGGGACGATCGCTCTTGCATCAAAAATGATTTTTACAGGCATAAATTTTGGAATGGCAAACCATCCAGCCTGAGCAACTTTATCCCAGTTTAACACCCATGCTTTTGTATACTCTACACCATCTGCATTGACAGCAGTTGTAGGAAGTACAACACCCATGATTCCTGCGATAATGTATCCTGCGATAATTCCGATCAGTACAGAAGAAGCACTTGTGATACCTTTCGTTCCATGTTTTAATGCAATGATGATCACAAGAACAATTGTTCCAAGTAACAAGTTCTCGATTGAACCGAAATCATTAGCAGAATTTCCTCCACCAAAAGAATTCACACCAACACCGATCAGTGATAATCCGATGGAAAGTACAACCGTACCAGTTACGACAGCTGGGAAAAATCTTCGAAGTGGTTTTAACATAAATCCTAATACTGATTCAAATAACCCACCGATAATGGAAGCACCCATGATCGCACCATATCCAAGGATTCCACCACCCATAACAGATGCAACACTGCTGCAGACACCGATAAATCCTGAACTCGTTCCCATGATGATTGGAACTTTTCCACCGATCGGTCCGATCGCGTACAACTGGATCAGTGTAACAATTCCGGCAATTAACATTGCATTTTGTAAAAGCGCAATCTGAACGTCTGCAAATTCGGTTCCAGAAGCAATACCACAAGCCCCTGTAATGATAAGGACTGGAGTAAGGTTACCTACGAACATAGCGAATACATGCTGCAGACCAAGGAGAATCGCTTTTTGCAGCGGAAGTTTCCCGTAAAAGTCGTATTCCGCACCTTTGTTTTTCTCTTGATTCATTTTTCTTTCGTCTCCTTTTTTTTAATGCATGATGAGCAGTTTTATACTGCTATTTTTCACAGCATACTATTATAAAGGATTTGAATGAAAATGTATAGTTCTTTTTTTTAAGCATGTTTTTTTACATTGCAACCACACCATTTTCATGATAAAATTTACCCGAAAAACTTTCCAAAAGGAGTCAATGTACAGTGATAAGTTTAGGATTAGATTCTGGTTCGTCTATGACAAAAGCCGTTTTGTTAGAAGATATGAAGATAATAGATACAAAGATGATCCCAACATCGATCAGTCCAAGGAAATCTCTAGAAGCTCTTTACAGAGAGATAAAAAAACAACATAAAGAAATAGATGTTATTGTAACAACTGGATATGGAAGGAATCTGTTAGATCAGGCAGATTTCAAGATCACGGAGATTACTTGCCATGCAGCTGGAGCATTTTTTATGAATCCAGATTGTGACACGATCATAGATATCGGTGGGCAGGATAGCAAAGTGATCACCATTGACGATCTTGGATGTGTCACAGATTTTTTAATGAATGATAAATGTGCTGCTGGAACTGGACGATTCCTTGAGATGACGATGAAACGAGTCGAAAGTGAGATTGGAAGAATCGACACTTTTGTAAAAGATTCCAAACCTGCGAAGATCAACAGTATGTGTGCTGTATTTGCAGAAAGTGAAATCGTTGGATTATTGGCACAGGATATTGCACCTGGTGATATTGTTCTTGGTTGTGTAGAATCTATTTGTCAGCGAACCGCTTCATTTGTACAGAAATTGGCGCCAGCGAATCCAAAAGTATTTTTCTCTGGTGGACTAGCACAATTTGATGTGATCAAACGATCATTAGCCAGTCATTTAGGAGTGAAAGAAGTAGCAACAGATCCGTTATGTCAATACACAGGAGCAATTGGAGCTGCCGTTTTAGGCATCCGCAAAATAAAATGATAATTTTTACTTACAGGAGGATTCAAACAATGGTTGAATTAAAGAAAGAGTTACCAGAGATTTTTGAGGAATTTGCAGAACAGAGAAAGAATTCCTTTCTCGCGATCAAGGAGGTTAAAGAAAAAGAAATACCTGTTGTCGGTGTATTTTGTACCTATCTTCCAAGAGAGATTCCAAATGCCATGGGTGCAGCAGTTGTCGGATTATGTTCCGTATCAGATGAAACAATCCCAGATGCAGAAAAAGATCTGCCAAGAAACCTATGTCCATTGATCAAATCAAGTTATGGATTTGCCAAAACAGATAAATGTCCATTCTTCTATTTTTCAGATTTGGTTGTAGGAGAAACAACATGCGATGGAAAGAAAAAAATGTACGAAATGCTTGCTGATTTTAAACCAGTTCATGTCGTAGAACTTCCAAACTGTCAGACAGAAGATGGAATCCAGTTATATAAGAAAGAATTACTTCGTTTCAAGAAAGTTCTAGAAGATAAATTTGAGACAACGATCACAGATGAGGCAGTTCTTCATCAGATCAAATTAAGAAATGGAATCAATAAAGCATTAAGACGTCTTCAATATGTAATGGCAAATGATCCTGCACCAGTCAATGGATTAGATGTGATCAATACTGTATATGGAAGTGGTTTTGACATTAACACAGAAGGTCTTGAAGACAGAATCAATGCGGTAACAGATAAAATTGAAAAAGAATATACAGAAGGAAAAAATATAGGGAAAAAACCAAGGATCCTTGTAACCGGATCTCCATCTGGCGGTGCGGCCTTGAAAGTCATTCGTGCAATTGAGGATAATGGTGGAGTTGTCGTATGTTTTGAAAACTGTACTGGAATGAAACCGTTAGCAATGGTAGATGAAGAGAATCCAGATGTATATGATGCACTCGCAAGAAAATATTTAAACATTGGATGTTCTTGTATGTCTCCAAATAAGAATCGTCTGGATCTTTTGGATGAGCTGATCGATGATTTTCAGGTAGATGGTGTCGTAGATCTTGTTCTTCAGGCGTGTCATACATATAATGTGGAAACCGCACTTATCAAGAAATTAGTGAAAGACAAAAAAGGAATCCCGTACACAGTGGTTGAGACAGATTATTCACAGGCAGATATTGAACAGATCAATACGAGAATGGCAGCTTTTATTGAGATGCTGTAAGTACAAAATTTGGTAATCACTGTCCAAAACGTATTACATCTATTATGGAGGTGTTTAACTGTTAAAATAATCTTATAAAAAATTATA
>OIXV01003752.1_pt1 | contig 10893 bp, 8 predicted proteins | sample 1587771 | NCBI WGS metagenome assembly OIXV01 (sample SAMEA3888893, study PRJEB22519) | human gut metagenome | biome: human gut; feature: human-associated habitat; material: faeces | place: Denmark | collected 2010
TTGATTTTAAAGGATTAAATCGTAAACTATAAAACTATTACTTTTAGTTTATTTATCAAAATGATAAGATATGGAAAAGGAGTGATCTAATTATGAGTAAAAAAAATGTTGTTATTTTTATATCTTTATTGATTTTATCTACTTTCTCGTTAAGCGCTTGCGCATCTGCGGATAAAGACAAGATAGAAAACGTCGTCATCGTTCAAGTCACAAATGGTGGTACTTTGCAAAATCGTGGAGGTTATACCATAGAAAATGGAACTCTTGCTATTTTTAAAGAAATCCAACTATCTAAAAATCTCAACCAAGATCCCTCTAGCTTAACCACTTCAGACAGTGAAAAAGAAGAAATAGAAAAATTACTTGCGAATGATTTTACTGAAGAAGATCAACACCCTGAACAAACTGGGCTATTTCAAACATACGATCGGAAAATAAAAAAAGCCTATGCTCAGATCGATAAAGAAAACAAAAAAACGTATCTCTATGGTGAGCATTATAAAAAAGAATTTACTTGGGTAAATGATCAAGGAACCCGCCTAATGGATTCGAATAAAGTGGAATATAGTTTTAGTCAAAAATAGATTTTCTAGTTTCTGTCACATGAAAAAATTGGACATTTTCTTGTGTTTATAGGCAAAAATATCAGCCCTTTTCAATAAGAAATCAGCTGATATTTTTGTCTATTTTAGTTAAAACAATAGGAACTAGTCGATTAAATCGTTATTGCTCTCGCTATATCTTTATATAGAACTTATGTCCGGCAAAATACAGACTTGCTTTTTCTTTTATTGCTCACGCTTTTGATACAGCACGCGACTTTTATAGAAGAAATATAGCGTATCAAAGATGCTTTGTTTTACAATAGAAATGAAAAGATTTAAGCTAGTGCTGTTGAAATAATGCTTAGTTTTCGGATGGATTCAGGAGACAACCACCAAGTGATGCTCGTTTTCCTATCTTTCGACCTTCTAAGCTGATTCTATATCGCTTCCTTTACGTCAAAATAAAGGAAGACGTTTTGTCCACTAGCAGAGGAGGAAGTTTTATGTCAAATGATCCATTGATGCAGGCTGTTGGCTTTTTTGAAGGCTTGCCGATCGATGACCCTAAAAGTTTCATTGATCAAAAAAAAGAAATCCCTATTCCTGAAGCAAGGGATATACTGGTAAAGGTCAAAGCGGTATCCGTCAACCCTGTTGACACTAAGTTAAGACAGACCGCACCTAAAAGCGATACGCTAAAAGTACTAGGATTTGATGGCGTAGGTGAAGTCGTCAAAATAGGCGAAAAAGTTTCTAAGTTCAAAATCGGGGATCGAATTTTTTATGCAGGTACTACAACACGTTCTGGCAGTAATCAAGAATATCAACTCGTTGATGAACGGATTGCAGCTTTAGCGCCAAAGCATCTATCAGATGAAGAAGCCGTAGCCCTTCCCCTTACCTCCTTGACGTCCTATGAACTACTGTTTGATAAATTTGGATTGATTCCAGAGGAAAATGCCAATCAAGGAAAGAAAATCTTAGTGATCAATGGTGCAGGTGGTGTGGGCTCTATCTTGAACCAGTTAGCTAAATGGGCAGGATTAGAAATCTATGCTACTTCTAGTCCTAAAAACTTTGAATGGCTCACTTCAGTTGGTGTAGATCATCCACTAGATTATCATCACGATTTAAAACAAAGCTTGCAGGAACTAGGTGTAGAGGCTGTTGATTATATCGCCGTCTTATTCGATATCACCCATTATTTAGAACAAATCACTCATCTGATCAAACCGTTTGGACATGTAGGCACGATCGTTGGGGTCAATGAACCGCTGAACTTAAGTGCTTGGAAAAATCTATCAGTCAGCTTGGATTGGGAGTATATGTTTGCGAAAACTGATCATGACTACCAAATCGAAACACAAGGTGAAGCATTGACAATGATTGCTTCGCTAGCAGAAAGAGGCGTCCTAAAAACAACCTTGACAAAAGTCTACTCGGATGGCATCAACGCAAAAAATTTGCGGGCAGCTACAAAAGAAGTCGAATCCGGGCACATGTTAGGTAAAGTTGTTCTTAGCGGTACATTCAACGGCGAAGTTGCTCCATTTTAAAAGTTGAAGCAAGTCTTCTTTTGATACATTCCATCGCTTGAAATAAAGGCTGAACAATAAACACATGATGTGCGTTTTCAAAAATGTTCCGTGCAAACGACAAATTTGGGAACGCACATCAATTTTTTAATTAAAAGTGTATACCAAAAGAACTGATCGCAATTTTTTCTTCCACTATTCCCCCTGGTTTATTCGGATCAGTGCATTTCTTAATTGTTGGTACTTTTCTTCAGTTAACTGAAATACCTCAGGATTCGCCTGATGACTATTCAGCATCCAATCTTTAGGGTCAGTGACAACTAAAAATTCATCAAGCAATTGTTGGACTTTCTTTTCGTTTTGTTCTTCTGCATGTTTCAATAACCAAAAGTCTTCTATTCCTCTTAGAAGTTGTTTGTAGCGAAGGGATAGTAATAAATCACCGTTATATCCTGGGTAGATCAAACAGTTGTCGCCAATCGGAAGTGCCCCCGTGTTATAGCGGATATCTGTTCGAGCATTTGTTGGCCAGCAGTTCAGTGCCCAACGCAATAAGCCATCCGTTTTAAAGTAATAAGCAAGTAACCCTTGGACTCGTGTTTCAAGCAATGGACTGTGTAAAAAGGTATTAGGTTTCGTTGGATAATTACAGATATAGTAGTTCAGTTTTTTTCCAAATTTTTCTAGTAATTGCTGTTGGTTGTTACAAGTACAATAAAACGAAGTCACAGGATAATCAATGACTGATTCTAATGAGTTTAAAACTGATTCTTTGTCAAAAGCAACTTTGATTTGAATAGATGGCTCGATGGCCTTTAAGTCATTGACTGCTTGGATAAATGCTTCTACTTCATGTGACTTAGGTTCATCTGCGGTCACATAGGTTCGTTCCCACACCCCAATCTCTTTCAAATGAAAAACAAGTTGTTTTAAGTACGCAGTAAAATCAGCTGCTTGTTCAATAAACGTAATCTTATCTGTTGATTCATCAAAATAGCGTAAGACGATTTTTTCTGAATGTCCCGACTGCTCATTCAAAGGAAAATAAGGTGGTTTCCAAACACCTAAAAGACCAAATAGATTGATTTCTTGATTGATACCGTATTTTTCAAAACAAGCAAGATAGCGATCCAAAATCGAAAAATCACAAATAAGTGCCCCTTCTATATTTTTCCGAATGGGAATCATTGAATATTCATATAGATTCGCTGGATAATCTTTGACAATATAGTTGAACCAGCCTTTCCAAGGAATCTCACCTGCGATCACTGTCACTGCCTTTTGACCAATTGCAGCTAACTTGTCAGCCATTTGATCAACCAAGCCAAAATGAGCATCTCCCCACAGAGGCACATGGAAGGTGCGTGCCAAATTGGAAGGTTGCTGCCAGATATCCAATCGAAAGTCTTGTTGCACATCATCTGGAAAAGCAAAATCCAAAACAGATACCTCAATTGATTTTTCCGCGACTAATTCATCCTCTTGATTAATGAACGAACGGTATACAGAAAGTTGGACTGGATAAGTACCCGGTTTTACTTGTTTATCGATAGGGATCTCTATATAAATAGGTGCATAGCGATCGCCACTATACGTATACGCTGTTTCTCCAATCAGCTTATCCGCATAAGCCAATCCATCCGTTCCTAAATAATAGTCAACAAATTGCGCTTGATAAGGTAAATCGCTTTTGATAGCAATTCGATACATGGGGATCTCGATCTCATCAGGAATTGAAAATTGCTTATTTAAAATAAAGTGATTCTTTTTGCCATCATGTAATAAAAGCTGAAAAGCGGCACAACTATTTTTAGAACTAGTAATCGTGGTGATTTGTGTTGGTTCTTCATGAGAAAGTTCTGTTGAAGCTTTATAACTTTCATCTACGATCATAAATTTCATTCTTTTCCACCTACCATTTTTGATTGTTTCATTTGTTCATGCACCTTTGCTATACGTGCTGTGGAGAAAATTTCTGGTGAGAATTGCTGCAATTGATTCAATGAAAACCGACGAAGGATCTTGTAATAACTCTTTTCCGCTAATTTTGGGAATTCTTGGAATAAGATTGCTTGATTCGTTCCATCTTCTAGCAATTGCTCTAACGGCAGTTCGAGAACATTTTTTTCCATTGGTCCATTGACTGTTTGATTTACTGGCTGGGTTTCTTGCTTCCAATTCAACTCTAACCACTCACAAACGAGCTTCAACCAACGCGCAAAGCGTAAGTCGATCATTTCTGGTGATGCACCAAACCATTTAGTTCCCAGTGAAAGTCCATGACGCCCTTTTTGGAAAATATGGCTTTCAAATGGCACATCATGTTCTTCCAAAGCACTCAAATACAGCAAAGAATTCTCGATCGGTACGACATTATCTTCAAACGTAGAAAATAAAAAAGTTGGCGGTGTTTCTTTTGTTACACAAGTATCTAAAGAAGGCGCTTTGATTTTCATCACCTCAGCAAATGACGACAAAATCGCTGGATAACCTAAAATACAAAGATTCGGTTTTTCTTCTAACAACGTAGACATCGCTGCTGCAAGGTGTCCACCAGCAGAAAAACCAATCACCGCAATCTGATCTTGCGCAACTTTGTATTTCGCATCAATCTTTCTGATCTCTGCTAATGCCTGTTTCGCATCCTCTAATGATCGTTCGAAATCTCGATTTTCACCCACATGATAACGTAGTACGCCAGCATGATATCCCTTTGCTACAAATGATAAAGCGATTGGTTCAGCCTCTCTCTCACTACAAAAACTATAGCCACCCCCAGGGATCACTAAAACAAGCGGTCGTTCTTCGATACGCTCCATCGCTGTTTTTTGATCATGCAAGTAAAAAGTCACCCCAGAATCAGCACGTTTATCAAAAACGATTTTTTTAATATACATAACCACTCCTCTCGATCATTCGTTATAATCCATTATTTTTTATAACTTTTTGATACCAATAAAAGCTATCTTTTTTATAACGAGCAAGATCCAACAACTCTGTTTCCGTTCGATTCACGTAAATAAATCCATAACGTTTTTCGATTCCTTCATGCGTGCTGATCAGATCAATGGCACTCCAAGGACAATAACCAATGATTTCAACACCATCTTGTACGGCTAATTCCATTTGCTCGATATGTTGTCGCAAGTAATCGATCCGATACTCATCATGGATATGTCCATCAGGTGTCAAGGTATCTTTTGCACCAATACCATTTTCAGTAATCAACAGGGGCAAACGATAACGTGAATAAATTTCGTTTAATGTAAATCGAAAACCTTCTGGGTCAATAGGCCAACCAAATTCAGTTAAAGGTAAGTGGGTATTTTCCGTTGCTTGGAAAAACCCAGGAATACCAAAGCCGGACTGCTGATCCACCTTGTTTTCTTTTTCGTAATACGACGACACTGTCATCGTATTATAGTAATTGAACGCAATATAATCACATGTTCCAGCTGCTAAGATTTCTTGATCTTCTTCAGTGACCACAGGTGCTGCACCAATTGTTTCTAATAAATGCCACGCATTATGATTATAGACACCAAAAACTGCCACATCCAAAAACAACCAATTTCGCAATGCACTCATATATAACGCAGCTAACTGATCCTCTGGTTGGTCACTAGCTGGATACACACTAGCAATATTCGGTGCTGGACCGATTTTTCCAGGATAAGCTTGTTCATGGAAATTCTTCGTTACCAATGCTTGCGCGACTAACATATGGTGATTCTCCTGAAATTTTTCTTTCATCGTTTTATTACTTGTGCCAATGACTGATCCCGCTAACGCCATCACATTTTGCTCATTGATCGTTTGCCAGTATCGAACCTTGTGACTAAACCGTTCAAATAAAAGCGCACAATAGTTTGCAAATTCAGTAATTGTTTCTCTGTTTTCCCAGCCCCCTTTTTCCGCCATATAAACTGGCAGATCAAAATGGAACACTGTGACAATCGGTTCGATCCCTTGCATGATCAACTCATCGATCAGGTTTTCATAGAAAGCCAGCCCTGCTTCATTCACCTGTCCATTCGGTAACACCCGACTCCAAGAAATAGAGAAGCGATAAGCTTTTAATCCTAGCTCTTTGAACAATTTCACATCTTCTTTAAATCGGTGATAATGATCGATTGCTACTTTAAAATCTGTCGTTCCTTCCGGGATCTCTTTGACATCTTGAACAGAAGGTGCTTTCCCATCTGCTGACCATGCACCTTCCACCTGATAGGCGCTAGTTGATGCACCCCATAAAAAATCATCTCTCATTATCTACTAACCTCCGCAATACCAATCAAATTTGCTGCTGATTTAAATGCAGTGCATTCGATCGGGATCTTTCTTAATGTCTGCTCGATCACTGGTGCAGTTCGAAATAGTTTCTCATAATATAGTCGAATCGTTGTTATCACTATTTCCTGCTGACTGATTCCCCCACCAATGACGATTTTTTCTAAATCTAAGATCGTTTGTAAATTAAAGCAAAGAACTGCCACCCCATAGCAATAACTGTTAAAAAGTTGTTGTGCTTCAGCATGCTCCGTTTTTTTCAATTGTCGAAAAACTTCTTTCCCATCTGCTGAGACATCCAATAACTTCGCAAGGCGGTGAATAAGTACCACCGCTGAAAGCCCCATCCCTGCAAAAGAATCAGTCCCTGCAATCTCACGGTCACGAATGAAAAAGCTCACCTCACCCGCTTGCCGATGGGTTCCTTGATAGAGTTCCCCATTGAGGATGATCCCCAGACCAACACCTGTTCCAAGGACCACCGCTGCAGCATTTTTAGTTTTTCGTAAATTTCCTTTTTTCCATTCTCCAAGTACGGCTGCCTTGGCATCATTTTCAATGACGATCTCGCCTGAAAAAAACGGCTGAATAAGTTGGATCAGGTTGACTTGATCTAAATAAGCGATTGCCCCACCAAACGCTACTTTTCCTGTTTCACTTACCGCACCAGGCACAGCCACAGCTACTCGCTCATATGCTGTTTCTTGGTGATAGGATTGGATGATTTCTTGAAATAATTGAGTCAAATCAGGTAAGTTTTTCGGTGTAGCTATGCTTTTTTTATTCATTAACTGCCCGTCAAAAACCACCGCAGTTTTAATAAACGTCCCACCAATATCGATACTTAATGTTTTCATTTTTCTCTAACCTTTCATCAACCTATGCTTGGATCTCGTTGTTCTCTGTGATTGCTGCTGTTTGTAACGTTTCTACTTCTTCTTGTTTCTTCTCTTCTAATGCACGTTCTAATTCATATTCCTTTTTATCAGCAATCTTGATGAATGGATACCACATAATTACCCCGATAGCTAAGCAGATAACCATTAAAATAGTGTAATTTAAACCACCAGCAAAAGGCATTTTTATAAAAGTAGGCGTTGTCCATGGAAGCAATGACATTGTTGGATTTAGAGAAATCGGTAAAATAGTCGTCGTCAAGCCCCATGTCACAAAGCCAGCAATCAGTTGTGTAAAGACTTGCGGAATAAAGAAAATAGGATTTAAAATAATCGGCATCCCAAACATCAGCGGCTCAGTAATATTGAAAAGTGACGGAATAAAGGAAAGTTTCCCTAGTTGTTTCATCTTCGCTGACTGACAACGAATCATGAAGAATGTCACAAATCCCATAAAACCAGCAGCATACATTCCCATGTAGATAACAGAAGGAATCAAATAAGGCAGTTTTTCGCCACTTTGAAAAGCAGTCATGTTCCCAACGATCATTGTCATACTGATTGCCCCAAGAGGTCCCTGTAATACAGCATTATGGATACCAAAGAACCATAATACTGCCAACAATTCCATGATGATGATGATCGAGATCGGACTTGCAACCAACGAATTCAACGGTGCATTGATCACGTCAATGAAAAATTGAAAAATACTGCCTGATGCTGTATAGCCAAATCCAACACGTAAACAAAAAACCAACGTAAAGATGATCGTTACCACAAAAACGGGTGAAAGTGATTGTGTAACCATTGGTGGCACACTTTCCGGCAATTTGATCATTAATTTCTTAGCAGATAAGAAAGCATAGAAACGTGTGACTAACAGCGCTACAAGCATACCGATAAACAGCCCTTGTCCACCAAGATAGTCTAATCTTAAAGCCCCGATCGCTTGCTCCGTCACTTCGCCATTTTGCGTGACAGTAGTCATGATTTGCTGTGGCATCAACATGATAAAACTAGCCAAAGAAATCAATGCTGCATTTCTTTCGTTCGTTTTCAATTGTTTGGCATATGAAAAAGCCAAACTATACACAACATATAAAGAGAAAACACCTGTAACGCCATTCGTGATTGCTTCAACATGCTGATAAACACCAATCTTCGTTAAATAATCGATCCAACCAGGTATAGGAAAATTACCAACAATCGTTAACAACGCAATCCCTAAAGTCAAAGGACTTGTCCGAATAAACCCTTCCATCAAAGCAGCCAAAACTTTATTCTGTTGCAGCTTTTGTGATAACGGTAACAATCGATTTCCTAAAAATGCTTCTAATTTTTCCATATTCATTCTCCTTTAACTAAATGAAATGTTTGATTATTTTTGATACCCAAAAGATCCAATTGTAACGTATAGTTACCGGATGTCAGATAACGCACTCCTTCATTGTCAAAATAAGCGAATTCTTCCTCAAGTAGCGTAAAAGTGACTACTTTTCGCTCCTTTGCCGCCAATAAAAAATGTTGTGTCGCAATCAGCCGTTTCATCGGTCGCACAATTTCTGCTGGATGATTCAAGAGGTAGATTTGTGGGGTTACCCAAGCTTCTCTCTCACTTTGGTTCGCGATCTCATAGCAGCAGTGAATACCATCAGCCTTCTCTTCTACACCTTGCCATGTACCTTCAAAATCCGCATAACTCTTGCCTGCCCCAAAGGAAAACAGAGGCTCGTTCGTTTCATCGATATATTTAGAAACAAACCGTTCACTATGTGCATTTTCCCCTAATGGTCGTCCAGTAGAAGTTTGGGCAGAATAAATCGGTATCTGTCCTTCACTTCTTGGGAAAGTCATCGTCAAACGCGCAGAAGGACTCGCTTCGCCCACTAAGAGGTTACAGATTCCTCTTCCACCCATGACGCCAGGAAACCATACCAGTAATAGACTGTCAAAATACGATTCAACCTCTGTTAACACTAAAGGACGTCCCGTATAAAGCAATCCCACTATCGGTTTCTTCAACTCTGCTAATTTTTTGATCAGTCGAATTTGTTTTTCCGGTAATCGCAGATTCGTCTTCGAGGCACCTTCTCCACTTTCTAAAAAGTTTTCACCAATCGTCAAAAGGATCACGTCTGCCTTTTTAGCTTGTTCCAGTGATTGTTCCAATAGAAATTCTTCATCCTCGATCGGTCCATTCAATTGTTCAAATCCTGCTTTCAACGGTCCAAAAGAACTGTAATCTTCATACAAGTTAAACCCTCTTGAAAATAGAAGCTGGTCTTGCCCAAATTGTTCCAACAACCCTGCTTTCAGCGTCAATACATCCGAGGACCTTCCACTAACTGATGCCCAAAAGCCCAGAGTAAAATGACTTTCAGCGTATGGGCCGATCACCGCGATCCTTTGATCCTTCGTTTTCTTTAAAGGAAGTGCCGTTTCATTCTTCAATAAGACACAACTCTTTTCAACTAACTTAGTGGCTACTTCCTTTGCCTCATCCGTCAAAACTTCTCCTGTATTCGGTTCAGTCAATCCTCTAAAAGGCTGTTCAAATAGCCCCAATTTATTTTTTAAAATCAGTATTCTCCACACCGCTTCATCCAGCAATTCTGCAAAAGCTTGATCTTTGGCTAGTTCCGGTAAAGCATTGGCATAGGCAGCCGTCATCATATCGAAATCAACACCCGCCTCTAGCGCCTTTTTGGCTGCATCTTGTTCATCTTTTGCAAAGCCATGTGACACTAATTCTTGGACCGCCGCATAATCCGATACCAGTACACCATTAAAGCCAAAGCGCTCTCTCAAAATATCTCGATTCAGCCATTTGTTCCCTGTCGATGGTACCCCATTCAATAAGTTGAATGCCGTCATTACTAATTCGCAATTCGCCTCTACAGCAGCTTCATAAGGTTGTAGATACTCATTGAATAATTTTTGATTCGACAGCTCCACCTGTTGGTATTCCCGACCACCCTCTGGCGCGCCATATGCCGCAAAATGTTTGATACAAGCAGCCACATGATTTTCTTGTAAATAGTCAGCCTTTTCTCCTTGATAACCAGCCACCACACGTTTGGCAAACTCTTTACTCGTGTAAACATCCTCTCCTGGTGATTCCATCACTCTACCCCAGCGTGGATCACGCACTAAATCTAGCATTGGAGAGAATACAACATGGATCCCATTCAAATAACTTTCCTTCGCAGAAATCTCTGCTGCCTGTTGGATCAAATCAAAATCATAAGAACCAGCTTGCGCCAAAGGCATCGGGAAAATTGTCCGAAAACCATAAACAATATCCGACATAAATAACAATGGAATTTTATGAGAGCTATTTTCTAAAACGTCTTTTTGGATTTGGTATAGTTTTTGGTGGTCATTCACATTGTAGATCGAACCAATCTCATAAAAATTTGGTTCTTTCTGAAACCCTAGATCTTTGGCAGGCCCAGTGTTCATCACGCCACTTTCAACAAAAAGATCGCCATTCAGTTGGATCGTCTGTGCAATCTTATCATGGACCGATAATCTGTGAAATAATTCTCTTAACTTTTGTTCTTCCATCTCGCCCTCCTGTAACCGTTTTAAATTACAGCTTGATTATATAAAGAATCCATACTAAGA
>OIXV01003753.1_pt1 | contig 10891 bp, 8 predicted proteins | sample 1587771 | NCBI WGS metagenome assembly OIXV01 (sample SAMEA3888893, study PRJEB22519) | human gut metagenome | biome: human gut; feature: human-associated habitat; material: faeces | place: Denmark | collected 2010
ATTTCGCTTCGCTCCATTACATCTTTTCTGCATACCTGCCTACACACATCAAATTTCTAACGGAATTTCATCGCATCTTCTTCGGGACAACATGTATATCATTTCCCCCCAAAAAAAACCCCACATCAGTGAGGCTTTTGCGTAGTAAACAATCATTTTTTAGTGAAAACGGCTGCCGCAAGTGTTTTATTTTTGTAAAAAATAGGGGTGGGGATTGAATTTTTTGGACTTTTTACTATTATTGTATGTGACTTTAAAATTGATTGGAATATGAAAAGAGTGCTTTATGTTCATGGGTTTCGAGGTTCTGCGTATGGGAGAGGATATAAACGAGTTTTGAATGCGCTTCCGGAGGGGTATAAGTTGTTTTCAATTGATTATGATGAGGCAGATTGTTCGCACGCAAGAGTGCAAATTTTGAATTTTATTGACGAATTCAAGATTGATTTGGTGATTGGTTCGAGCCTTGGGGGATTTATCACTTTGACTTTAAATGGGATTCCGAGATTTGTCATCAATCCATGTTGGAATCCACCTGTAGAACTGTGTAAACTGGTGGAGCAAGATGCTGCTTTCATGAAGATGATAAAGACATATATGCCGTATGAAATATGGATAGCGAAATCTGTTAATTATCAAGAGAAGATGCTTGTGAAAGGCTTTTTTGGAAAGTATGATGAATTGTTCGGAACTAAGTATGTGGAAGAGTTTTCGGGTTATTATAGCAGTTATGAAATGATTGACAGCGGGCATCATCTTTCAGAAGAAGGCGCAAAGCAAATTTTTAAGAACATTGACGATTACTGGGAAAGTGTGCGAATTTTGAAAAACATGCAAAAAGCAAACGATGATATTATTTCTGATGTTTTAGACTAATGGATTAAAATTGGGAATGGGGGATAGGGTGAGCTGCAGTTTGAATTATTGTGTAAGTTGTGTTAAATGTGGCACTTTTGGAGGCAATAAGTAGGATATGTGTGGAGAATTATGTACCTTTGTAGTACTATTTTTTTTGTCTTTATGGTGGGAAAGCATAAATGAACGGATAAAGACACAAATAAAGACACAAAGCCACACACAATGGTGGGGGACGACGATGCTAAGTATTTTGCGCTTGCTTTAGGTTTTAGCTAAGTTGCGACCTACTCATCCGTTAATGGCCAAACATACTTAACTGTATGATTTTATGAATAATGTCAATGTAAAATTGGCGCAATCACTCAGGTTGATGATGGCCAACAGTGACATAAAGTAGAAAATGAAAATGACGCAGGATTGCTCGCTTCTATCTTCTACAGCCGACGTGAACGACGTGTATAACAACAAGCGTTTACCAAAGGGCATCCACATAGTCGGGACTGGCGAATCGGTCTCGAAAGTGGGAGAAATAGCTGGTTTTGAAGATGCAGCAAGTGCCGAAAAGCCAGAAAAGGAGAATGCCGCACGAAGCGAAGACAAATGCGCCGATGACAAAATCGAAATACCCAGCACGCCAAAAACGGAAGCGGCTCCATGGGGCTATATCTTCATACAGCACATGTCGGCGGCAGTTTTTGAAAAGAATCTCGAAAACCGAAAACTTTTGGGCGATTTCAAGCCGAAGTGTTTCGTACATCGCACAGTTAGATACAAAGACAAACCCGACGGCAAAGGCGTGGTGAAAACGGAAAAGCCTACCGTGAACGGGCTTGTGTTCTTGCAGGGCGCTACCAATCAGTTGAGGACATTCCTGAAACTCAACTTTCCTCAGTATTATCTGGTGAACAACTGTAGCACCAAAAAGCCCGCATCAATCCCCGACAGTGTGATGCAGCCATTCATGGCAGTGATGCAAAACGAGCCAGAGCGGTTGACATTCATGCGCGAGCCATTTGAGCGATTTGCTAAAGACCATGTGAGGCTCCGCGTGCTTACAGGCCTTTTTAAAGGGCAGGAGGGCTATGTGGTGCGAGTGAAGCGTGACCGTCAGTTGGTGATGAACATTGGTGGATTTGCCGTGGCGGTGAACAATGTGCACAACGAGGACTTCGAGATAGCCGAATAGCCCTCATTTCAATAATATTATGGTGATCTGAATAATACATGTGTAAAGGTAAAGATATTAAAATTGCCGTGGCAGGTACGGGCTACGTGGGACTGAGCATAGCTACATTGCTATCGCAGCACCATCATGTAACAGCAGTGGACGTGATTCCTGAAAAGGTGGAAAAGTTGAACAACCGTATTTCGCCCATTCAGGACGATTACATTGAAAAGTATTTGGCTGAGAAGCCATTGAACCTTGTTGCCACCCTCGACGGCAAGGCAGCTTACGCCGATGCCGACTTTGTGGTGATCGCTGCCCCCACCAACTACGACCCTGTGAAGAATTACTTCGACACAAGCCATGTGGAAGAGGTAATCGACCTGGTGCTGGAGGTGAACCCCGATGCAGTGATGATTATCAAATCGACCATTCCGGTGGGCTACACCCGCAACCTCTACTTGAAGTATGCGCAGAAAGGCGTGAAGAAGTTCAACCTCTTGTTCTCACCCGAATTCCTTCGCGAGAGCAAGGCGCTCTACGACAACCTTTACCCAAGCCGCATCATTGTGGGTTATCCTAAAATCATCGACAAGCCCGAATTTGAGGCGGAAAACAAAGCTATCCAATCGGTTACCGATGTGGAGATGCTGAAAGAGGCCGCTAAGACCTTTGCCGCACTCTTGCAAGAAGGCGCCATCAAGGAAAACATCGACACCCTGTTCATGGGCATGAAGGAAGCCGAGGCTGTGAAGCTTTTCGCCAACACCTATCTCGCGCTCCGCGTGAGCTATTTCAACGAGCTTGATACCTATGCAGAAGTAAAGGGTCTTGACTCAGAAGCCATCATCGAGGGCGTAGGTCTGGACCCACGCATCGGTACACATTATAATAACCCATCATTTGGCTACGGCGGCTACTGCCTTCCAAAAGACACCAAGCAGCTGCTCGCCAACTACCAGGACGTGCCACAAAACATGATGTCGGCCATCGTGGAATCGAACCGCACCCGCAAAGACTACATCGCCGACGCAGTGCTCCGCAAAGCAGGCTGGTACGACTATTATAGCAATAACCAGTTCGGCACAGAGCAGGGTGGCTGTGTGATTGGCGTGTATCGCCTCACCATGAAGTCGAACTCCGACAACTTCCGCCAATCTGCCATCCAAGGCATCATGAAGCGTATCAAGGCAAAAGGTGCTGAGGTCATCATCTACGAGCCAACCCTTGAAGACGGCACCACATTCTTCGGCAGCAAGGTGGTCAACGACCTGACACAGTTCAAGGCACAAAGCCACGCCATCATCGCCAACCGCTACGACGCATGCCTCGACGATGTGGAAGAAAAAGTATATACACGCGACATTTTCAGAAGAGATTAAAAAACAAAAAATATAACTATGAGCATTTTTGCAGGTAAAACCCTTATGATTACCGGTGGAACAGGTTCCTTCGGTAACGCAGTACTTAATCGTTTCTTGATGACCGACATCGCAGAGATTCGTATCTTCAGCCGTGATGAAAAGAAGCAGGATGATATGCGCCACGAGTATCAGGCCAAATATCCTGAGTACGCAAACAAGATCAAGTTCTACATTGGTGATGTACGCAACAAGTCAACCCTCAAGACCGCCATGCGTGGAGTTGATTACGTGTTCCATGCAGCAGCCCTCAAGCAGGTACCTTCTTGCGAGTTCTTCCCTATGGAAGCTGTTAAGACCAATGTTATCGGTACCGACAACACCCTGGATGCCGCTATCGATGCACACGTCAAGTGCGTCATCTGCCTCTCTACCGACAAGGCTGCTTATCCAATCAACGCCATGGGTATCTCCAAGGCACTTGAAGAGAAGATTGCCGTTGCCAAGTCACGCAACTCTCTCGACACCAAGATCTGCTGCACCCGTTATGGCAACGTAATGTGCTCTCGTGGTTCCGTTATTCCTCTCTGGATTGACCAGATTCGCAATGGCAACCCTATCACCCTCACCGAGCCAAAGATGACCCGCTTCATCATGTCCCTCGAAGAGGCTGTTGATCTCGTACTCTTCGCCTTCGAACATGGTGAAAATGGTGATATCCTCGTTCAGAAGGCTCCTGCCTGCACTATCCAGACCCAGGCTGAGGCCGTTTGCGAGCTCTTCGGTGGCAAGAAGGAGGACATCAAGGTCATCGGCATTCGCCATGGCGAAAAGATGTACGAGACCCTCCTCACCAACGAGGAATGTGCAAAGGCAGTCGATATGGGTGACTTCTACCGTGTACCAGCCGACAACCGCACCCTCAACTACGACAAGTACTTCACCGAGGGCGACCAGAAACGTTGCGAACTCTCTGAGTTCAACTCCGACAACACTCGCCGTTTGAATGTTGAAGAAACAAAGGCTAAGATCGCTTCTTTGGAATACATCCAGAACGAACTTAAAGGAATCGAGAATATCGCAAAGTAAATAGTTCATAGAGCCTTAGGAGAATTAGTACTTTTTATACAATAAGTCTTTGAGGTCGCTTTTATACACTATCTTCGCGATCTTTACTCTCAACCGTGAAGATAGTAGCAGCCCTTGGATCCAAGGATAATCTCACATGTCCTTGGATGGGTTCAATTCCCATGGCTGCACAAAATAACTTATAAAAATAATATGATTAACATTACAGATAAATCCAAATGTTGTGGATGCAACGCTTGTGGTGATGTGTGTGCAAAACATTCTATCGCCTTCAAGACCGACATAGAAGGCTTCTGGTATCCAGAAGTCAACAAAGACCTATGTACCGATTGTGGTCTTTGTGAAAAAGTGTGTCCTGTAATCAACATCAAGGAGCTAAAGAAAAACGATTTTCCAAAACCTGCACATACAATAGCTGCTGTAAATAAAAATATGCGTGTTCGCTGGAACAGTACTTCCGGTGGCGCTTATACCGCCCTTGCAGAGGCTATGCTGGAGCAAGGAGGTTTTGTGTCGGGCGCAATCTATAATGAGGGTTTCACTGGAGTTCACAACTATGTGAGCAACAATCCAGATGATCTTGAAAAGTTGAGAAGCAGTAAGTATCTTCAGAGTAATGCAGAGGGCATCTATGCGGAGATTCGTGATCTTTTGCGCAAAGGAGAAAAAGTTCTTGCCTGTGGCACTCCTTGTCAGATGGCTGCTCTTCGCAGTTTCCTTCGTAAGGATTATGAGAACCTCATCATTGTTGACTTCATTTGCCGTGGTGTCAACTCTCCAAAGGTGTATCGTGCTTACCTTGACTCTCTTGAAAAGAAGTACGGCAGTAAAGTCGTTTATGTCAAGGCAAAAAACAAGGAACTTGGATGGCGAAATCTCACTCGTAAGGTGACTTTCGAAAATGGACAGTCTTATTATGGTGTTTCAATGGTTGATGACTTCCGCAGAGGTTACCACACAAACGTGTTCTGCCGTCCTTCATGTTATGATTGTCAGTTCAAAGAGTTCCCACGCATCTCAGATATCACCATTGCTGACTATTGGGGCATAGAGAAGGTGGACAAAAACCTTGATATGAATATCGGCACATCTATGATGCTGCTCAATTCAAACAAGGGAATCGCCTTCTTTGAAAGTGTAAAAGACAAACTTGAATATCGTGAAACTGTCTTTGAGGCAATCCTTGGCGGCAACATAGCTCTTCGCAAGTCTATTGAACCTGCTAAGATAGATCGTGATGCATTCTTTAAGGATTTGGATGAACATGATTTCGATTATGTAACAGAGAAATACTATCCTTTGAGCAACTCCAACAAAGGTAAACGACAGATTCCTAAGAATCCAAAGGTACTGATGAAGAATTGCCTTAGAAAAGCATATCATGTTGCTCGCACTTGTTTCAATTTCATCACGTATCCAAAGTCATACCTCAACACCCGCTTTATCAATAACCGCAAGAATACTAATCTTCAGGGTGGACGCATCATTGTTGAGCCAAATGTTACCCTTGACATTCATTCTTCTGCAAGAATAAATGTTCAGACTGATTTGATACTCGGTCGTTCGGAGATAAAAGGCTTCCACTATCCAACAGCTTTGAAGATGGAAGCGGGAACAGAACTCACGATTCATGGAGGGCCACTTACACGCTATGGCAATGCATCCTATCCCCTCAGAAGCGGTGCATGTATCGAGATAGTTAACAATGGTAAGCTAACTGTCGGTCAAGGTGCATCGAATGTAAATCTAACCATCATGTGTGCAAAGGAAATTACTATTGGCAATGGTGTTCGCATCGGTAGAAACGTATCAATTCGTGATTACAATGGTGTACATGTAATCATCAACGACACATATAAGAATTACGCTCCCGTTCACATTGGCGATCATTGTTGGCTCTGCACAGGTTGTACCATTATGCCAGGAGTCACCATTGGTGAGGGTTCTGTAGTTGCAGCCAATGCAACTGTAACAAAGGACGTACCGCCACATTCACTTGTAGGAGGGAGTCCAGCAAAAGTATTGAAAGAGAATATAGAATGGTACTAACCACCAAAAATTAACTAAATGGCAGATAATAAAAGAATAGCAAAAAATACGATGTTCCTATACTTCAGAATGTTTCTGATTATGGGAGTATCGTTATATACGTCAAGAGTCATACTTCAGGCACTTGGTGTTGAGGACTATGGCATTTACAACGTTGTGGGTGGCATAGTCACCATGTTCTCGTTCCTCAACGGCTCCCTTGGTGCTGCCACTTCTCGATATATAACATTTGAACTCGGACGTAAAGATTACAAAAAGCTTAATAAGATTTTCAACGTAGCTCTCGTCACTCACATCTTTATAGGCCTTATCATAGTTGTGTTGGCTGAAACTATAGGTCTTTGGTTCTTCTATGAGAAGATGATAATACCAGATGAGCGATTAGATGCTGCTTTTTGGGTGTATCAGATTTCTATTCTATCCTCTTTGATTACCATCACTCAAGTTCCTTACAATGCAACTCTAATTGCCCATGAGAATATGAAGGTGTATGCGTATGTCGGCATGGTGGAAGTCATTATTAAACTTTTGATTGTCTATTTGCTTATTATTGCTCCATTTGACAAACTCATATTTTATGCTATTCTTTTGTTCCTGCTCAATGTCGGTCTCATTACCTTCTATCGCATATACTGCATCAAACGTTATCCAGAGAGTCATATAAACATCTGCAGGGACAAAGCTCTTTACAAGGACATGTTCAAGTATGCAGGTTCTGACCTCATTGGCAACATATCTGTGCTTGCACAAGGTCAAGGTCTCAATCTGCTACTCAATGTATTCTTTGGTCCTGTTGTAAATGCTGCTCGTGCCGTTGCATATCAGGTTCAAGGTGCAGTAACGCAATTTGGTAATAATTTCATGACGGCTGTTCGTCCTCAGATTATCAAACTCTATGCACAAGGAGAGATTAAAGAAATGTTCAAGTTGGTTTATCTCAGCAGTAACTTCTCTTTCTACCTCATGTGGTTGCTCATTTTACCTTTGTGTTTGGAGGCAGACTATGTGCTTTCCCTCTGGCTTGGGGAATATCCCGATCATTCCGTCTCGTTCTTAATATTGGTATTTATTCTTTGTTTGATACAAACCCTTAAAACACCGAGAACCATTGTCCTTCATGCTACAGGAAAGCTCTTTCTTGCAAATGTGGTCATAGGAACTCTGTTGTGTTGTGCTTTCCCGTTGGCTTATGTATTCCTCAAAATGGGGGGAGAACCAGAAAGCGTATTCTGGGCTGCAAACATAACAATGCTGCTCTCTGAGTTTATAAGTGTTTTCATCGTTCGCAAGTATGTCGAGTACAACATAGCCGACTATCTCCTTAACGTACACTTCCGTTGTGCTGTAGTAACTGCCGTTTCTCTCGCCATACCATATTTCATATATAATAGGTTCATGGAACCTTCGTTCTTTCGTCTGGTACTTACTTGTTGCATTACCACCATCTCCATTATTGTAACCGTATGGACTATCGGCATGAACAAAGATATGCGTCAGAAGGTTTCAACATTCATTAAATCAAAACTTCACAGATAATGAATACAATAAAACTTCATAATGGTGTCGAAATGCCTTGTATGGCTATTGGCACCAATTGGATGAACTATAAAGAGCTCTATGGCGTTATGCGTGCTGGTTTCGAGGCAGGCTTTCGTGCCATTGATACCGCTCGTGACTATGGAAACGAGCCAGTTGTTGGAGCTGTCCTTAAAGATGTACTCAGAGACCTTGGTATGTCACGTTCCGATGTCTTTGTCACCACTAAGATTGGCAATGGTCAGCAGATGAAAGGCAACATAAGCGAACAGATTGAGCAATCTCTTCGCAACCTACAAACCGATTATGTTGACCTTTGGTTGATGCATTGGCCTTATCCAGATTACTTCAAATCTACATGGGCAAAGATGTCTGACATCTATACCAATACAGAAAAAGTCCGAGCTATAGGTGTTGCCAACTATCGTGAACGTCATTTCAATCAGCTTCTCAGTTCGAACGATGTTATCGACCCTATGGTCAACCAGATGGAGTACCACCCTCTCAGAACTGTGGTTGAACTGAAGGCATATATGCAATCGCATGACATACGGCTACAGGCTTATGCACCTCTCTGCCGCTTGGTTGATCCCCTGAAGAATGCTCCTATCTTAAAACAACTCTACGAGAAGTACAACAAGTCTATTGGCCAGATTATACTCCGTTGGCACGTTCAACAAGGTGACGTTATGCCAATTTTCAAATCGTACAAGCCTACTCGCTTCAAAGAGAATATCGACATCTTTGACTTCGAGTTGACATCAGAAGAAATGGCTGCCATCTATGCGCTTAATATAGACTACAAATATCACATTGAATCTTGTAATTGCCCAGGTTATTAATATGAATCCTATCAATATAATAAAACGTGTTCTTCTATTTCCTGTCAACCGTTTGGAAGCGCAGGTTAAGAAGACAAACTGGTATCGCAACAGCATACCTAATATAGAGAACTACCCCGGAGATAAATGGTATCGCGACCATCTTGATCGCAACTATGCTGTTGTGAACCTCGGAAGTTCTTCAGCAGTTTTCTGCTTCAACTATGATGGGCTCGGAGTAAATGCCTTCAATTGGGCACTCAAACCCCAATCCATGGAATATAGCTTCAAGGTACTAAAGCAATACTTTAGTATTTTGAGGCAGAAAGGAATCGTACTGATTCCTTTCAGCCCATTTTCCGGTCTCTCCGTGACCGGAAAATGGGCTGAAAGCGCCAACGATAAATATTTCCACATCCTTGATCGGACACTCATAGAAAACTATCCTGCAGTAGCAAAGAGACGCAATACTCCCTTTAGATCTAATCCTAAAGCTGCAATCAAAAGACTCCTAAAAGATGTACCTGCAATTGACATGTATTCGTACAATGTCCAGTGCAAGAACGAGGATGAGTTTATTAGAAGTGCAAAGAATTGGATAACGATATGGACAAAGCAGTTCAATATAACTGACCTCAATCAGCCATTGAGTGCCGAGAATATAGAAGGCCGCAAGAGCCGCCTCCAAATCGTTAAAGACATCATTCTGTTCTGTCAAGAGCGAGACCTTCAGCCAGTGATAGTGTTACCTCCTGCACACCATACACTCAATGATTATTTCTCACCTCAGTTTGTAAACAACTACATCACCTCATTCATAGAAGAGTTAAATGCACCATCTGTGAAAGTCCTTGACTATCTCAATCATCCTTCATTCACAAAGGATGAGTATTTCCGAGATGCATATTTCATGAACGAAATAGGGGCAAAAGCCTTCACAAAGCAAGTACTCAAAGATTTGAAATTAATATAATATGAAAATCGGAATATTAACCCTCCCTCTCCATACTAACTATGGAGGTATATTACAGGCTTATGCGTTACATGTAGTATTAAAGCGCTTAGGCCATGATGTGAAAGTTATTAATAAGAACCGGCAACCAAAAAGGATGTCTTTATATCAAGTTTCAAAAAGTTTTATAAGGCGAATTATTTCTACGATTGTTCATCGTAAACGTTACAAATTCTATAATATTAACAACGAGCAAAAATCCAATTATGCGGATTTTTTATTGATGACTCAGCATACGCAAAAATTTGTTGACAAATATATTGACTGCTTCTATGTACGAAGCTATCAAAGAGATATAACAAAAACAACCTTTGATGCAATCGTTGTGGGAAGCGATCAGATTTGGAGTCGAGAACATGGAGGAGCAATAGACGGAAATGTAGCTAACGCTTATTTACCTTTTTTTATAGATAAGCACCCATTAAGAATCTCTTATGCAGCATCATTTGGTAAAGACTATTGGGAATATACAAAAAAACAAGAGATTATAGCCCGTAATGCAATAATTAGATTTACTGCTGTAAGCGTTCGAGAACAATCTGGAATTAAGTTGTGTAACGATCATTTTGGTATTGATGCAATACAACTCCTTGATCCAACATTGTTGCTAAAAGCCGAAGATTATATCTCGGATATTGATTTAGAAAATGTTTCTGAAAGCCCAGGAAATATGCTCGTTTATATAATAGATGGAAATAATGAGAAAGACGCAATAGTAAGTCTTTGTGAGAACAAACTTAACTTAAAGCGCTTTATCGTCAATAGCAGAGCAGAAGATTATAATATTAAAGATAAAGCCTTAGAAGACTGTATTCAGCCACCAGTGGAACAATGGCTTCGTGGATTCTACGATGCCAAATTTGTGGTAACAGATTCATTTCATGCATGTGTATTTTCAATTCTTTTTCATAAGCCATTTATCATAGTAGGAAACGAGTCAAGAGGTAATGCAAGATTTGTGTCTCTTCTCTCTCTTCTTCATCTTTCTGAACATCTTGTA
>OIXV01003754.1_pt1 | contig 10890 bp, 8 predicted proteins | sample 1587771 | NCBI WGS metagenome assembly OIXV01 (sample SAMEA3888893, study PRJEB22519) | human gut metagenome | biome: human gut; feature: human-associated habitat; material: faeces | place: Denmark | collected 2010
AGGCATGGGCTGTGCGGGCTGAACGGCTCGCGCTGTCTGTGCGCCCTGCACCGCTTCGCCAAGCGGGATGAGCGGAATTGCCTGCGGTATAGGGAACCCGTCCACCTCCGACGTCATCAGGCAGTACACCGGCGCGAAATTCGGGCTTGCGGCGGGTACAGCGCGGACGCTCACAATTCGGCAGGTTGAGAAATTGACGGTTTCTGGCGCAGGACGTTTCGCATCATCCACGGGAAAGAACCTCCTTCAAAGTCGACGGCAAAAAATGGAAGTAAAAACTCGACAAAACAAGCGCAAAGAAAAACGGAACTTTCAAATTGCTACTGCCTGACGTCCGACTGCACAATAAGAAGTATTCACACTTCTATTGTATCACGGATACGAGAAAAAGAAAAGTGATGAATGTAAAAAATAGGCTGTTTTCGGCTGGAAAATGCAAAAAAACAGTTGAAGTACAGGTGTGTACAATTTGAATACAATTTGCGGAAGAGGTTACTTTGAACGTTGCGGAACATGAAGAAAAGGTTACATGGCTGTGTTTAGGACAAACGAGGGTGTAATAGTGCGGCTTAGGGGGCGCGTCTGCGGACGTGCGAAATTCCCCTTTTGACCCCTCTGCGCGATGGAGACGGCTTCTTCTCCATTCTTTTTCCGCGTGTTTAGCCCCTTTGTGCCGCGCCTATTCTTTTTCTGTTTCTTCCCCTATCCAATACCACTGATACACCTGCAAGACCTTTGCGCCTTCCAAGTCCTTCGCGTACGGGCAGCGCATCACCCGCTGGCGATTCTGCGCAAACGACAATTCATACGTCCGCACCGTATCCCCCTGCAATCCGCGCGGCGACGGATCAACCGCCACAAACCGCTTCCGCTCCGCATTATACCCCACAATCAGCAGCGCATGGCCCACACCGTTCGTCCGCTTCATATATATATATAGCGGCGAATATCGCTCATCGTTGAGATACTGCGCCATCATTTCATCAAATGTCGCTTCGGTCAATCCACGCCGTGCCAAACCATCCACCAGCGCCGTGATTTCGTCGTACGGCTCATTCAGCGTGCGCCGCTGGGCAAGGACGCTCATATCCACCGGGGTCATATCCACGCCAAGGTAGGACAGCGCCATCGAGTACACCGCACGCGTGCACATGGTGCCGATGTAGTAGGCATAAGGCGCGCCGTAACGGTTTTCCTTCGCAGTTAGGTCAAATTCGCCTTTTTCCTCGCCCGAACGCCAGTAATCAGCGCAGAACATGTCGTCGCGCCGCGTCTGGACAATCAGGCGGACTTGCCCGCTCACGACATCCAAACGTTCGCCGGTATCAGACTGGATGAGCAGCGCGCTTGCCTCTTCAGCGGACTGCGCCTCGCGGATGGAGGCGGGCAGCATTTCCTCCGCCCATGCCGCGCCGATAAGCGCCCAAATCAGCGCCAGTATCAGCAGGCCGCGGATTCCATGTTTCTTCAAGCCGCTCACCCCTTTCCGGCAGATTAGCTTGTTCCATTATATCGCGTTTTTCGATGAATTTCAACATATTTCCGGGAATGTTGCATTTTCGCGCAGCAGGAAGCGGGTGCGCTCCGATGATGGCAGGCACACCCGCCTCGTCAATTTTTCAAATGGTGATTCGCTTCGGAATCGGATTCGCGCTGACGGCATCCGCATTGCGCGGCAGAAATCAGCGTTTCCCCAGCATCTTCTTGAGGAACTGCCCCGTGTACGACTTTTCGCACGCGGCGACTTCCTCCGGCGTGCCTTCGCAGACGATTTCGCCGCCTTTGTCGCCACCCTCCGGGCCGAGGTCAATCAGGTAGTCCGCCACCTTGATGACATCCAGATTATGCTCGATCACCAGCACGCTGTTGCCCGTTTCGGTCAGGCGCTGCAAGACGCCGATGAGCTTGTCCACGTCTGCCATGTGCAGCCCGGTCGTCGGCTCGTCCAAGACATAAAGCGTCTTGCCCGTCGCGCGGCGGCTGAGTTCCGTCGCCAGCTTCACGCGCTGCGCTTCACCGCCGGAAAGGGTCGTCGATGCCTGCCCCAGCTTCATGTACCCCAGGCCGACGTCGTAGAGCGTTTCGAGCTTGCGGCGGATGCTCTCGTGATTCTCGAAGAACGTGATGGCTTCCTCGATGTTCATGTCCAGCACGTCGGAGATATTCTTGCCCTTATAGGTCACTTCCAGCGTCTCGCGGTTGTAGCGCTTGCCCTTGCACACGTCGCACGGCACGAAAATATCCGGCAGGAAGTGCATTTCGATTTTCAGCATCCCGTCGCCGCAGCAGTTTTCGCACCGCCCGCCCTTGACGTTGAAGGAGAAGCGGTTTTCCTTGTAGCCGCGCGCCTTCGCTTCGGGGGAGGCGGCAAAGATCTTGCGAATCTGGTCAAACAGCCCGGTGTACGTCGCCGGATTCGACCGGGGCGTGCGCCCGATGGGGCTTTGGTCAATGCAGATGATTTTGTCCAGCTGCTCCACGCCCTCCATGCTGCCAAACGCGCCGGGACGGGTTTTCGCGCGGTTCAGCACCTTCGCCAAGTGCTTGTAGAGGATTTCGTTCACCAAGCTGGATTTGCCCGACCCCGACACGCCCGTCACGCAGCAAAGGCAGCCAAGCGGCACTTTCACGTCAATGTTCTTGAGATTATGCTCCTTCGCGCCGCGGATGGTCAGGAAGCCCTTCGGCTGACGGCGCACGTCGGGAATCTCGATGCGCTTCTTGCCCGACAGGTACTGCCCGGTGATGCTGTTCGGATTGCGCTTGATATCCTCCACCGTGCCTTCCGCGACGATGTTGCCGCCGTGGATGCCCGCGCCCGGCCCGACGTCCACAATCCAGTCCGCCGCGTACATCGTGTCCTCGTCGTGCTCGACGACAATCAGCGTGTTGCCCAAGTCGCGCATTTTTTTCAAGGTGTTAATGAGCTTCATGTTGTCACGCTGATGCAGGCCAATCGACGGCTCATCCAGAATATACAGCACGCCCATGAGCGCTGAGCCAATCTGCGTCGCCAGCCGGATTCGCTGCGCCTCGCCGCCGGACAGCGACCCTGCCGCGCGCGCCAATGTCAGGTAACCCAGCCCGACGTCCTCCAGAAAGCCCATGCGCGCGTTGATTTCCTTCAAAATCTGCGCGGCAATCATGCTTTCCTTCTCCGTCAGCGCCAGCGACTGAAAGAACGCCCGCGCGTCCGTGATGGACAGGCTGGACACCTCATACAAATTCTTGCCGCCGACTGTGACCGCCAGCGCTTCCGGCTTCAGGCGCTTGCCGTGGCAGACCGGGCAAGGTTCTTCCGCCATGTATTCTTCATAGGCGGCTTTCATGGCCTCACTGCCTGTTTCCTCATAGCGGCGCTCCAAGGACGGAATCACGCCCTCGAACGTCGTGGAATACGTCCCCCTGCCGCTGGGCGTGTCATAGGTCATGGTCAGCTTCTCGCTGCCCGTGCCGTAAAGCAGGGCATGGATGCCCGCTTCGGGAATCTCCTGAATCGGCGTATCCATCGTGAAGCCGTACTTGTCACATAAGGCTTGGAAATACTGCGCCGTCACGCCGTCGCCATCCGCCGAACCGAAGCCCATGGCGTTCAGTCCGCCCTGCCGTAGAGACAGCGACTTATCCGGGAACAGAATATCTGTACTTACCACCATGCGGTAGCCCAGCCCGCTGCACGCCGGACACGCGCCATAGGGGCTGTTGAAGGAGAACATGCGCGGGCTGAGTTCCTCGATGGAGATGCCGCAGTCCGGGCAGGCGTAATTCATGGAGAAGAGCAGTTCGCCCTTGTCCATCATGTCCATGATGACCAAGCCGCCGGAGCGCTTCGTCGCCGTCTCAATGGAATCCGCCAGACGGCTCTGGAACTCCTTGCCGGGGCGGACAATCAGGCGGTCAACGACGATTTCAATCGAGTGCTTCTTCTTTTTGTCCAGCGCCGGCACTTCTTCCAGCCGATACAGCTCGCCGTCCACCCGCACGCGCGCGAAACCGCTCTTGCGCGCCTCCTCGAACACTTTGACATGTTCGCCCTTTTTGCCGCGGATGACGGGCGACAGCACCATCAGTTTCGTGCCTTCGGGATAGGCGACGATTGCGTCCACCATCTGGTCAACGGTCTGCTGGCGGATTTCCTTGCCGCACTTCGGGCAATGCGGATGCCCCACGCGCGCATAAAGCAGGCGCAGATAATCGTGGATTTCCGTCACCGTGCCGACGGTCGAGCGCGGATTGCGGCTGGTGGTTTTCTGGTCAATGGAGATAGCGGGGGACAGGCCGTCAATCTGGTCAACATCGGGCTTCTCCATCTGCCCCAGGAACTGCCGCGCATAGCTGGACAGGCTTTCCACATAGCGCCGCTGTCCCTCGGCATAAATGGTATCGAACGCCAGCGAGCTTTTGCCCGACCCGGACAGCCCCGTAAACACAACGAGCTTGTCGCGCGGGACGGTCAGGCTAACATTGCGCAGGTTATGTTCTCTTGCGCCGCGAATGATGATTTGGTCGTTCATCGTTGCAATCCTCCTTGGCTTAGGAACACAGTATAGCACATTTTGTCCGGCACATGCAAGGCGAACACGAACAAATATTTTCGTATCGTGGATATGCTGGGGGCTTTTTATGGAATCGCATTGACAAATGAAGGCTTGTTGTGTATGATAATGGCATAAAGGAGGTTGTTCTAATGGAAAAGAAATGGTTCGTAGCTCTGCTGATGGTTGTTGTGATGATGTGTGCCTGCTGGACGGGTGCGGTGGCGGAGGATGAGCGCGACTACCAGTATGCGCTGCTGGATGATGGAACAGTGGAGATTACAGGGTACAATGGAAAAGCAGAAAAGCTCACCATTCCCAATATGCTCAATGGAAAAAAGGTTACTTCCATTGATAACAGAGCGTTTTATCTGTGTAATTCTCTAATCAGCATCATCATCCCAGATTCCGTTGCGAAAATTTCTGTTAATCCTTTTGCATACTGCAGCACACTAAAAAGTATTTTCGTTTCTTCTGAACATCCGTACTTTTTTGCCATTGATGGCGTTTTATTCCGTAAAGCAGATAGCTGTTTGATTTCTTATCCTAAAGGAAGGGAGTACACAACTTATAACATTCCTCAGGGGATTACCGCCATTGAAAGCAGCGCATTCTACGACTGCAAGTTTCTGACCCGTGTCACCATCCCCGATTCCGTTACCTCCATCGGTGACTGCGCGTTCTCCTTGTGCGATTCCCTGACGAGCATCACTATCCCCGATTCCGTTGAACAAATTGGTACGAATCCTTTTACAGTCTGTTCCGCACTAAAAAGCATTTCTGTTTCTCCTGAGCATCCGTATTTTGCCACCATTGATGGCGTTTTGTTCCGAAAAGCCGATAAAGCCTTGATTTCCTATCCTGCCGGCATCAGTTCTTCAACTTATACCATTCCGCAGGGAATTACCGCCATTGGCGACAGCGCGTTCTACTACTGCGACTCCCTGACCTCCGTCTCCATCCCCGATTCCGTTACCTCCATTGGTGACAACGCGTTCTACTTCTGCGAGTCCCTGACGAGCGTCACCATCCCCGATTCCGTTACCGCCATTGGCGACAGCGCATTCTCCTACTGTGACTCCCTGACCTCCGTCTCCATCCCCGATTCCGTTACCGCCATTGGCGACGAGGCGTTCTACTCCTGCTCTTCTCTGACCTCCGTCTCCATCCCCGATTCCGTTACCGCCATTGGCAACCGCGCGTTCTACTACTGCGACTCCCTGACCTCCGTCTCCATCCCCAATTCCGTTACCTCCATTGGCGACTACGCGTTCGGTGACTGTTCCAACCTCACCCTCACCGTCCCTCGCAACTCCTACGCCTTAGAATACGCCAAAACCAACAACATCCCCTACACCTACCCCGACGCCAACGACTGGCTGAACAACTAACCCGCGACAAAATTTCTTTCCGCCTTGCTCCGCGCACCCGCCGGGGGCAAGGCGCTTTTTCTTCCCCCTTGCAGTCCTCCCGCGAAAGTGGTATGATAGAAGGCAGAACGCAAGGAGGCGGCGAAGATGGAGCGCATCCGCAAAATCCCTGACGACAGCGACCGCGTATCCCCCGATGAGGACGACGAGGACATGTCGCCCTATGAACCGACGTACCGCGATGGCAGCGCAAAAAACGAGTGCTGGCGCGACGACGACGGCTGATTATCCCCCGAAAGGAGAAATCCCCATGCTGACCATTGATTTTCTGACAGACTATGTGTGCCCGTTCTGCCTTGTCACGAAAGAAAACCTCCGCGCGGCGCTGAAAACGCTGCGCCAAGAGGCGGAAATCATCGAGCATCCGTATGCGCTGACCCCCGAAGGCGGCGAACCGAGCGACATCTGCGACGAGGAGCATCGGGCGTATTTCACGCGGCTGAAAGAACCCGCGGAGACGGTCGGGCTGAACATGCAGCTTCCGCCGGAAATCCGCCCGCGCCCAATGACGTATCTGGCGTTTGAAGGGGCGGTGCTGGCGGAAAAATCGGGCAAGCACGAGGCGTGGAGTGACCGGGTTTACCGCGCGTATTGGGTCGAGGGGCGCGACATCGGGCAAATTGACGTGCTGTGCGTGCTGGCGGCGGACATCGGACTGAATGCGGACGAAATGCGTCAGGCGCTGGAAAACCGCACCTACGCGGACGACGTGAAAGCCGCCATCCAGCACACGCTGGACACCTATCATCCGCGCGGCGTGCCGATTCTCTTCGTCAATGGGCAGCGCATCCGCCTGAAAGCCTACACGCTGGCAGAAATGACGGACGTGCTGCGCGGCGTGATTCCGGCGGAAGAAAATCAGGAGGAAACGGGCTGCTCCGCGGACGGATGCCGCCTGAATTGGTAAGCAATGCAAGCATTAACACATCGGGTGCAGTATTATGAAACCGACCGCATGGGCGTGACGCACCACTCGAATTATATCCGCTTCATGGAGGAAGCGCGCGTGGCGTATCTGGAACAGCTCGGCTTCCCGTATGCGGAACTGGAGCGCCGCGGGGTGATTTCGCCCGTGACGGCGGTAAACTGCAAGTATCTGGCGACGACGACGTTCGACGACCGCATCACGGTGGATGTGCGCGTGGAGGCGTTCAACGGCGTCGTGCTGACGATTGGCTACGACATGACGAAGCAGGACGGAACGCGTGTGTTCACCGGCTCGTCCGAACACTGCTTCTTGAATCCCGAAGGGCATTTCATTCGGCTGCGGCGCGATCAGAGGGAGTTTTACGAGATGCTGATGCGCGAGCTGAACGTCCATCATCCAGCAGAAGGAGAAACATCGCATGAATAACCAGACGACAATTGGCATTCTTGGTTCCGGCACATGGGGCATTGCGCTGGCACGGCTGCTGCACCGCAACGGGCACGATGTGACCGTGTGGTCAAAATTCCCGAAGGAAATCGAAAATCTGTCTGCTACGCGCACGCATCCCGCGCTGCCGGGGCTGGTCATCCCCGAAACGGTGCATTTCACCTGCGATTTGCAGACAGTGGCGAGCGGCAAGGATATTCTGCTTTTCGCCGTGCCATCTATCGCCATTCGGCAGACGGCGGAAAGCGCGCGCCCGTTCATCCCGGACGGACAGATTATCGTGGATGTTGCCAAGGGCATTGAGCCGGACACACTCATGACCATGACCGAGGTCATCCGCGACGAATTGAGCAAGGACGGGCAGCATGACCATGTGAAGCTCGTCGCGCTGTCCGGCCCGACCCATGCGGAGGAAGTCGCGCTCGATATGCCGACCTCCATCGTATCCGCCTGCACGGACATGCAGGTGGCGGAAACGGTGCAGGATGTGTTCATGAACACCTGTATGCGCACCTACACGAACACGGACGTGCTCGGCGTAGAGCTGTGCGGCGCGATGAAGAACATCGAGGCGCTCGCCGTCGGCATTTCCAGCGGGCTGGGCAACGGCGACAACGCCCGCGCCGCCCTCATCACGCGCGGCATTGCCGAAATCAGCCGTCTGGGGCTGAAAATGGGCTGCGCGGAGTACACGTTCGGCGGACTGGCGGGCATCGGCGACCTCATCGTGACCGCAACGTCCATGCACAGCCGCAACAACCGCTGCGGCATCCTCATCGGACAGGGTGTTCCGCCGCAGGAAGCCGTTCGGCAGGTCGGCACGGTGGAGGGCATCAACGCGCTGCCCGCCGCCATGCAGCTGATGGAGCGCTATCAGGTGGAAATGCCGATTGCCAAGGCGGTGAACGCAGTCGTGAAGGGCGAAATCAGCGCGAAGGACATGGCGCTGGCGCTCATGACGCGCGACAAGACGAGCGAAGTGCGTCAGAGCGAATTGGCGGTGCGCTTCGAGAGCGCCCTCATGCGCCACATTTCCGGCGGCATCATGCGCCGCGTGATGGTCATCGGGGAATTTGCGGACTTGTCGCACGAGGCGATTGCGTTCCTGACCCGCGCGAAGGACGAGGGCGGACACCTGACGGTCGCACTGACCGGATGTGCGCAGGATGTGCGGAAAAGTTCGCTGCTGGCGCTGCGGTGTGTTGACCGCGTGTTGGAATTGGAGACGGAGAAGCTGACGCTGCCGGAGCTGATGCGCCTGTACCGCATTGAGGTGCTGGTGCTGGCGAAGGGGCAGGACGTGCCGGAGATGCTTCCGCCGACGGTGAAGGTGAAGTACCTCTAAGCCGCAGTTTCGTTTCCCCAATAAACACGCGGGCATTGTATGCAGTCGTCACCAACTGAATCGCGAAAAGGGTGTCCAGAGGGTCGAAGACCCTTTGGCGGAGTCAAGGGGCAGCGCCCCTTGCGTCCCCCCAATAAACACGCGGAACCAGTATGAGAGTGTCACCAACTCAATCGCGAAAAGGGTGTCGAGAGGGTCGAAGACCCTTCGCGGGTGCAGGGCAGAGCCCTGCCGGAGTCCAGAGGCAGAGCCTCTGGCGCCTCCCCACGTCCTCCCATAAGAAAGGAAAAAAACGGATGCAAGCACAGGAAACCCTGCGGAAGTACTTTGGGCATGAGGCGTTCCGACCGGGGCAGGAAGTCATGGTGAATGCGCTGACGCACCACCGGGATGCACTCGGCGTGATGCCCACGGGCGCGGGGAAATCCATGTGCTATCAAGTGCCGGCGCTGATGCTGCCGGGGGTCTCGATTGTCATTTCGCCGCTGATTTCGCTGATGGCGGATCAGGTGGCGGCGCTCAAAAGCGCGGGCGTTCCAGCTGCGTACCTCAACAGCTCACTGACGCCCCGCCAGATGGAACTCGCCATGCAGCGCGCGCGGCAGGGTGCGTACAAAATCATCTACGTCGCCCCGGAGCGCCTCGAAACGCCCTCGTTTCAGGCAATGGCGCAATCCATGCCGATTTCTCTGCTTGCGGTGGATGAGGCGCACTGTGTCTCCCAGTGGGGGCAGGATTTCCGCCCGGTGTATCTGCGTATCGCGGATTTCGTCGATTCGCTGCCCACCCGCCCGGTTATGGGCGCATTCACCGCGACCGCAACCGAGCGCGTCCGGCAAGATATCATCCGCCTATTGCGCCTGCAAAACCCGGAAACGGTCACGACCGGCTTCGACCGTCCGAACCTCTACTTCGAGGTCATCCGCCCCAAGAACCGTGATGCTGCCCTCATGGATATTCTCCGCCGGAAACGCGGCGAAAGCGGCATCGTCTACTGCGCAACGCGCAAGGCGGTCGAGCAGGTCTGCGATAATCTGATTCGCGCGGGCATCGACGCGACGCGCTATCACGCGGGACTAAGCGACGAGGAGCGCAAGGAGAATCAGGAGAAATTTCAGTACGACACCTGCCCGGTGATGGTCGCGACGAACGCGTTCGGCATGGGCATCGACAAATCCAACGTGCGGTTTGTCATCCACTACCAAATGCCGCGCTCGATGGAGGCGTACTATCAGGAAGCCGGGCGCGCCGGACGCGACGGCGAGGCGGCGGAGTGCATCCTGCTGTACAACGGGTCGGACATTTTCACCGCGAAGTGGATGATTGAGCACACCGAGCCAAACGAGAACATGACAGCGGCGGAGCAGTCGGCAGTGCGCTATCAGGACATGAACCGCCTGAACCGAATGGTGGATTACTGCACGAAGCCCGGCTGCCTGCGGGCATTTATCCTGCGGTACTTCGGGGAGAACGCGGCGCAGGACTGCGGCCATTGCAGCGCCTGCTGCGGCGCGCGCTACGGCAAGGCGGAGGAAATCGCCCGGCAGCGGCGGCGGGGAGCGGACGGCGCACATCTGGGGCAGCAGGCGACGGCGGAGAAGGTCGGCAGCATCGGGAAAATCGAAGCCCCGACGGGCGGCGATTTGTTCGAGCAGCTGCGGCAGGTGCGCTTGGCGCTCTCGAAGCTCTATCACGTTGCGCCGTTCATCATTTGCAGCGACGCAACCCTAACGTCCATGGTGCGGCGCAAGCCGGAAACGCTCGAAGGAATGCGGAGCGTCAGCGGCATGGGGGAAATCAAAACCGCGCGCTACGGCGAAGCGTTTCTGGGGGTGATTCGCCCGTATGTGGCGCAGGAGCGGAAGATGAAGGCGAACGTGAAGCTGCTGGCAGAGCGGGCGCAGTCCGCCGCGTTCCGCAACCCGGTGCGCACCGCCCCCAAGCCGATGCCGCCCAAGCCCGTCTACACGCCCCCGCCCGCGCCGGTCATCCCGGACATCGACTGGGACAACCTGAGCGACCCGGAGGTACTGTCTGACGCGTACCTATCGGGTTTAACGATTCGCGAAATGTCGCAGAAATCCGGCCTATCCGAAAGCTGGCTTCGCGAAAAACTGCGGAGCATGGACTTGATATTCTGATGGGGAACGCCAGAGGCTCTGCCTCTGGACTCCGCAAGGGGCTTTGCCCCTTGACCCCACAAGG
>OIXV01003759.1_pt1 | contig 10880 bp, 9 predicted proteins | sample 1587771 | NCBI WGS metagenome assembly OIXV01 (sample SAMEA3888893, study PRJEB22519) | human gut metagenome | biome: human gut; feature: human-associated habitat; material: faeces | place: Denmark | collected 2010
GTAAATGCCGGAGATGTGGAATCACTTTCAGCAAGTGGCAGCTTACTTGATGTAGCCGAGTATGTAAAGGACACCGGATATGCAGATAAAATGACCGAATCTGCAAAGGGAACTGAAGTCTATGATGATGGAAAAACATATATTTTCCCGGACTCCGGAGCTTCTGCAATTCTGCTCTATTACAATAAAAAGGTATTCGAAGACAATAACATTAAGGTACCGGAAAATTATGATGAACTTCTTGAGGCAACGAAAGAACTGGTAGCAGATGATATCATTCCATGTGCTCTTTTTGCCAAGGAAGGTTTTGTGAGCGGCGCATTTTTCGATATGTTTGCGCTGAAATCAAATCCAGCTGGTTTAAAGGCTTTATCAGAGGGAAAGGCTCATGCATCAGATAGTGGATATGCAGAGGGCATTAAAAAAATGGTTGACCTTGTAAATGAGGGATTCTTCCAGGCTGGATGTACATCTACAGACTATGAGACAGCACAGAATCTGTTTACGTCAGGTCAGGCAGCAATGTTTATTAACGGTGACTGGGATATTTCTTCTTTAGTAGAAAAAATGGGCGATGATGTAGGATATTTTGAATCCTATCCTATGGCTGATGCGGGAAAAGAGCAGGATAATTACTATGCATTTTCCGGTGGTTTTACATATGAGGGATATGCTGTTTCTTCTGACACAGAGGATCCGGAGCTTGTTGCCGATATTGTTTCAATTCTGGCAGAAGGTACTGTAGAAGGAAACTATATCTATCAGTCCAAAATTCCAACTGTAATTAATATAGATTCTTCTATTGAACCGAATACTCCAGTTCCGGAACTGGCAAAAAAAGAAGCAGAAGAATTAAAGAACATGGATTTCCAGACTGCATGGACACACACTTTGAAAAATGCTGAGTTTGCCACAAGTTTTGTAGAATTATTGCAGGAAATGCTTACAGGAATGGATGCAGATGATGTAATTGTGTCTATTGATGATCTCGTAGACAGTTTTGGTGGAAACTAAGAGTATAGACAGAGGTGAATATATATGAATAAGGTGATGGCAGATAAGAAAGCAATAATGATTTTTACACTGCCTTGTCTGATCTTCTTTGGGCTGATAGCCTTTTATCCGGTCTTTCAAACTGTAATCATGAGTTTCTTTGACTGGGATGGACTGACGACCAAAACATTTACCGGACTTGCAAACTACATAAAACTTTTTCAGGACAGAATATTCTGGACATCTTTCCGCAATAGCTTTCTGGTTGCAGGAGTTCTGATTGTTTTTGAAGTAATTCTTGGAACGTTTCTGACACTTGTGCTTATGGATAAGAGGATTCAGTGCAGAAAATTTATTCGCAGCAGTTTATTCATACCAGTTGTTTTGTCAGTAACAGTAGTGTGTCAGCTGTGGTCCTCCATATTAAATCCGGAAATTGGACTGATCAATCAGATTTTCTCTGCATTAGGTCTTGATTTCCAGCAGCAATGGCTGTCAGACAAGCATGTGGCGATTTTGGTCGTGGCATTTGTAAACGCATGGCAGTACATGGGATATCAATTTGTAATTATTTATTCAGCGGCAAATTCTATTCCAACAGATTATATAGAAGCCAGTCGTATTGATGGTGCTACCAGATGGCAGACAAATTTTTACATTATTTTGCCTATGCTGAGAGATACGCTGAGAAACTGTCTGATCTTTGCTGTGACAGGTGGATTTAATATTTATTCGCAGATGCAGCTGCTTACTCAAGGTGGTCCTGGAACTGCTACATATAGCCTGACTTATATGACATTCCGCAGTGCATTCAAACTTAGAAAATATGGATATGGCTGTACTTCAGCAGTATCGCTAATGCTTATGTGTCTGGCTTCAATTGCAGTTATTAACATGCTTATGAGCAAGAAGAAGGAAAATGAATGATGGAAAGAATCAAAGTAAGATCTCACAAGGCCTGGGTACAAACAATTATATTATTGATATTTGCCTGCCTTAGCATATACCCACTATTATATCTGACATGCTATTCGCTGAAAACAAACGATGAAATATTCTATTCAAATCCTTTTGGGCTTCCTTTGCATCCGCAATGGAGCAACTATATAAAGGCAATTACAACCTTTGATATTATGACATATTTTAAGAACAGTCTGCTTACTACTGCCATTGCGTTGGTTGGTGTTTTTATTCTGATTTTGCCATTTTCCTATGCAGTAGCAAGAATGAAGTGGAAGTTAAAGGGAGCAGCCTCCATGTTTATTTCAATCGGCCTTTTTATCCCTTTGCAGGTCAGCCTGATTCCTCTTTCTGTTCTTATCAAAAACATGGGACTTGCGAATACTCACTGGGCATTGATTTTGCCGTATATTGCTTTTAATCTGGCATTTCCGTTTATGATAATTTCATCCTCTTTTCGGGCTCTGCCTGCTGAACTGGAAGAGGCAGCGGTAATTGATGGAGCAAGTATTTATAAAACTTTTTTTTCAATCATGCTTCCACTGGTAAAACCTGCAATCACTTCAGGAGCTTTATTTGCCACACTGGGAATATGGAATGAGTATATTCTTCCAACGGTTATGATTTCCAGCAATGAGCTGAAAACTTTGCCAGCAGGACTCGCAACATTTGTGGGACAGCACAGTACCAGCTGGGGAGCTATGGGTGCGGCAATGATGATTGCCAGTATACCTACAATTATTCTGTACCTGTGCTTCAGTGACAAAATTGAAAACTCTCTTACAGTGGGAGGCGCAGTAAAAGGATAATTAATTGATAAAAAGACTTTTTTACCATATGGGACAGGCATTCGATACATGAATGCCTGTAAAGAAAAGGAGAATATATTATTATGCAGAAATTATACTATCAGTTTCCGGAAACCTGGTTCGGCGATTGTATGCCATTTGGACATGGGGATAAATTCTATTTATATCATCAGAGAGATACCAGAAAACCGGGACCATTTGGAGAGCCATTTGGCTGGGATTTAGCAACAACCTCGGATTTTGTTCACTACGAAGACTGTGGTGTGGCAATTCCAAGAGGAACTGACGAAGAGCAGGATCAGTTTATTTTCGCAGGAAGCGTTTTTGAAGCAGAAGGACAGTATCATATTTTCTACACTGGTTACAACCGTGATTATCCAGCTCTTGGAAAACCGTCTCAGGTACTGATGCATGCATATAGTGATGATCTGGTTACCTGGCACAAAACTCAGGATGCTCTTACCTTTACCCCACAGGAAGGCTATGATCCAGATGACTGGAGAGATCCGTGGGTGATCCGTGATGAGGAAAATGATCAGTACTTACTGATTCTTGGAGCAAGACTGCAGGGACCGAAAACAAGACAGACAGGAAGAACTGTTAAATTTACTTCCAAGGATCTGAAAAACTGGAAGTTCGAAGGCGATTTCTGGGCGCCGGACCTTTATACCATGCATGAAATGCCAGACCTGTTTAAAATCGGTGACTGGTGGTATCACATTGTGACTGAATACAGTGACAGAAGCAAAATGGTTTACCGTATGAGCAAGAGCCTGAATGGTCCGTGGATCGCACCGAAGGATGATGCATTTGACGGCAGAGCTTATTATGCAGGACGTACTTTTGAACTGAATGGACAGAGAATTCTGTTTGGATGGGTTGCAACGAAAGACAAAGATGATGATGACGAAAACTTCATCTGGGCAGGAACCTTCATGGCACATGAGGTATACCAGAAAGAGGATGGTACTCTTGGTGTAAGAATTCCGGAAACAGTATGGAATGCTTTTGACAAAGAGGAAAAGAAGGATGATTTCGTTATCGATACACCAACTAAGAGCTCAGAAGTAGTTATTGGAAGAAATACCGGTGACATTTTCAAGTTCGAAGCAGATGTGGAATTCTCTGATGGTACAAGAACATTTGGTGTAAGATTTTATGAGGATGAGGATAAAGCAGAATCTTATCAGTTTGTATTTAATACTACAGAGAACCGTTATGTATTCGAGAAAAAACCGAACTGGCCATGGCCAGCAAATCAGAACATCGGACTGGAAAGACCAATTGATCTGATTCCGGGAAAGAAATATAATATCCGTATGATCGTGGATGATACAATTGCTACTATTTATGTTGACGGTGTGGCATTGAATGCACGCGCATACAAGAGACCAGGGGAAAGCTTATCGCTTTTTGCATCTGAGGGAAGCCTGAAGGTTACAAATTGTAAGGTGACTACCGGGTTGAAGTGATAAGGTGCAAAAAGGCAATTTTTAAGGTTACATTAAACAGATACATAATTTTATAAAAAAGTCATAGGGTATCATAAGAGATGTGGTATAAGTTTCAAATCTTATGATACCCTTTTTATGGATTTTGCATAATGTAAAAATGTTAATATTGTTATAAAAACAACGAGAGCATAAATGAGATAGCGGCGGTGTGTATCGTGGTATTTTAAATATAGCAGTTATTCGGCTATAAGTAAGTAGCGAAGCGGATCTGCAATATCCGATTAACGCATTTGAATCCTCTTACGGTTATAAACCAGATGCAGATACATAGCATCCTGTGCGCGGAGCGGGTCATGAGCGGCAATGGCATCCGCAATCGCGCGGTGAGTCTCGATGGTCTCATCCAGCAGTGTACCTCTGGTGGTCTCTACAAACAGAGGAATCGAGCTGTTGATCACAGGAACCAGTCTTGGAACTACAACATTTTTGCTGCTTAAAGCAATAGCTGCATGAAACTCTATATCCTTTTGTGTATGGTCCTCGTGCTTTCTTAATAATTCTTCAACTTCATCGCAAAGTGCGGTGATTTTTTTTATGTCTTTTTTATCGGCGCGTGTAGCTGCCATTGCAGCAATAGGGGGCTCAAGGAGAAAGCGCACTTCCAGAAGGTCATTGATCAGCTTTTGCTTATTGCCGATAAAGGTAAAGCCTAGTGGGTCATCCACCATTCCGGGGGAAGAAGCAATATAGGTACCAGAACCCTGTCGGATCGTAACAATATTTCGGGATGCGAGAAGCTTCATGGCTTCCCGGACAGAACTTCTTCCTGCGTTCAGACGTTCAGAAAGAATGGTTTCATTCGGTAATTTATCTCCTGGCTGTAAGTTTTCTTCTAAAATAAATGCAATAATATCCTCTGATATTTTTTGTGGAAGACTTTTTTCTTCTGATAACAAATTCATCATATGATTTACTCCGCTTCTAATGTAATAATTCTTATTTTCTATGATAATGTTTTTTAAATCCAATGTCAAAACGCTAAATTGCACAAAAAAAGATACACAATTTTAGATAAAATTCCGTATTGCGTTTTTGACGAATAGATTATATTATAAATACATCAGATGAATTCAAAGAAAAAAACAGCAACTAAAGGAAAAATGACATAAAAACCACCAAAAAGGTCAGATGAATTCACGAGAAGATTGTAAAACATCAGATGAATCAAGGAGGTAAAAAGAAAAATGGAAGAAACAACTTTTGCGGCGGATCCAATGAGACTGATGATCGCGGCGGCGGTGGGAATTGTGGTTCTGCTGGTACTGATCATCAAATTTAAGCTTCATCCGGTTCTGTCAATGATGATTTCCGCAATCATCATTGGAGCGGGAGCAGGAATGCCGCTTACGATGATTTCGGACACAGTAGAGAAAGGTGTTGGAAAGACACTACAGGGAATTGCGCTTCTGGTAGGATTGGGATCCATGTTTGGCGGAATTTTGGAGGTAAGCGGAGGAGCCCAGAGAATAGCAGAGACATTGATCGGTAAATTTGGTCAAAAAAAAGCCGGATGGGCACTTGGACTTACAGGACTTGTAATTGGTACCACCGTATTTTTTGAAGCTGGTGTTGTGGTACTGATCCCATTGGTATTCAGTGTTGCGAAACAGACCAGAAAATCCACCCTGTATTATGCGATTCCCCTTCTTTCCGGTCTGGCCAGTGGATATGCTTTTGTTCCACCTTCAGCAGGCTCGGTACTTGTGGCAAATGCCCTTGGCGTGAACCTGGGAACCATGATCATGGTAGGAGTTCCAACCGCACTGATCTGTATGATGGTTTCCGGAATCTTCTGGGGAAGCTTCATTGGTAACAAGATTCATACAGAGCTTCCGGCAAATGTGGAAGAGATTAAAGATGATGGAAAAGACCTTCCGCCTTTTGGCCTGGTATTAGGTGTGATCCTGATTCCGCTTGTTCTGATCCTTCTCAGCACATTATCCAAGTATATGCCGCTTCCAGAAGGAGTAAAGGATGTTCTGGGATTCATAGGAAAACCATTCCTTGCACTGACCATTGCGACATTGGCATCTATGTACTTCCTGGGAATCAAACGAGGATTTACCGGGGCGCAGTTAAAGAAAATCCTGGATCATTCACTCAGACCGGTAGGCATGATCCTTCTGGTAATTGCCAGCGGCGGAGTGATCCGATGGATGCTTCAGGATTCCGGCCTTGGAAACATTATTGGACCGGTGCTGGAGAAGAGTGGGCTTCCATTGATCCTGATCGCATTTCTCATTGCACTTCTGGTCAGAGCTTCTGTAGGAAGTTCAATTGTAGCGATGACAATGGCATCCGGAATTATGGCAACCATGCCGGCTGTAATGGGTACCAGCATGCTTTACAGAGCTGCTATGTGCTGTGCAATCTGTGGCGGCGCAACTGCACTGAGCCATGTGAATGATGCAGGCTTCTGGCTGGTAACCTCATTCCTTGAGATCGACGAAAAGACAACCCTGAAATCCTGGACGATCATGGAGACACTGATCGGTGTTACGGCACTTATTGTAAGCTTTATTGTTTCAATCTTTGCATAGGAGGCAGGACGCAATGATAAAGATACCGGTTTATTTAAGAGATATGTGTGATGCCAAGCATCTGGTGCAGGCTGCATCAGGATGTGAGAAAAATGTAGATCTGATCTGTGGAAGATATATTGTAGATGCGAAATCAATGCTGGGTGTGTTCAGTCTGCCAACATTTGATGATGTAGAACTTGGAGTAGAAGAAGAGGACGAAGAGAAACTCAGGAAAACACTGGAAAGTTTAAAGCTTATCAGAGAATAAAAAATGGAGGAAAAAATCATGCAGTTAAAAAGTCAGGAAATGAGAAAGCTTGCACCGGAGCTTGATCCGCTGCGTATTGGAACAGGATGGACAAAAGAAGATCTTGGAAAAGTCCAGGTTATGGTTGAAAGCACCTATGGTGACAGCCATCCGGGAAGCGGACATCTGAATATCCTTGTAGAAGAAGTCCGCAAAGGAATCGCAGAAGAAGGCGGTTTCGGAGCACGTTATAACTGTACCGATATCTGCGACGGTGAAAGCCAGGGAACAGATGGAATCAACTACAGTCTGGCCAGTCGTGAGATGATCGCTAATATGATTGAAATCCATGCAAATGCAACTCCTTTTGATGCAGGTGTATACCTTTCAAGCTGTGACAAAGGTGTTCCGGGAAATCTGATGGGACTTGCCAGAGTAAACATTCCTTCCGTATTTGTTCCAGGTGGAACCATGAATGCCGGACCGGAAATGCTGACCCTGGAGCAGCTTGGAATGTACAGCGCAAAATTTGAGCGTGGCGAAATTGATGAAGAGAAGCTCGACTGGGCAAAATGCAATGCATGCCCAAGCTGTGGCGCATGTTCCTTTATCGGAACTGCATCTACCATGCAGATTATGGCAGAGGCACTTGGACTTGCACTTCCAGGCACAGCCCTGATGCCTGCAACCAGCCCTGACCTTCTTGACTTTGCAAGAGAAGCGGGAAGACAGGCAGTGAGAATTGCCCAGATGGAAAATATGCGTCCTTCCGACATTGTGACTATGGACAGCTTTGAGAACGCAATCCTTGTTCATGCTGCAATTTCAGGAAGCACCAACTGTCTGCTTCATCTTCCGGCAATTGCCCATGAGTTTGGCATTGAGATCACAGGTGATACCTTTGATAAGCTGCACAGAAATGCAAGATATCTTCTGGATGTACGTCCGGCAGGCCGCTGGCCAGCAGAGTGCTTCTACTATGCAGGTGGTGTACCGGCAATCATGGAGGAGATCAAAGATCACCTTCACCTGGATGTCATGACAGTTACCGGAAAGACATTAGGTGAAAACCTGGAAGAACTGAAGAACAACGGATTCTATGAAAAATGTGATAAATGGCTTCAGGAATTTAACAAACGTTACAACGTAAATGTTACGAAGGAAGACATCATCCGTCCATATGACAAAGCAATCGGAACAGATGGAAGTATTGCAGTTCTCCGTGGAAATCTTGCTCCGGAAGGCGCAGTGATCAAACACACTGCATGCCCGAAGGAAATGTTTAAATCTGTTCTCCGCGCAAGACCATTTGACAGCGAGGAAGAATGTCTGGATGCAGTTCTGAAGCATAAGGTTCAGAAGGGTGATGCAGTTTTCATCCGTTACGAGGGTCCAAAGGGAAGCGGAATGCCGGAAATGTTCTATACCTCTGAGGCAATCAGCAGTGATAAGGAACTTGGAAAGAGCATTGCCCTGATCACAGACGGACGTTTCTCAGGAGCATCTACCGGCCCGGTTATCGGACACTGCAGTCCGGAGGCTGTTGATGGAGGACCGATCGCTCTTGTGGAAGAAGGAGACCTTATCGAAATCGATGTTATGGAAAGAAAACTGAACATCATCGGAATCGCAGGAGAACGCAAGTCTATGGAAGAAATCGATCAGATTCTTGCCCAAAGACGTAAAAACTGGAAACCACGTGAAATGAAATACAAAAAAGGTGTCCTGAGACTTTTCAGCCAGCATGCTGCAAGTCCAATGAAGGGAGCTTATCTGGAGTATTGATTATGAAGTATAAATTTATTACCATCGGCGAGATCATGCTTCGCCTGACTCCGCCGGATTATGAAAAAATCAGAACAGCAACATCTTTTGAGGCAAGATATGGGGGAAGTGAGGCCAATGTGGCCCTCTCCCTTGCAAATCTTGGAGTAGCTGCCTCATTCTTTACAGTAGTTCCGGGAAACAGTCTTGGAAAAAGTGCTGTACGTATGCTGCGAAGCAATGACGTAAATTGCGACAGCGTAGTTTATTCAACAGAAGAAGAGACACCGACACATCGGCTTGGAACCTATTATCTGGAGACGGGTTACGGAATCCGCCCAAGTAAAGTGGTGTATGACAGAAAGCACAGTGCCTTTTCAGAATATGACTTCAGTAAAACAGATGTGAAGAAACTTCTGGAAGGTTACACCTGGCTTCATCTGAGCGGTATCACTCCTGCACTTGGAAAAAGCTGCAGTGAACTGATCCTGACCTGCCTGAAAACAGCAAAAGAGAATGGTATGACAGTCAGCTTTGACGGAAATTTCAGAAGTACATTGTGGAGCTGGGAGGAAGCAAGAGATTTCTGTACCCTCTGTCTTCCATACGTAGATGTTCTTTTTGGAATCGAGCCTTACCACATCTGGAAAAATGAAGAAGATCATACCGCAGGTGATGTAAAGGATGGTGTTCCATTCCAGCCGGACCGTGAACAGCAGGAAAAAGTCTTCAAGGCTTTTGTAGAGAGATATCCGAATATCAAATGCATTGCAAGACATGTGCGTTTTGCACACAGCTGCAGCGAGAACAGCCTTATGGCTTATCTCTGGTTAAACGGAAAAATTTATGAAAGCAAACGGCTTACCTTCCATATTCTTGAACGTGTTGGAGGTGGAGATGCATTCGTAAGCGGTATTATTTATGCCCTGATGAATGAATATACACCGGAGGATATTGTGAACTTTGGTGTTGCAGCCAGTGCAGTGAAGCATACCATTCATGGTGACGGAAATATTACAGATGATGTTTCTCTGATCAGACATGTAATGGAAATGAATTTTGATATAAAAAGATAACGAAAGGAAATTCAAATGATGGATATAGCAGAAAAGTTTCAGAAGCTTGGTGTTGTTCCGGTAGTTGTACTGGAAGATACAAAAGATGCAGTACCCCTTGCCAAGGCACTTGTTGAAGGTGGACTTCCATGTGCAGAGGTAACTTTCCGTACAGAGGCAGCAGAAGAATCAATCCGTCTGATGACAGAACAATTTCCGGAGATGCTTGTAGGAGCAGGAACTGTTCTTACCAGAGAGCAGGTGGATGCAGCTGTAGCAGCTGGTGCGAAGTTTATTGTAAGCCCTGGATTTGATCCGGAGATTGTAGATTACTGTCTGGAAAAAGAAATTCCTGTTTTCCCAGGCTGCATCACACCGTCTGAGGTTGCACAGGCAGTAAAAAGAGGCCTTAAGGTGGTGAAATTCTTCCCGGCAGAACCGGCAGGCGGACTGAAATACATCCGTGCCATCGCAGCACCGTACACCATGATGAAATTCATGCCGACCGGCGGCATCAACCCGCAGAATGTAAGAGAATACCTGGCATACGACCGCATCGCAGCATGCGGCGGAAGCTGGATGGTAAAAAATACGATGATTGAAAACAACGAATTCGACCGCATCGAAGAGCTGGTGAAAGAGGCGGTTGAGATCGTAAAGGAAAGCCGGACGTGACGACATCCTTCCCGCAGTCGATCGGCATGAGTGCCTCGTGGGATCCAGAGTTGATAAAACAGGCTGGTGAAGTGACAGGAACCGAAGCGCGCGTCATCTGGCACCGTCATCCAGACTATGGCCTCAGCCGCTGGGCACCGACCGGTGACCTCGAGCGTGATCCGAGATGGAGAAGAAACGAGGAGGGCTACGGCGAGGACCCTGTGCTGACCGGAAAAATGGCCGGCGCTTACATCGAGGGAATGCAGGGCGACGATCCAAAATATCTGCGCTGTGCATCAACCCTGAAACACTTCTATGGAAACAACACCGAGGTCGGCCGCGGCTGGAAGAACTCTTCG
>OIXV01003766.1_pt1 | contig 10866 bp, 9 predicted proteins | sample 1587771 | NCBI WGS metagenome assembly OIXV01 (sample SAMEA3888893, study PRJEB22519) | human gut metagenome | biome: human gut; feature: human-associated habitat; material: faeces | place: Denmark | collected 2010
CTACAAGAGACTGTCGCATCGACGACCACTTCGGCCATTGCGACCATTACACGATCTATACGATAGAAAACAAAACCATTGCAGCACGCGAAGAGCTGCCCTCGCCGCAGGGGTGCGGTTGCAAGTCGGGCATCGCTGCCGACCTGCAGCGCCTCGGCGTTACGGCGATGTTGGCGGGCAATATGGGCGAAGGGGCCAAAAACAAACTCGAAGCCCACGGCATCACGGTCGTGCGAGGTTGCAGCGGCGACATCGAGACCGTAGTCAAAAGCTACCTCGCAGGATTCATTCTCGATTCGGGCAAGAGGTGCGCCGGACACGACGGAGCGCACCGATGTGACGGGCACGGACACGAACATACGCACGAGTGCGGACATTAAGTTCCGGAAGCATGAAAAACAGGCTGAGAACGAATATCCTGATCGACGCCGGACTGCTGGTCGGCATGGCGGCGGTCAGCATCAGCGGCTTCGTGATGAACGTCATCCTGCCTTCGCGCCACGCCATTCGCCATGCCGGAGCCCGTGCCCATGCATCGCAGCTCCTGGGCATGGGGCGGCACGACTGGGGAACGATACATACCTGGGTGGGCGTGGCATTGCTGCTACTGTTGATCTTGCACGTCGCGTTCCACTGGAAAACGATTGACGCCTTCTTCCACAAGAACCTCCCGAACAGAGGCGTGCGAACCGCGGTCGTCGGACTGTTGACCCTCTTTGCACTCATGGCGATACTGCCATGAATCTATGCATTGTAGGCGGGCGCATGGGAAAGGCGGAGCAGAGCGAAACATGAACGGATAGGCCCCTGAAAGTCGGAGATGATTTTCGGGGGCTTGCTTATATCCAGGGCTTCTGGACAAGGGACACTATACAGAGGTAGCCGGCCGTGCCGTTCGTCCATTAAACCGTTCACGCCGACGTCGTCGGCATTCCAGAATTACCGGATTTTTCGCCGACCACCTTTTCTGCGCCGGAATTTCCGGCTGAAATATGAACGGGATGGCCCTGGCCTTGACTCGTACGGTTTTATTGAGTACCTTTGTGAATTCCAAAATTTTCAGATCATGCACTTAAAAATCGAACCGAAAAAGGTGGTCGATGCTTACAGTACGCCGATCGTCCAGCAGACATCGTTCTGGTCGAAAGTGAAGGAGCGGTTGGGAATGGATTCCCGGGCATTTGATTTTTCGGTCCGCAACAGCGAAATTTACACCAATGCAGGCGGCTATGCACATACGCAGGGCGACTTCATCACATTCTTTCAATACCTGAACACCGAGGATTACATCGCCTATTTCCCTTACGGTCCAGAGATCGAGCCTTCGGAAGAGAACCACGGCCGTTTTCTGGAAGAGTTGTCCGAATCGCTGCGTTCGTACCTTCCGAAGCACTGCGTGGCCCTGCGCTATGATCTGAACTGGGAATCGCACTGGTGCAAGACTGAAAATTTCGATACGAAGGGCAACTGGCTCGGACTGCCAGATAAGGAGTTTCAGGAGTTTAAGCTCAATTACGGCACTGCGGAGTGGAATCTGCGTAAAGCCAATACCAACATTCTGCCGGCCAACACAATCGTCGTGGACCTGACGCCCGATGAAGCGACTATTCTCGACCGCATGAAACCCAAGACGCGCTACAACATCCGTCTGGCCCGGCGCAAGGGAGTCAATGTGCGTGCGGTCGGCATCGAAGGACTGGATGTCTGGTACGAACTTTATATGGAAACCGCCTTGCGAAACGGACTTTACATCAACGGCAAGAGCTATTTCCGTTCGGTATTCGCCTCGAAGATGGAGTGTCCGGACAAGGCGGTGCAGGTGAAATTGTTGGTCGCCTGTTTCGACGACACACCGCTGGCGGCGATGTTCCTCATCCTTTCGGCCCACCGGGCGACCTACCTCTACGGAGCCTCTTCCTCACGGATGCGCAACCTGATGCCGACCTATGCCCTGCAATGGCGGGCTATGCAGATCGCCAAGGAGAACTGTTGCAGCGAGTACGATATGTTCGGCATCGCCCCGTGTCCGGATCCGTCACACCCGATGTATGGCCTTTACAAGTTCAAGCAGGGATTCGGCGGCGATGTGTACCATCAGCTCGGATGCTGGGACTATCCGCTCGAAAAGGAGAAGTATGACTATTTCTGCGCCTGCGAGATGAACATGCAAGGCTATTACCGGAACTGAAATACGAAGGTAGGACCTGTTTTCATGGAGCATCCATTCGAAAAGGTTGAACAATGCCGCAGGTTGTCTTTGCCCTTACCCCCCCCGTCGGTGAACACTAGCTGGCGGGAGATGGCTGACTATTAAAAATACGATAACAGGTGAATATGACTTTGGAAGTAACGCTTCGACTTTTCGTCGCTCTGTTGCTGGGCGGAATCGTCGGAATAGAACGGGAATTCCGTTCCAAAGATGCGGGGTTCCGCACGCATTTTCTCGTCGCGCTGGGCAGTGCCCTCTTCTGCGTCGTTTCGCAGTACGGATTTGGCATAGATCTGAAAGATTCGTCGCGGGTGGCCGCGCAGGTTGTCTCGGGAATCGGATTCCTCGGCGCTGGAACCATCATCTTTCAGAAAAATATGGTACGCGGACTTACGACAGCAGCAGGACTGTGGGTAACGGCGGCTATCGGACTGGCTTGCGGTACGGGAATGTATGCTGCGGCCGCGATCGCTACGGTGATGATACTGCTGGGACTGGAGGTGCTCAACGCCTTGATCCCACAGGTGGGAACGACGACCGTGAGCCTGACTTTCTCGGCTACGTCGAAAGAGAGCGTCAAAAGAGTGGTCGATCAGATCAAGGACGACTGTATCGAGCTGTATTCCTACGAACTGAAGGATCGTCGTACCTCGCAGGGCGAAATCTTCGAAGCTCGGCTGGAGATGAAGGTGAAACGCGGCAACCACAACGAGCGACTCATCGGTTATATGGATGAATTCGACGACGTTATGATTTCGAGTATCGAATAATATTTACGGGTTCAGACGCGACCGGATTATCTTTTCACCCGCACCTCGTACAGGTCGCTGCGACGGTCCTTGAGGTTGCGGACGCTGCCGTAGGTGTGCAGCTCGTTCAACAGGTTCAGGTTAATGTCCGAAATAAGGATCATCTCCGTATTGGGCGTCGCCTCCGCACGCCGTCCGTCCGTCGGAAAAGCGAAATCGCAGGGCGTGAAGACTCCGGAGCGCGCATACTGAATGTCCATGTTGTGCACCTTGGGCAGGTTGCCCACACTGCCTGCGATCACCACGAAACATTCGTTCTCGATGGCGCGGGCATGGGCGCAGACTTGCACGCGCGAATAGGCATTCTGCGTATCCGTGAGGAACGGCACGAAGAGAATCTGCATCCCCTCGGAGGCCATAATGCGTGAAAGTTCCGGAAACTCAACGTCGTAGCAGATCAATACGCCGATCTTCGCGCAGTCCGTCTCGAACGTGCGGATCGTCTTGCCGCCGCTCAATCCCCAGCACTTCATCTCGTCGGGCGTAACGTGCAATTTTTCATACATTTCGTAAGTTCCGTCACGGCGGCAGAGGAACCCCACGTTGTAAAGCTGCCCGTCGTCTTTGATCTGGGGCATGCTGCCCGTGATGATATTGATGTTGAACTTAATGGCCAATGCGATAAACCGGTCCCGGATTTCATCCGTATATTGCGCCAGCCCGCGAATGGCCTCCGATTCGCTGACATCGTTGAACCGCGCCATAAGCGGAGCGTTGAAATATTCGGGAAAAAGAACGAAATCGCTCTGATAGCCGCTCACGGAATCGACGAAAAACTCCACCTGTTCGAACAGGTCGTCAAGGGTCTTGTAGCTGCGCATTTGCCACTGTACGATGCCTACGCGCACCGTGGTTTTGGGCAGGATGTACTCCTCGGTCGGAGCCTGATAATAGATGTTGTCCCACTGAAGCAGGCAGGCGTAGTGGCGCGACTCCTCGTCGTTGGGCAGATAGTTGCGCATTACTTTACGGACATGGAAATCGTTCGAGAGCTGGAACAACAGCACAGGATCGACAATTTCACGTTGGCGCACTTTGTCTATATATTCCTTGGGGCGCATCTGTTCCGCATACTTATGGTAGTTGGGCAGACGGCCCCCGAACATGATGGCTTTCAGGTTGAGTTTTTCGCACAGTTCCTTGCGGTATTCGTACATGCGCCGCGCCAGACGCAGTCCCCGGTAGTCGGGATGGATGAAGACCTCGATGCCGTAGAGGATGTTACCCTTGCGGGTGTGGGTGTCGAATGTTTCATTCCCCGTAACCTGGGCGTAGGTGTGGTCGTTCTTCACGTCATCGTAATTCACAATGATCGAAAGCGCGCAGCCTACGATCTTGCCGTCCACGACTACGACGATCTGCCCCTCCGGGAAGATGCGAATCAGTTTGTCGATTTGCTTCGGCGTCCAAAAAACGTCGCTTCCATCGGCATAGACGCGGGTAAATGAGCTGGCCAGCTGGTCATAATCTTCACGCTGCAAGTTGCGGATCTCTACTTTGTTAATTTCCAACGGTTCCATAAATTCGTTTTTGGGGATACAAATGTATGAAAATAATGCCTGTGAAAAAACAACGGCAAGTTCTTTTTCACCAGTACCGGCGAATTACAGAATGCAGCCTGTCATTGATGATCCGACACGCTGCGGCACTCCTTGAAGGAGCGGACCTCTTCCGGAATTTCCATGACGACGGTCGGAATACGCGAAACGCCCGCTGCGGATTGCAGTTCAGAACGATGCATATAAACAAAAGCAAACGAGGCGACGGCTTGGAAACCGAAACCTCGTTTACAACAGTGAATTTCCCGCGGATGCGGTCCTTTTTCATAACGGGAATCCCCCTACTCCCACTCGATGGTTGCGGGCGGTTTGGAGGAGATGTCGTAGACTACGCGGTTGACCCCCTTGACCTTGTTGATGATGTCGTTCGACACGTTGGCCAGGAACTCGTAGGGCAGGTGCACCCAGTCGGCCGTCATGCCGTCCGTGGAGGTCACGGCGCGCAGGGCCACGCAGCTCTCGTAGGTGCGCTCGTCGCCCATCACGCCGACGCTCTTCACCGGAAGCAGGACAGCCCCCGCCTGCCACACCTGATCGTACAGTCCGGCGGCGCGCAGCGAGTCGATATAGATTTTGTCGACGTTCTGGAGGATTTCGACCTTCTCGGGCGTGATGTCGCCCAGAATGCGGATCGCAAGGCCCGGTCCCGGGAAGGGATGGCGGCCGATCAGCTGTTCGGAAATGCCCATCGAACGGCCCACGCGGCGCACCTCGTCCTTGAACAGCAGGCGCAGCGGCTCGACGATCTTCAGGTTCATCTTCTCGGGAAGCCCGCCGACGTTGTGGTGCGACTTGATCGTGGCCGAAGGGCCGTTGACCGAACACGACTCGATCACATCCGGATAGATCGTACCCTGCGCCAGCCACTTGACGTCCTTGATCTGAATGGCCTCCTCGTTGAAAACCTCCACGAAGTCGCGGCCGATGATCTTGCGCTTCCGCTCGGGGTCCGTAACGCCCGCCAGATCGCCCAGGAACTTGGCCGAGGCATTCACGCCCTTGACGTTCAGCCCCATGTGCTTATAGGACTCCAGCACCTCCCCGAACTCGTTCTTGCGCAGCAGGCCCGAGTCGACGAAGACGCAGTAGAGGTTCTTGCCGATGGCCTTGTGCAGCAGCACGGCCGCCACCGACGAATCCACGCCGCCCGAAAGCGCCAGCACGACCTTGTCGTCGCCCAGCTTCTCGCGCAGTTCGCGCACGGTAGCCTCCACGAAACCCTCCGAGGTCCACGACTGCCCGCAGCCGCAGATGTCCACGACGAAGTTTTTGAGCAGCTGCGTGCCGTCGGTCGAATGGTACACTTCGGGGTGGAACTGGATGCCCCACGTCTGCTCGCCCCCGACGTGGAAGGCGGCGACGCGCACGTCCTCGGTGCTGGCGATCAGTTCATAGTTGTCGGGCACGCGCGTAATGGTGTCGCCGTGCGACATCCACACCTGCGTGCGGGCCGGAAGGCCGCGCATCAGCGCATCCGAGGCGTCGCCCACGGTGAGCATCGCACGGCCGTATTCGCGGCTGGGCGCGGGCTGCACCTCGCCGCCGAAAGCCGAGGCGAGGAACTGCGCGCCGTAGCAGACGCCCAGCAGCGGCAGTTTGCCCTTGATGGCCGAAAGGTCGGGAGTCGGGGCCTGTGCGTCCCGCACGGAGAAGGGACTGCCCGAAAGAATCACGCCCCGCACCGACGCGTCTATCGCCGGAATTTTGTTGAAGGGGTGGATTTCGCAATAGACGTTCAGTTCGCGGACACGGCGTGCGATCAGCTGCGTGTACTGCGATCCGAAGTCGAGAATCAGGATTTTTTCCATATCAGTCGTTCAATTACTTTCCAAAATTTCGATAGCCCACCCACACGCGTCGGAGAAGATAACCCAACGCCGCCGCAAGGACCAGCGTACGCAGCACCGGGAGGCGGGTGATCAGCCATGCGGCGAACAGTGCGAACGCCGCCGCCAGAATCCACCAGTCGTATTTCGAAACCGGGAGTCCCATCTACCGTTCGCTCGAATAGTTGGGCGCCTCGCTCGTGATGGCTACGTCGTGCGGATGGCTCTCCTGCATGCCCGAAGCCGTGATGCGGATGAACCGGGCCTGCTTGAGCGTCTCGATGTCCTTCGCGCCGCAGTAGCCCATGCCCGAACGGACGCCGCCGATGAGCTGGTAAACCGTCTCGGAAAGGGAGCCCTTGAACGGCACGCGCGCGGCGATGCCTTCGGGAACGAGCTTGCTGATGTTGCCTTCGCAGCCCTTCTGGAAATAGCGGTCGGCCGACCCGGCCTTCATGGCGTCGATCGAGCCCATGCCGCGGTAGCTCTTGAACTTGCGGCCGTTGAAGATGATCGTCTCGCCCGGAGCCTCCTCCGTGCCGGCGAACATCGAACCGATCATCACGCAGTCGCCGCCCGCAGCCAGCGCCTTGACCAGATCGCCCGAATAACGCAGTCCGCCGTCGGCGATCACCGGAACGCCGCTCTCGCGGGCCACGCAGGCCACGTCGTAGATGGCCGTCAGCTGGGGAACGCCCACACCCGCGATGATGCGCGTCGTGCAGATCGAACCGGGACCGATGCCGACCTTCACGCCGTCGGCGCCGTTCTCGATCAGGTAGCGCGCGGCCCCGCCCGTGGCGATGTTGCCCACCACGACGTCGAGCGACGGATAAACCTCCTTGATCCGCTTGAGCATCGAAACGATGTTGGCCGAATGGCCGTGCGCCGAGTCGAGCACCACGGCGTCGACGTCCTCGGCGACCAGCGCCTTCACGCGGTCCATCGCGTCGGGCGTAACGCCGACGCCGGCCGCCACGCGCAGGCGGCCCTTCGCGTCCTTGCAGGCGTTGGGGTGATCCTGCACCTTGGTGATGTCCTTATAAGTGATCAGCCCCACCAGACGGCCTGCGTCGTCCACCACGGGGAGCTTTTCGATCTTGCTGTTGAGCAGTATTTCCTTGGCGTGGGAGAGTTCGGGATTGTGCGTCGTCACGAGGCGGTCGCCGGGCGTCATCACCTCCTCGATGCGGCGCGACATGTCGCGCTGGAAACGCAGGTCGCGGTTGGTGACGATGCCGATAAGCATCCTGTCCGCATCCACGACCGGAATGCCTCCGATCTTGTTCTCTTTCATCAGGTTCAGCGCGTCGCCGACGGTGTGGTCCTTGGAAATGGTCACCGGATCGTAGATCATGCCGTTCTCGGCGCGCTTCACCTTGCGGACCTGCGCGGCCTGCTCGGCGATGGTCATGTTCTTGTGGATCACGCCGATTCCTCCTTCCCGCGCCAGGGCGATGGCCAGCGGCGCTTCGGTTACCGTGTCCATGGCGGCGGACACAATGGGGATGTTGAGAGAGATATTTCGCGAGAAACGGGTCTGAACATTGACCTCTCGCGGCAACACTTCCGAATAGGCGGGTATAAGCAGCACATCGTCGAAGGTAAGTCCCTCGGGCTGAACCCTTTCATTGATAAAAGACATAATGAACGTGGATTTTTGTTGCTCGCAAATGTAGTGTTTTTTTTCGAAACGGCCTAATTTCCGGACCTATCCGCCGTTTTTTTTATCAACATTCTATCAATAGGTTCGGCGGAAGACTTTTTGTGCTATCTTTGAATGCAGAATCGACCCACCATTCCGAAATGAAAAGAGACCTGCTCCTCCTGCTTGCGGCCGCCGTCGCCGGCTGCGCACCCCGACATACGATCACGGGGCATATCGACAACCTGACCAACGATTCACTCTGCATCGTGCACTGCGCGATCGAAGATATGCCCGGTCTCAAGGGAGATGACGACCAACGGATCACCTACGACACGATCGTCGCAACCGCGGGCCGCTTCGTCTACGACATGCCCGTCGAGCGGCCGACACAATTCATCATCATCCCCATGCAGCTCATGGAATTCGATCAGGGAAGACGCCATTCGACCAGCACTTCGGACATGAAATTATTCCTCGACAAGGGCGAACAGGTGAAAATCGAGGGCCGGATCGACTCGACGGTTTTCAACTGCACGCTTTCGGGCACACGTCTCAACGAAGATCACAGCCGCCATTATCAGGAATTGCGGCCCTTCTGGATCGAAGGCCAGCGATTGCAGGATGCCATGGCCGGAAAAAGCCGCGCGGAACAGGAAGCGCTCTACGAGCGGTTCCGGCAGGTGATGGCCCGCCGCCGGGCTTGCGAAATGGACTACATCGACGCCAATCCGGACAACCCGCTCGCAGGATACTGCCTGACGAAAATACCCATCGACAGCGTTTTAACATACCACGAACGACTCGCCGATGCGGCCCGCAACTCGATATTTAGGCCATTGCTCGAACCGCTGCTGGCCAAAGCCGGAAAATACCGCCTGATCCGGCTGGCCGAAGCGAAGATCGTCGCCGGCAGCCCCGCTCCGGACTTCACGCTGAAAACCGCCGACGATAAGAATTTCACCCTCTCGTCGCTTCGCGGAAAGTATGTCGTGCTCGACTTTTGGGGCAGCTGGTGCGGATGGTGCATCAAAGGAATCCCGAAGATGAAGAGATACTACGACCGTTATAAAAGCAAACTGGAAATAGTCGGCATCGACTGCAACGACACTCCGGAGAGATGGCTCGCCGCGGTCGAAGAACACCGGCTGCCGTGGATCAACGTCTACAATCCGAAAGACGTTCCGGCAGCGGAAGACATCTCCGTCGAATATGCTGTCAGCGGATACCCCACCAAGGTGATCATCGGTCCCGACGGCCTCATCATCGGAAAATACGCGGGCGAAGGACCCGATTTCTACGAGGCCCTGCACAAGACGATCAAATAGCCTTCTTTAGCCTTCTGCAACGCAAGCCCCGGCTGAAATGTTCCAGCCGGGGCTTGCGTGTATAAGGAATCAGGGACTAATACTGCTCCTTTTCGTTGGGGAAATCGCACTCCTTCACATCCCTGACATACTGCTCCACGGCACCGGTCATCACCGTGTGCAGGTCGGCGTAGCGGCGCAGGAAGCGCGGCGAGAACCCTTTGTTGATACCCAGCATGTCGTGGATCACGAGCACCTGGCCGTCGCAGCCCGCGCCGGCGCCGATGCCGATCGTCGGGGTCGGAATCTCGGCGGTCACGCGCGCGGCCAGCGCCGCGGGAATCTTTTCGAGCACGATGCCGAAACAGCCCGCCTCGCTCAACAGGTGCGCGTCGCGCAGCAGCTTTTCGGCCTCGGCCTCCTCCTTGGCGCGGACGGCGTAGGTTCCGAACTTGTGGATCGACTGGGGCGTCAGGCCGAGGTGTCCCATGACGGGAATGCCGGCCGAGAGAATGCGCTGGACCGATTCGAGGATCTCCTCGCCGCCCTCCATCTTCACGGCGTCGGCCTCGGTCTCCTTCATAATGCGGATGGCCGAATCGAGCGCCACCTTCGAGTTGCCCTGATAGGTTCCGAACGGCAGGTCGACGACGACCAGCGCCCGCTCCACGGCACGCACGACCGAACGGGCGTGGTAGATCATCATATCGAGGGTGATGGGAACCGTGGTCTCGTAACCGGCCATCACGTTGGCGGCCGAGTCGCCCACGAGAATCACGTCGATACCCGCGGCATCGACGATCTTCGCCATCGAATAGTCGTAAGAGGTGAGCATGGCGATCTTCTCGCCCCGCTGTTTCATCTCCGTCAGGCGGTAAGTCGTTACCGCGCGGACGGTGCTTTCTACTGACATTTTTTCAGATTTTAAGTTTTACAACGCGGCAAAGTTAACGCTTCGGACGGATTTGGCAAAAGAAACTCCATAAAACGACGCCGCCCGACACCGAGACGTTGACCGAATGCTTGGTCCCGGCCTGCGGGATTTCGACGGCCCCGTCGCACCGGTCGACGGCCTCCTGCCCCACGCCGTCGACCTCGTTGCCGAAGACGAGCGCATACTTCACCCCCGGCACGGCGCGAAACTCATCGAGCATCACGGCCCCCTCGACCTGCTCCACGGCGTAGACCGCATATCCTTCGGCACGCAGCTGCGCAATGCACCCGACGGTCGAAGCGCAATAACTCCAGGGCACGGTCATCTCGGCCCCCAGAGCCGTTTTGTGAATGTCACGGCTGGGCGGAGTGGCGGTGATGCCGCACAGGACGATCCGCTCCACGGCGAAAGCGTCGCCCGTGCGGAAAAAGGCCCCGACGTTCTGGGCCGAACGAACGTTGTCCAGCACCACCGTGACAGGCATCTTTTCCATCGCGGCGAACTCCTCGGCCGAAGGCCTGCCGAGTTCTTCGTTGGTGATTTTGCGCATAATGGGTTCGGAACGATTGATTTCGGG
>OIXV01003773.1_pt1 | contig 10858 bp, 8 predicted proteins | sample 1587771 | NCBI WGS metagenome assembly OIXV01 (sample SAMEA3888893, study PRJEB22519) | human gut metagenome | biome: human gut; feature: human-associated habitat; material: faeces | place: Denmark | collected 2010
GGCGAGCATTGCGCTTGTCAGCCGCCCGGACATCGGCATCCACGGCGCGCCGATCAGCACACTGCTGTGCTACGGGCTGATCGCGGCGCTGAACCTTGGGGCCATCCGCCGCTCGATCCCGACGCAGGTGCGTCTCGGCGAGATCTTCGGAAAGCCGCTCGGCATGACGGCGGTGATGGCCGTGACGGCGCGGGCGGTCTATGGCCTGCTCAGCCGCGCGGCCGGAAACGGCGTCGCCGTGCTGGGCGCGATTACGCTCGCGGCGCTGGTCTACGGCGTGCTCGCCGTCGCGCTGGGCGCGGTGCGGCGCGAGGATCTGCTCGCCCTGCCGAAGGGCGAAAAAATCGCGCATAAGCTGCATCTGCGGTGAAGAAATTGCGCGTATACGGGAAAACCCCTTGCAATAGGAGCGTAAATATGGTACATTTTGAAGAGAAAGCACACTACGATCTGCAGGATCTGCGGCAGATCGTTCATCTGCTGCGCGCGCCGGGCGGCTGCCCGTGGGACGCCGCGCAGACGCACGCGTCCCTGCGCCGCCAGATGCTGGAGGAGGCATGGGAGGTGGTGGACGCCATCGACCGCGAGGACGCGGCGGCGCTGCGCGAGGAGTTGGGCGATGTCTTGCTGCAGGTCGTTTTTCATGCCGATCTCGAGGCCGACCGCGGCGCGTTCACGCTTGACGACGTGGCCGACGCGGTCTGCAGAAAGATGATCTCGCGCCACCCGCACGTCTTCGGCGACGGCGAAGCCCTCCCGTGGGAGGAGCTCAAGCGCCGCGAGAAGGGACAGCGCTCCACCGCGCAGGCGATGGAAGAGGTCGCCCATAGTCTGCCGGGTCTGTGGCGCGCGGAGAAGATTCAGGCGAAGGCCGCCGGTACGGGCTTTGACTGGCCGGACATCTCCGGCGCGATGGACAAGCTCGACGAAGAGGTGCAGGAGCTGCACGAGGCCGTGGAGAGCGGCGAGGGCGTCGAAGAGGAAGAGGACTACCGCCAGCACATGAAGCGCATCCTCAAGAAGCGCCTGCGTCTGCAGCCGGTAGTGCTCGCGGTCTCGGGGTCGCTCGAGAAGGCAACGCTCAAGACCATCCGCAAGGCGCTCGAGCTTTCGCGCCGGTCTGTCTTTACCTGCGATATCCCGCTCGACCTGGGCTACGTCTTTGGCATTGAGGGCAAGATTCCCGAGCACCTGCGCAACGAGCTGCTCTTTACGCCGTTTAGGCCGCAGCCCAATCCCACCATCGACATGACCCGCTCCATCCGCGAGCAGGTGCTGCAGCACGACAAGCTGCTCTTTTATCCCTACGAGGCCATGAACCCCTTCCTGGATCTGGTGCACGAGGCCGCCTACGACCCCGAGTGCATCTCGCTGCGCATCACGCTCTACCGCGTGGCCAAGCAGAGCCGCCTGTGCGAGTCGCTGATCGATGCTGCCGAGAACGGCAAAGAGGTCACGGTGCTCATGGAACTTCGTGCCCGCTTTGACGAGCAGAACAACATCGAGTGGGCCGAGCGCCTGGAAGAGGCCGGCTGCACCGTCATCTATGGTTCCGAGGGCTTTAAATGCCACTCAAAGATCTGCCAGCTCACCTATCGCGAGGGCATGGCGCTTACCCGTCTGACGCTTTTGGGTACCGGCAACTTTAACGAGAAGACGGCCAAGCTCTACAGCGACTTTATGCTCATGACCGCGCATCCCGGCATCGGCGAGGACGCTAACCTGTTCTTCCGCAACCTGTCGCTGGGCAACCTGCGCGGCGACTACCGCTTCCTGGGCGTGGCGCCCGTGGGCCTCAAGCCGCTCATCATGCGCGGCCTGGACCGCGAGATTCAGCGTGCCCTTGTCGGCGAGCCCGCCCGCGTGTTCTTTAAGCTCAACTCGCTTACCGACCGCGAGGTCATCGACAAGATCGCCGAGGCATCGTGTGCCGGTGTGCGCGTGGACATGATCATCCGCGGTATCTCGTGCCTCAAGCCCGGTGTTCCGGGCAAGACCGAGAACGTGCACGTGCGCTCCATCGTCGGACGCTTTTTGGAGCATGCGCGCGTCTATGCCTTTGGCGTGGACTCGGATATGATCTACCTGAGCTCGGCAGACATGATGACGCGCAACACCGAGCACCGCGTGGAGATTGCCTTCCCCGTGCTCGACCCCACCTGCCGCGCCCAGGTGCACGAGTACATGGGCATGCAGCTGCGCGACAACGTGAAGGCACGCAGTCTGACGAGTGACGGCACCTGGATTCCAGTGAAGCGCAAAGAAGGCGAGAAGCCCTTCAACTCGCAGGAAGCTCTGCTGGAGCGTGCCTATCGCAACGCCGAGGCCGTCGCCAAGGCAGAACCTACGCTCGCATCCAAGCCTGAGCTCGAACCGCAGCCGGCCGCACCCGAGGTCCAGAAGGTTCAGGCAACCGTCATAGAGCCTGAGTCCGAGCCTGCTCCTCGGCCCCAACCGCAGACGGCCAACCCCGCGTCCGAGAAGGGCGCCCGCCGCGAGAAGCCCGCTGGCAAGGCCAAGACCATCGAGCGCCATCGCCCCGGTCGCGTGCGCATGGGACTGGGCCTGATCGGCCTAGGCCTTAAGACGCTCATTACCGGCAAGACGAAATAGACGTTTGTAGAAGCGCCCCGTATTTGAGGAATACCCCAGATACGGGGCGCTTTTCCCTGCTACCATGGTTGCGAACAATACCGCGAATGACAGGCAGGAACATGAAGCTCACCATAGAATCGATGACCTACGGCGCCGACGGACTGGCGCACGCCGACAACGGCAAGGCCGTCTTTGTGCAGGGCGCCGTGGCAGGTGACACCGTCGAGGCCGAGATCGTGCAGGACGGCAAGTCGTTTATGCGCGCTCGCACGACCGAGATTCTGGAGCCGGGCCCCGATCGCATTCAGCCCCCCTGCCCCTTCGTGGGCGTCTGCGGCGGATGTTCATGGGGCAATCTCTCGCGCACCGCGCAGCTTGCCGCCAAAGAGCAAAACCTGCGCTCCACGCTCGAGCGCATTGGCAAGTTCGCCCCCGAGCAGGTCAACGATCTTGTCCAGCCCATCCGCCACACCAAGGACGACTGGGGCTACCGCAACAAGATTGAGCTGGAGCCCACCCTCGTTAACGGCCGCGTTCGCCTTGGCATGCACGGCGTCGATCCCAGCAAGATCGTCACCGTAGATTCGTGCCCGCTGTTCGATAAGCGTTTTCCCAAGGCGCTCAAATCGGTCGTCGGCGCGCTCAACTATCTGAGCGGCAGTCACGATCTGGGTCTGGAGCGCGTGGGCATTCGCGCTTCGCGTCGCACCAAGGCGCTCGAGGTCGCACTTTGGACGCCCACGGGCTCCTTCCCGCGCTCGCAGGTCTCGCGCGTGTTGGCAGACGCCGCTCGCCCCACGAGCGTAGTGCGCGTCATGAGCAAGGGCGAGAAGAAGGCCCGACGCGTCTCCAAGGTGGAGATGCTCGCCGGCGAGGGCTCCTGGACCGAGAACATCGCCGACGGCCAGATGCGCCTTTCGGCCCCATCGTTTTTCCAGGTCAACACCAAGGGCGCCGAGATTTTGATCGAGCTTGTCATGGAGGCGCTCGACCCGCAAGAAGACGAGCTTGCCATGGACCTGTACTGCGGCGCCGGCACCTTTACCCTACCGCTCGCCCGCCGCTGTGATTTTGTTGCCGCCGTCGAGGCCTACGGCCCGGCCGTGCGCGACCTGCGCCGCAACCTCGAGATCAACAAGCTCGATAACGTCGATGTCATCGGCGGCGATGCCGTGCGCGAGTTCCCCGACCAGGATGCCGATGTCCTGGTAGTCGACCCGCCGCGTGCAGGTCTGGCACCCGAAGCAATCGACCTCATCGCCAGCACGAGCGTCCGCGACGTGGCCTACGTGAGCTGTGATCCGGCGACTCTGGCACGCGATCTTAATCGCTTTGTCGAGGAAGGCACCTTCTCCCCCGTCAAGATCACGCCGGTCGACCTGTTCCCGCAAACCTTCCACTGCGAAACCGTCGTCCACCTCAAGCGCAACTAGACTGTTTGCCCAAGACCACACCCGATGATTTTTCTGGGACGGGGATAAAAAAATTTGTTCCGAATGATTATTTAATCCCCGTCCCCTTTTAAACATTGGGAAATCGAGCGTGGCAAGCATAGGTCTTCGGGGTATAAGACGGCTAATTGTATCCGCCTTACGAAAGGAACTCTCATGCCCAGCGTTGCCGTTCTCGCCGCCGATGGTTTTGAAACTATTGAATGCCTGACCATGGTCGATGTCATGCGTCGCGGCGGCGTGCGCGCCACGCTCGTCTCGATCATGCCCACACGCGAGGTCGTGAGCTCGCTGCAGATTCCCGTGACCTGCGATGCGCTCTTTGATGAGATCAACTTTGAGGAGTACGACTGCATCGTGCTGCCCGGCGGCCTGCCCGGAGCCACCAACTTGCGCGCCGACCAGCGTGTCTGCGATGTAGTCTGTGAGTTCGCCGCAACCAAGCACGTTGCCGCCATCTGCGCCGCCCCGTTTATCCTGGGCGAGCTTGGTCTGCTCGAGGGACGCCGAGCCACGTGCTTCCCCGGCTTTGAGAAGAGCTTCCCCGAGGGTGCTTATACCGGAGAGAAGGTCACGCAAGACGGCAACATCATCACTGCCAGCGGCATGGCACAGTCACTTCCCTTTGCCTTGGAGCTGCTGCGCACACTCGCCGGCGACAAGGCCGTCGAGAAGGTTGCCGAGGGCATCCAGCTATGATTTTGGCTTCGCAATCGCCGCGCCGCATAGAGCTGATGCGCGAGGCGGGCTATGACGTTCGCGTAATTCCCGCAGATATCGACGAAACACCTTTTGATGGCGAAGCTCCGCTTACGCTTGTCGAACGTTTGGCACGCGCCAAAGCCGCTGCCGTTGCCTCCGAGCACGCCGAACCCAACGAACTGACTGTCGCAGCCGATACCATTGTCACCTTTGACGGGCAAATTTTGGGCAAGCCGGCAGACGAAGACGAGGCACGCACCATGCTCCGCGAGCTTTCGGGCCGCACGCACCAGGTGGCAACCGGCGTCTGTATCGTTAAAGCCGGCGACGCTGCAGCTCCGCATGCCGCCGAAAGTCTGTCGTTTGTCGATGTGACCGACGTGACGTTCTATGAGCTTACCGAGGAGCAGATCGGGCACTATGTTGCCTCCGGCGAACCCATGGACAAGGCCGGAGCCTACGGTATCCAGGGCACAGGCGGCCGCATGCTCGTGCATGACATTTCGGGCGACTTCTACAACGTGGTGGGCTTACCCATCGCTCGCGTCGCACGCGCGATTCTAAAACTCTCGTAATTGCATCTGGCGCTGGGTATCCCCCGGCGCCTACAATTTTGCCGTACCGCACGGATCCCGACCGAGCATAAGGCCCGGCGGAAAACCGATAGGAGAAAATATGGACACACTGTTCGAAGCCATTGACGTTTGCGATGTCGATGGCTTTTGCTTTGGCAACTATACAGACGAAGAGGCCGGCACCGGCTGCACCGTAATCGTGGCGCCCGAGGGTGCCACCGGCGGCGTTGACGTACGTGGTGGCGCTCCCGCTTCGCGCGAGACCGATCTGCTGCGTCCCGAGAACACCGTCGATAAGGTCCACGCCGTCTGCCTTTCGGGCGGTTCGGCCTTTGGTCTCGAGGCGGCAAGCGGCGTGGCCCGCGAACTCGAGAGCCGCGGCATCGGCCTGCCCGTCGGCCCCACGCAGGTGCCCATCGTGTGTTCCAGCTGCATCTTCGACCTCGCCTTTGGCGATCCCACCGTGCGTCCCGACATTGACGCCGGTATCGCCGCCGTGCGCGAGGCGCTCGACCATACCCCCACCACACTCGAGCAGGGCAATGTAGGTGCCGGCACCGGCGCCACCGTAGGCAAGCTCATGGGGCCCGCCACCTGCATGAAGGCTGGCCTTGGAGCTGCTGCCGTGGCACTGGGCACCGTCAAGGTGGGGGCCGTGGTCTCGGTCAACGCCTGTGGCAACGTGGTCGACCCGACCACCGGCGAGTGGGTAGCCGGCATGCGAGCCGCAGCCAATAGCGACCAGATCGTCGACATGGAGCTCGCCGCCCTTGCCGCCGCCGGCTCTATGAAAATGCCACTCGACCGCACCAACACCACCATCAGCTGCATCGTCACCAACATGGAGCTCACTAAGGCCCAGGCCACCAAGGTCTCCCAGATGGCCGCAGACGCCTATGCACACGCCATCCGCCCCACACACACCACCAACGACGGTGACACCATCTACACCCTTGCCAGCGGCAAGCTGGGCAGCCAGGCAAGCGCCGCCGTTCCCCTAGACCTGCTGGGCATGCTCGCCGTAAGGGCCCTGGAAACCGCCATCGTAAACGGAGCCAAAACCGCCAAAGCCTCCCACGGCATCCCCGGCGCCGCGAAGTAATCTCACTCGACCGTCGGTCGGAGGCGGGCGGGCGTTACGTTTGCTGCTCTACAGTCCTATGCAAGACGAAGGCCACATTAAGTGGCCTTCTTTGCATGCGGAACTCGCGACAAACGTAACGCCCGCCCGTCTCCGACCGACTACCAACTAAGACCTTTTCAGCCCAGGCCCCTGTGTACCGCGCGTCGAAGATCTTCAAATTCAGCTTGCTGACATAAAGCGGGACATAGCAGAGGGCCCCTGGTCCTTAACTTGATACGAGTTCCGCACGCAAAGGAGGCGCCAGTGGCGCCTCCGTCTTGCGCAGGACTGTTCGAAGTAGCAAGTTAAGGACCAGGGGTCCCCGTTACCCGAGCGTTTATGCACTAGTTGAATTTGAAGATCTTTGAGGCAAGACGGTATAGGCCGAGTGTGGTTTTGTCTCCAGCCCGCCCGTGCAGGTTGGTAAAGAAGCCGACCACACCGTAGCGTGCACGACGATACATACGCTCGTCGTAGGCCTTCAAATCACTCCACAATGTCGTCAGGCGCTCGTCGGCGCAATCCTCATCGGAAAGCTTGGTTAGCACCGAACAAATTGCCATCATCATGGTGAAATAGCCCATCATGTACGCGCGCAGACGCGACGACTCGACATCGCTATACAGATGGAACGACTCCATCATAATGCGCGTCACGCGAAACTGCTGGTCCAGACGTTTGACCATCGTGGCCTCGTTGACGCTCTGGCCCTCGCGACCGATAAAGTAACGATAGAGGTCGATGTCGGCGTAGTACATGGTCTTGCAGCGCGGCAGCGGCACATAGGCGTAGATATTGTCGACATAGAACGTGTGCGGCGGCATAGGCAGATTGGCCGCCCGCAGCACATCCGTGCGATAACACAGGCTGTGCATGAGCAAATTCTGGTCCGGACGGAAATGGCCAATCTGGTCCCAGGTAAAGATCTTTTTGCGCGGCAGGGCAAACTTGTAACCAATGGCGGTATGCGTACCCTCGTAAACCTTCTCGTACACATAGTTCGAGATAAACAGATCGACGCGCTGGTCACGCTCCTCAAAGCCACGCAGAATCGAAAGCATGGTCGAAAGCGCCGCACCGTCGAGCCAGTCGTCCGAGTCGACGACCTTGTAGTAGGTGCCCTGTGCCTCGCGCAGGCCCGAGAGGACGGCCATGCCGTGACCGCCGTTCTCCTGATGCACCGCGCGGATGATACCGGGATAACGCGCCTCCCACTCATCGGCCTTAGCCGCCGTCTCGTCCTTGGAACCGTCATCGACGATGATGATCTCGATATCGGTGGCGTAATTGCTCCCCTCCAGAATGGAGGTGATGCAATGGTCCATGTCCTTGGCGGCGTTATACGAGGGAATACCGAATGATATGACTTTATGCATGGCAGGCGATAATCTCATCCGAAAGATCGAGGGCAGAGTTGGTCACGGCATCCATATCGTAGTAACGATACTCGGCCAGGCGACCCACCGGGTGGAAGTTCGTCAGGTTCTGGACGCGCTCAAGATAGCGCTCATAGAGCTCGCGGTTCTCGGGCTCCAGAATGGCGTAATAGGGCGTCTCGCCCGAGCCGGGCGTATAGGCCTTGGAATACTCCTTCATGATGGTGGTCTTGCCGGGCAGGACCTGACCAGTCATGTTCTTGAACTCGGTGATACGCGTGTAATCCTCGCTCGTGGTGTAATTGACGGTGCCCACGGGCTGGAACTGGTCCATATCGAGCGTCTCGAACTTCATGTCGAGCGTACGGTACGGCAGAGCGCCCAAGTCGAGGTTGAACAGCTCGTCGAGCGGACCGGTGTAGACGATCTCGCCGCCATAGACCTTGCCGTCGATCTTGACGGTGGTCTCGTCAATCTCAAAGAGGTCGCGGGCGTCCACGTCGCAGAACACATCAATCAGATCGTGGTCGAGCATATGCTCGAACAACGCGGTATAGCCGTCCTGCGGCATGCCCTGGAAGGGAGCCTGCGGGAAATAGCGGTCATCGTCGCCCACAAAGACGGGAACGCGGCCAGTGATCGAGGGATCGATCTGGTCGGGCGTCTGGCCCCACTGCTTCATGGTGTAATGCAAAAAGACGTTCTCGTAGACGTAATCGGCGACCTCGGCAAGATCCGGGTCGTTCTTCTTGCGCAGCTCCATGATGGGCACCTTGACATCCTTGCCAAAGGTCTCTACGAGCTTCTGATACAGCTCCTCGCCGCGCTCATCGCCAAAGGCGAGCTTGAGGCTCGCGTGGTTAAAGGGCACGGGCATAAGGGTGCCGTTGATGTTGGCGAGCACCTTGTGCTGGTAGTCCGTCCACTTGGTAAAGCGCGACAGAAAATTGTGGACGCGCTCGTTAAAGGTATGGTAAATGTGCGGACCATACTCGTGGACCAGGATCCCGGCCTCATCAAAGCAGTCGTAAGCATTGCCCGCAATGTGGCCACGGCGCTCCAAAACGGCAACGCGATAGCCGATGGTCTCGGCAAGACGGCGGGCACAAACGGCACCGGCATACCCGGCACCGACGACAATCATGTCGTATGCGCCGGCGTTAAAGCCTTCAGGCAGGCCTGAGGTAATCTGCATCGATACTCCTTGTCAAAAGCCACGGGCTCGTTAGCTGGGCTTTTCTCGAACATTCTTCGAGACATATTTATCAGAGCGATTATAGCGCTAATGCGTCCTATAATGAGCTTGCCACACAAGGAAAGCTCAAGCACCCCGGCGTACATATTTGAAAGGTAAACCCGCTAGCAGCGGGTTTATTCGTGGACAGCCGGGTGCCTGGAGCTTAGCGAAACGCTTGTAAGGAGTAACATGAGCGATTTCCTAAACCGTATGAAGTCTGCCGCCAAGGCCGACCTTAAGACGATCGTCCTGCCCGAGGGCGAAGATCCGCGCACCATCATCGCAGCTACCAAGATCATCGAGGAGGGCTTGGCAAAGATCGTCATCTTGGGCAACCCCGACGAGATCAACGTTCCCGGCGCTACCGTCATCGACCCGCGCAATGCCGAGAAGCACGAGGAGTACGCGCAGAAGTTTGCCGAGCTCCGCGCCAAGAAGGGCGTCACCATCGAGCAGGCTCGCGCCCAGGTGATGGACGCCACCTACTTTGGCACCATGATGGTCAAGATGGGCGATGCCGATGGTCTGGTCTCCGGCGCCTGCCACTCCACCGCCGACACCCTGCGCCCCGCGCTGCAGATCCTCAAGACCGCCCCGGGCACCAAGCTGGTCTCGGCCTTCTTTGTGATGTGCACCGACACCCCGCAGTTCGGCACCGACGGCACGCTGATCTTCGCCGACTGCGGCCTCAACATCAACCCGTCCTCCGATGAGCTCTCCGAAATCGCCATCGCCTCCGCTCACTCTTGGTCCACCTTCATGGGCAACGTTGAGCCGCACGTGGCCATGCTCTCCTACTCCACCATGGGTTCCGCCGGCGGCGAAGTCGCCAAGAAGGTCCAGGAGGCCGTGAAGTTCTGCAAGGAGAAGGCCCCCGAGCTCGCCATCGATGGCGATCTGCAGCTCGACGCCGCCATCGTCCCCAACGTCGCCCAGCTCAAGGCTCCCGGCTCCTCCGTTGCCGGCAAGGCCAACGTGCTCGTGTTTCCCGACCTCGAGGCCGGCAACATCGGCTACAAGCTGGTCCAGCGCTTCGCCGGCGCCGACGCCTACGGCCCCATCCTGCAGGGCATCGCCAAGCCGGTTAACGACCTTTCGCGCGGCTGCTCTGCCGACGACATCGTGGGTGTCGTGGCCATCACCGCCGTCCAGGCTCAGATGGCTGAGTAGCGGACGTATCCCCTCGGGACCCTACAGGGTAAAGCTCTGAAAACGTCCTCGGACATGCATGAAACCCCCGCTGCGCACTTCGTGCGGCGGGGGTTTCATGCGTCCTGCGGAATATTTTCAGAGCTTTACCCTGTAGGGTCCCTGCCGCCACGTAGCAATCAGAGAATCCGGGGTGGACGGCGGCTTGGCTACGAGCTGGAGCTGAAAATCTGAATGGATGGGTGCCGTTGCTGGGAGCGCAGGCGTTGCTGATGATGATCACTTTGGAGATTGAAAGGCCGGTGGGCTTCGGCGGTTGTTGTGCCGGAAACTACATCCCAGTTTGGAGGCAGATTGTGGGATGTGGCTTCCGCTTGGGTCCTGTTTGGGAAACTTTGGGACGGAATTTTGCTTTATTGTGGGTCGCACTTTCCGCAACGTGCCTCAACCGGAAAGCGTGTCCCAGTATTTGCGCTCGAAATGGGATGGGGTTTCCGCCGTCCACCTGCTAGTAAAAAGGCCTCCGGAGCTGTTGCTCTGGAGGCCTTTCGTTTACTTGCAAATGCGCGCGTTAGTTGTTCTTGGTCAGGCGCTCGACGTCGTGGGCGATCATGTATTCCTCGTCGGTGGGGATGACCATAACCGTGACG
>OIXV01003801.1_pt1 | contig 10811 bp, 7 predicted proteins | sample 1587771 | NCBI WGS metagenome assembly OIXV01 (sample SAMEA3888893, study PRJEB22519) | human gut metagenome | biome: human gut; feature: human-associated habitat; material: faeces | place: Denmark | collected 2010
TTGGGAGGGAAAACGCATGGACAAAGCAGAGAAAAACGAGACCATCCGCGCCGCGGCTGCGAGCATGGCGGCGAATTATAAAAATTCGGATATCCCCCTTTACGGCGACGCGCAGCGTATGCCCTCGCGCGATGCCGTCATCGAGATCATCCGCGACTGTCAAAAGCTTCTCTTCCCGGTCTATTACGGCAACCGTGACCTGTTGAAGCTGCCGCCTGAGCAGTACAGTGCGCTTTTGATGGAGCACATCCACGAGAAGCTGACGACGCAGATCGCGCTGACGATGATCGAGTGCGATGAAAACTACGAGTGCGCCTACGATATCAGCAGCGGCTTTGTCGGCCGTCTGCCCGCCATTCAGGAGCTGCTGATGAAGGACCTTGCCGCAAACTTCGACGGTGACCCCGCGGCCTACAGCATGGAGGAGGTCCTGCTCTCTTATCCCGGCATGTTCGCCATCTTCATCTACCGCATCGCGCATGAGCTCTATACGCGCAGGGTCGCGATGATCCCGCGCATGATGTCGGAATATGCTCATTCGCAGACCGGTATCGACATCAACCCCGGCGCGACCATCGGCGAATACTTCTTCATCGACCACGGCACAGGCGTTGTTGTCGGCGAGACGACCATCATCGGCGACAATGTCAAGCTCTATCAGGGTGCGACGCTCGGTGCGCTCTCGCCTGCGGGCATGGCGACGAATCCCAAGGTCCGCCGCCACCCGAAGGTCGGCAACAATGTCGTTATCTATGCAAATTCCACGCTGCTCGGCGGCGCGACGGAGATCGGCGACAATGTCATCGTCGGCGGTAACGCATTTTTGACCTCCTCGGTCGAACCCGATACGGTCGTCAGCGTGAAGAATCCTGAGATGACCTTCCGCGGCAAGCGGCATAAGGAAGAATGATCCTGACGGAAAACGCGCGTCTCCGCCTGCGGACGATGCGCCGCGACGATCTGGACGAATTATATGCCATGCTTTCGGATGCTGAGGTGATGCGCTGGCTGGAGGCGCCCTTTACGCGCGAGCAGACCGAACGCTTTTTGGAGCAGGCGGGTTTTTCTGAGCCGCCGCTCATTTACGCTGCGGAGAACGCGGCGGGGGAGTTCCTCGGCTATGCCATCTATCACGACTATGACGAACGCAGCCGGGAGCTTGGCTGGGTGCTCAAGCGGTCCGCGTGGCACAAGGGCTATGCAGGCGAAATGACGGACCTTTTGACCGCGCTTGCGCAACGGGAGGGGAAGGACGCCGTGATCGAATGCGTCTCCGAACAGACCGTGAGCGCGCACATCGCGCGCAGGTATGGCTTTTCCTATGAGGGCAGTGCAAACGGTCTTGACATTTACCGCCGACACGCTACAGAATAAGAAAGAGAGCGCTTCCCGACATCGGAAAGCGCTCTTTTCGCATAACATCCAAATTTCGCGCCCGTAGGCGCAAAATAGGTTTGATTTGTTTTCTGCCGCGACATGTGCGTGGCAGAAAACACTTTGCGCGGAGTGAGCGTCGAATCGTTCGCTTCAAGCGAACGACCGAGGCGCAGAACGCAGCGAAATTTTCTCAAAAAGAAAGCGCTCTTCCATTGGAAGAGCGCCTTCTTTTTGAAATGCTTATAAAAGCAGTACGCCCGCATCCTCGCACAGCCTGCGGGTATCGGCATCCCACAGGGAAGCCTGGACCTCGCCGATGTGCGCCGTGCCGATGAGCAGCATGCAAAGTCTGCTCTGGCCGATGCCGCCGCCCATCGTCAGGGGCAGCTCGCCACCCAGCAGCATCTTGTGGAAGGGCAGCTCGCGGCGGTCGTCGCAGCCGGCGATGGTCAACTGGGTGTCGAGAGACTTGGGGTCGACGCGAATGCCCATCGAGGAGACCTCGAAGGCGTGGCCGAGCACGTCGTTCCAGTAGAGGATATCGCCGTTGAGCTCCCAGTCGTCGTAGTCGGGAGCGCGGCCGTCGTGCTTGATGCCGGACTTTAAGACCTTACCGATCTGCATGACGAAGACGACGCCCTTCTGCTTGCAGATCTCATCCTCACGCTGCTTGGGCGTCAGCTCGGGATACAGGTCCTCGAGCTCCTGCGTGGTGATGAAGAACACATCGCGGGCAAGCTTGGTGTGTAGGGAGGGGAAGGCGATGTTCAGCGCGTCGCTCGTCTCGCTGATAGCGCCAACGATATCGCGCACGGTACGCTTGAGGTATTCCACATTGCGGTCCTCCGCGGAGATGACCTTTTCCCAGTCCCACTGGTCAACGTAGATGGAGTGGAGGTTGTCGACCTCTTCATCGCGGCGGATGGCATTCATATCGGTGAACAGGCCCTTGCCGACGTTGAATTCGTAACGCTTGAGGGCAAGACGCTTCCACTTGGCCAGCGACTGCACGACCTGCGCATTGGTGCCGATATCGGGGATATCGAAGGAAACAGGACGCTCGACGCCGTTTAAATTATCGTTCAGACCGGAATTTTCATCCACGAACAGCGGAGCGGAGACGCGACGCAGATTGAGCGCATTGCTCAGATTCACCTGGAAATTACTCTTGATGAATTCAATGGCGCGCTGCATTTCGTATACAGACAGAGGGGTGTGGTAGTTCTGAGGGATATAGGACTTACTCATCGGGTCTCACTCCTTATTAAAAATATGCATTTATTATAACCACGCCTATTAGCATTGACAATAGTGAAATTTGAAAGAATTCCCATTGCAAAATGAAAAAAATTTGTCGACACAAACAGCATTGCGAAAAAACTTAATTCTTTTGCCCGTTGCAATCCGGAGACGTGCGTGGTAGACTGCAAAATGAGATAAAATGGAGATAGGAGGCCCTTTCGTGAAAACACTGCTGACCAATGCGGATATCCTGCTGCGCAAGGAAGACGGCGGCTATGAAACGCTGCGCGGCGCTTATCTCGGCATCGACGAAAATAAGATCGACTATATCGGCACGCTGCGCCCCGCAGACAGCTACGACTGCGAAAAAAATATGACCGGCAAGCTCCTTGCCCCGGGACTCATCAACTGCCACAGCCACATCGCCATGACGCTGATGCGCGGCATCGGCAGCGGGCTGCCCTTGCAGAACTGGCTCTTCAAAGCCATTTTCCCCATCGAGGATCGCCTCGTGCGCGAGGACGTCGCCGCGGCGAGCCGCTTTGCGCTCCTCGAGATGATCGCGGGCGGCACGACGAGCTTTTCCGATATGTACTTTTTCCCCGAGGAGACCGTATGGGCGGTCGAAGAGGCGGGCATCAAGGCAAACCTGAACCGCTGCGTGCAGTGCTTTGACGAAAGCCAGACCGTGGAGCAGAACACGCAGATCCCCGAGTCGCTCGTGCTTTTTGAAAAGTACCATGGCGCGGCGGATGGGCGCATCCGCATCGACTTTTCCATCCACGCGGAGTATACCTGCAAGAGCCATATCGTCAAGGCGTACAGCGACCTCTGCCGCGAAAAGGGCGGACGTATGCACATCCATCTTGCCGAGACCGCGCGCGAGCAGCGCGAGTGCATCGAGCGCTACGGCAAAACGCCGACGGAGTGGTTTGAATCGCTCGGCACGTTCGATTCGCCCACGGCGGCGGCGCACTGTGTCGCCGTGACGGAGCGCGACATGGACATTCTGAAGGCGTACGGCGTCAGCGTCATCCACGATCCAACGTCGAACTTGAAGCTCGGCAGTGGCTTTGCTCCCATCCGTCAGATGATGGACAAGGGCATCAACGTGACGCTCGGCACCGATGGCACGGCCAGCAACAATAATTTGAATATGTTCGAGGAGATGCACCTTGCCGAGATCATGCACGACGGCTACCACAACGACCCGACGCTCATCTCCACGCAGGAGGTGCTCGACATGGCGACGGTCAACGGCGCGAAGCTCCAGGGGCGCGACGACACCGGCGTGCTGGCGGTCGGCAAGAAGGCCGATATCATCGCGATCGATCTGAGCAAGCCCCACCTTTACCCCAACTTCGACACGCCCGCGCTTCTGACCTGTTCGGCGCAGGCGGGCGACGTGTGCATGACGATGGTGGACGGCAATATTTTGTATGAAAACGGCGAATTCAAGACGCTCGACGAGGGCAAAGTGCGCGCCGATATGGAGCGCGCCGTGGAGCGCCTTTATAGAAAGTGAGAGAAACGAACATGGAAAGAGCCGATAAAGACCTTGCTTTTCTGCTGCGCTACGAAAATGTCGCGTGGTTTGAAAACGGCGAGGTGCGCATCTTAGACCGGCGCGTCTATCCTGCAAAGGTCGAATTTGTCACCTGCCGCACGCACGGCGAGGTCGCGCAGGCCATCACTGACATGGTGACGCAGAGCGCGGGCCCCTACACCGCCGTGCCGATGGGCATGGCGCTCGCGGCATGGGAATGCCGCGATAGAACGGCAAGTGAGCAGATGGAGTATCTCAGAAAGGCGGCGTATACCATTTCGCACGCCCGCCCCACGACGCAAAAGCGCATGGGACTTCTCTGCGATATCTGCCTGAAAGAGGCCGAGCGCGCACTTTCGGCGGGCGAAAATGTGGCCGAGGCCATCAAGAATAAGACCATCGAGCTCAACAACGTGCGTTATAACAGAATGGCAAAGATCGGCTCATACTTAGTCGATATGTTCCCCGACAACGGCGCGGTGATGACGCACTGCTTTGCCGAAACGATCGTCGGCACGATGCTGCGCGAGTGCAGAAACCGCGGCAAGAACATCCGCCTTTTCTGCCCTGAAACGCGCCCGTATTTTCAGGGCGCGCGCCTCACGGCATCTGTCTGTCACGACATGGGCTTTGACGTGACGGTCATCTCCGACAATATGCCGGCTTTCGTCATGCAGAACGAAAAGGTCGACGTTTTCACCACGGCGGCGGACGCCATCTGCTGCGACGGCCATGTGGTCAACAAGGTCGGCACCTTCCAGAATGCCATCGTCGCCAAGTACATGGGTATTCCGTACTTCGTCACCGGCGCGCCCGATCAGGGACATGAGACGGTGGACAGCGTCCACATCGAGATGCGCGACCCGAACTTTACGCTCCAGGTCATGGGCGTGCGCACGGCGATGGAGGGCGTGAAAGGCTATTATCCCGCCTTCGACATTACACCGCCGCACCTCGTCTCGGGCGTCGTGACCGACCTTGGTATCTACTCTCCCTACGATCTGCACCGCTATTTTGCGGACGGCAGCATCGGCAAGGACAATCTGGTGATTTAAAATGGAACAAAATCTGGATATTCTTCGTCAGGAGATCGTGGGTAGATCGCTTGAGGCGTTTCGCGAGGGCCTGTTTTCCGGCACGAGCGGCAACATGAGCTGCCGCATTGCGCCCGACGAAATGCTCATCACGCCGACGTCCGTGCGCTACGATGTGCTGCGCGCGCAGGACATCGTGCGCATGAAGTTTGACGGCACGGTGCTCGAGGGGGCCTTGCAGCCATCGAGCGAATGGCGGATGCACACGGCGGTGTATGAGGCATACGGCGAGACGAACGCCGTCTTTCACACGCATTCGCCCTATGCGACGGCGTTCGCCGTCGTGCGCCAGAGCATCCCCGCTGTTTTGATCGAATCCTGCGTCTTTCTGGGCGGAGACGTCCGCTGCGCGGACTATGCCGCGCCGGGGACGAAGGCGGTCGGCCTGAATGCCGTTCCGGCGCTCAAAGACCGCGGCGGCTGCACGCTCGCCAATCACGGTGTCCTCGCCGTGGGCAAGGACCTTGCGCAGGCGTACCTGCGCGCGGAATACATCGAGGACGTCGCCAGAATTTACACGTATGCCAAGTCCATCGGCACGCCGGTGACACTCGATACACTCTAAAAAACACCCTGCGCATGGGCGCAGAAGGAGAACTGCCAATGAAAAGATTCCTGAAAAAAGACAAGCTCCTCGTGCTTCTGGCACTGCTGGGGCTGCTCGCCTCACTTGTGCCGATCGTGAACCGTGTGCAGACCGAGGAGAGCAACAAGTATTACGACATCGTCCTCGACTACAACAGCATGCGCTCGATGGCGCGCCAGTCCTCGCAGAGCGAGGATGAGTGGCTCGACCTCTTCAAGTCGCTCGGCGTCGACAAGGTCGCGCTCAGCGAGGCGAGCGCCCTCAACCTGCACGACAACGCCGCCATCCCCGTGCACGCGATGACCGTGAAAAAGGCGGCGGAGAACTACGGCTGGGAAGATCAGTATCCCGCCGAGGTCGCGCAGTGGCTGCGCGAGAGCTCGGACGTGAGCGATGCGATCATCTGGACGGAGACCGCCGCGAGCTATGAGTGGATACTGAACGCGTTCGAGACCCGCTTTGAGGACTTCGAGGCCAAGACCTATCTGGAGGGTGAGCACGGCTTCATCTTCATCCAGCAGCAGAAAAACGGCATGAAGGGCGAAAAGCTGCTCGACCTGCGCCTTGGCATCTGGCCGGACACGGTGGAGCTGTTCGAGCGCCACGGCTACCAGATCATCCCGCGCTCCGTGACGGAAAAGGACATGAACGGCACAAAATTTGCCGAGGCCTATATCGAAGTGCTCAAGCACTTCAATGCGCCGTACTTTATGAACAACGGCGACGAGCTCGTCGGCTATGAGAGCGACGAGGGCTGGGATATGCTCGTGCAGTATCTCAACGAGAGCGGCGCGAGCGTCGCCATGATGGAGCAGAACGACCAGAGCCTCAACCTCACCTGGCCGGGCATTGAGGATCTGCTCAATGAAACGGGCTATCACGGTGTCCGCGTGTTCAACGAGTGGGCTTACATCCAGAACCGCTATGAGTACTGCGGCTATGAAGGCCCCGAGGAGATCACGAACACCTTCTTCAGAGCCATTGCCGAGCGCAACTGCAAGATCATCTTCCTCAAGATGATCCTGGAGCCCGACAGCGATGTGAGCTGGGATGCCGACGAGAAGGAGTGGGTCTACATCACCGACCCTGCCGACTATGAGCAGATGCTCACCGACCTTGATGCGCGTCTCGAACCCCTCGGCTACACGCGCGGCACCGTGCCCGCAATGGAGCTGAAAACACCGTCCACGGCTCTCAGGATCGTGCAGGGCGTCGGCACGGCGGCGCTTCTGGTGCTGCTCTTTGACCTGTTCTTTGTCATCGGCAAGCGCTGGCGCACCATCCTGCTCGTGCTCGGCGCGCTGGGCTTTGCGGGCCTTGCGGTGCTGAAGCCTTCGATGTACCGCCTCATCCTCTCGATGTCCGGCGGCATCGTGATGCCGTCGCTTGCGGCGGTGGGCCTGTGCCGTGTGCTGATGGAAAAGCGCCGGACCGAGCCGCAGGCAAAATTCGGCAAGGTCCTCGGCTACACGCTGGGCGTTTCGCTTCTGACCATCCTCACCGCATTTTGCGGCTCGCTGCTTGCGACCTCTGCGCTCTCGCAGCTCTCCTACATGATCGAAATGGACCTTTACCGCGGTGTGAAGATTATGCAGCTCATCCCCATCGGGCTTTTTATCCTGGCGTATCTGCTCGTTTACGCCTATGAGGAGACCGGCGCGCGCGACGCGGTGCTCGCGCATGTGGGGCCGCGCGGCGAAAAGGGGCGCGTCAAGCGCTTCAACGCCTATCTTGCCCAGCAGCTCAAAACGCCGATGCAGCTCGGTTGGTTCGTGGCGGTCGTGGTCATCGCAGTCGCGGCGGTCTTTATGCTGCTCGTGTTCGTCTACTATATGTACCGCACCGGCAACTCGACCACGACGTCGGCAAGCGAGCTTGCGTTCCGCAACTTCCTGGAAAACACGCTCATCGCCCGCCCGCGCACGAAGGAGATGCTTGTTGGCTGGCCGATGCTGATGCTCTTTATCTGGTCGCTGCGCCGCGGGATGAAATTCCTGCCCATGGTCTTCGGCACGGGTATGACCATCGGCCTTGTGAGCGTGGTCAACACGTTCCTGCACATCCGCACACCGTTTTTGCTGAGCCTGCTGCGTACCGGCTGGGGCATTCTCTTTGGCCTGATCATCGGCACAGCCGTGGTCATTGTGGCGGAGCTCATTTACCGCCTTGTGCGCAGGATCTGCGGGGTGGAGAATGTATAATATCCTGATCTCGGGCTATTACGGCTTCGACAACATCGGCGACGAGTCCATCCTGCGTACGCTCGTCTCGTCGCTGCGCGAGCACATTCCCGACTGCTCGCTCACGGTGCTCTCGCACAATCCCGCCTCCACGCGCGAAAAATACGGCGTCGAGGCGGTGGACCGCATGTCGCCGATGGCGATTTTACGCGCGGTGAAAAAGTGCGACATGCTCATTTCCGGCGGCGGCAGCCTTTTGCAGGATGTGACGAGCAGCAAGAGCTTACACTATTACCTCTCCATCATCCGCTGCGCGGAATTCTTCCATAAAAAGGTCTTCATCTATTCCCAGGGCATCGGCCCCATCGACCGCCCCGGCAACCGCCGCGCCGCGGCGGCGGCGCTCAAGCGGGCGGACGGTATCGTCGTGCGCGACGAGCGTTCGGCGGTGCTTTTAGAGGAGATCGGCATCGCGCGCGACAAGGTCGTTATCACGGCAGACCCTGTCATCCGCATGAAAAAGCCCGACGGCGACGTCGGCGCGGAGATATTGCAGAAAGCAGGCGTCTCGCTCGGCGGCCGCCTGACCGTCGGCTGGGCCATCCGCGAGCGGGATACGGACAGCCGCTTTGTCAAAGAGCTTTTGCGCTCCATTCAGATGATGAAGGACAAGTACAACGCGCAGTCCGTGCTCATCCCGTTCCACTATGAAGAGGACGGCGAGGTCTGCCGCCATATCGCGGCGCAGCTTCCGGACGACACGGCGGTGTGCCTGAATGAAAAGTACCTCTCCGAGGATATGCTCTCCATCATCGGCAACATGGACCTGCTCGTCGGCGTGCGCCTGCATTCGCTCATCTACGCGGCCATCATGGGCGTGCCGCTCATCGGCATTTCGTATGACCCCAAGTGCACGGCGTTTTTAAACTCCGTGGGGCTCGACAAGCTGAGCACGAAGGAGAACTTCACGGCGGAGCGCTTCCTGCCTGAGGCCGAGCGTGTGCTCGAAACGGGCAGGGAGCAGGTGCAGTGCGTCGAGGAGCATATGGCCGAGCTTTCGCGCAAGCTCGACACGAACGAGAAAATGATCTGCGCGATCATGGAGAAATCGAGGAAACATACCATGCAAGACCCTCAAAAAAATACGGAAAAGAAGGATAGATCGGGCGTCCGCACGGCGGGGGCGATCAGCTTCGTCTTTCTGCTGACGCTGTTTGCCAAGCTACTCGGCGTGGTGCGCGAGATGATGCAGGCCAACATCTTCGGCACCGGCATCGACGCGGACCTCTACACCGCGTCCTACAACTCGACGCTCTATCTCTTTACGACGATGTGCTACGCGCTGTGCATCGCGGCGGTGCCGATCCTGACGAAGGAATTTGCCGCCGACCGCAAGCGCGGCGAAAAAGCGGCCAACAACCTGTTGACCATCACGCTGCTCGGCTCGCTCGCGGCGGTCGTTTTGTGGCAGATCTTTGCCTCGACGCCGCTCGTCGGCACGATTTGGGACCTTGACACGACCGAGCTGCCACGCCTTGCGGAGTATATCCGCATCATGGCCTGCGCGCTGCCGGTCGTGGCGGCGGCCTATCTGAATGTCGCCATCTTCCAGGCGACCGACCACTACGAATTGCAGGGCAGCATGAGCATCCCGTACAACGCATTCCTTGCGATCTTCCTTGTGACGCTGGGCGCAAAGTGGGGCATCAAGGGCGTCGTCATCGCCAGTTCGTGCGCGTGGCTCTTGCAGCTCGCTATGAGCATCCCGTATGCGAAAAAGGAACATTATGTCTACCGACCGATGCTCGACCGCAAGGCGGACTACGTCGGAACCTACTTCAAGACCGCGCTCGTCACGGTGCTGACGACGTCGATCTTCCTGTTCTGCTATCTCATCGACACGGCGACCGCCACGGCGCTCAACGACAGCGCCGTCAGCGCGTTCTACTATGCCGACAAGCTCTTCACCCCGCTCACGACGAGCGTGCTGTACAGCATCAGCGCGGTCATGTTCCCGCGCTTCAACCGCGAGTTCACGAAGGAGGACTCGAAGGGCTATCTTGGCTATATCTGGAACGTGACGGAAAATACGCTGCTCTTTATCCTGCCGGTCTGCGCGATGATGTGCGCCTTTGGCACGGATATCATTCGCGTCATCTTTGAAAGCGGCAGCTTCACCGCCGAGTCGACCGAGATGACGGGCAGCATCTTTGCCCGCTACGCGCTCGGCATGAGCGCTTTCGCCGTGCTCGACCTTTTGAACAAGGCCTACTACGCGATGAAAAAGACGCTGGTGCCGCTGCTCATCAACCTCGGCGTTCTGGTGCTGAACATCATCCTGAACCGCGTGTTCTATACCGACACCGGCGTCGCGCTGGCAACTTCGCTTGCGCTGACGATCGGCGCGATCGCGATGACAATCCAGCTCTTCCACGGGACGAAGATCGTGCGCCTTGTGCCGCTTATTAAGGGCCTTATCGCCACGGCGGCGATGGCGGTCGTGCTCTACGGCGGGCACTCGCTGCTTGTCACGGCGGATGACAGCAAGCTGATGCTCGTGGTCAAGTGCGGCCTGACGGGTGTTGTAGGCTGCGTCGTCTATGTGCTGGTCAGCATGGTGCTGAAGCAGACTATCATTGCTGATACCATTAGAAAGTTCAAAAAGTGATACTTTTTGGGATTTATCCCCACACCGTGTGTGGGGGTCGCGGGAAAGGGGGCCATTCTCTCACGTGAGAGAATGGCCCCCTTAAACCCCCAAGAGAACGCGAGGGGAGGGCCCCTCG
>OIXV01003803.1_pt1 | contig 10808 bp, 7 predicted proteins | sample 1587771 | NCBI WGS metagenome assembly OIXV01 (sample SAMEA3888893, study PRJEB22519) | human gut metagenome | biome: human gut; feature: human-associated habitat; material: faeces | place: Denmark | collected 2010
TCTTAAATATTACCACAAAAACCTGCATTCCTGCAAGCTTTTCGGGCAATTCAAGAGCACAAACTTCTGTTTTTCCGGGTTTTGAACAGAAAAAGCAGCATTTCTGGTGCAAAATCCATCAGAAACACTGCCGTCGTAAATTGATATCCGCAGCCCGGCGTAAAGCCGTATCCGTATTGAACCAAAAAAGCACCCCCCTGCCATGGCCTTGTAAGGGTCAGCAGCGGGTGCTCTTTTTGGTTTATGTCCGTACAAAGAAATCCGGGAACCGTTCCAATATCTTCTGGAAATTCTCGCGGTACATGCCAAGGTGATGCTCAAACAGGGCTTCTACGTCCACATCCAGCGGCAGGCCGTCCCGCAGGTAGCCAAAGATCTGCTCGTGCTCTTTCTGCACCGAGGCAATATTTCCCCGGCAAAGGGCCGAGTCCAGATACCGCACACGGTCCATATGGGAAGTAACGTTGTGCATAGCCTCCCAGATGCGGTCGTAGCCGGAATCGTGGTACAAAAGCCTGTGGAAGTCGTTATCCAGCGAGATGAAGAAGTCATCTGCTGCATCCTGATCCAGATAAAGGTCTTCGTTCTGCCGGTTCAGCAGTTCCTGAAATTCGTTCAGCTGTTCCCTTGTCAGCTTTCCGGCCAGCCCGCGCAGCAGCGCCGGTTCCAGAATGCGGCGCATGGCAAAGCCTTCGTTCAGGTATGGAACGCTGATCTTGGACACAATGCTGCCGCGCTGCGGCAGAACATCCACAAGCCACTCGCTTTTCAGCATCATCAGCGCTTCGTGTACCGGTGTGCGGCTCATGGCCAGCTGTTCGCACAGTTCGGCCTCGCTCAGCTGACAGCCCGGCTGCAGCTGCAAGGTCATAATATTTTTGCGCAGCATACGGTAGGCGTAAGCCCGGTTATTTTCGTCCATTCTGCGCACGTCCAGCAGCAGCGGCAATGCGCTGGCCTTTTCTTCTCTCATAGCAGTTTCCTTTTTTGCTTGCCGTAATTTTACCGCAGGGCGCACCGCCCCGCAGACATCTGAAATCATTCTTATTATAAAGCATCCCGCGGCACATGTCAAAAAGAAAAAGCACCAAGCATTGCTGCTTCGTGCTTTTTTGTGGTGCGCCTCGCGCACTCCTATCCGAACGGTCTTACAAACATCCCCTTTGTGTTTTCTTTCCGGAGGAAAATCGGTTACTTCTTCCGTTTGTTCGTCTGATACATCGCCCCGATCACCTGAAGCCGGTTCACCCGGACATCTGCGCCAAGGGTGGACTCCGTTTCCGGGGTGACCAATTCATTTTCTACCGCCCAGCACACGGCTTTCAGGACCTCTTCATCCTGTACGTCAGTGTATGTCTGCTGAGAGGCCGGTTCCGGCTTGCCTGCCATGTTCCACAGCACTACAGCCAGCTCCTGCCGGGTCTCAGGAACCGCAAAGCCTTCGGGCAGGTTATTTTGAATGTAGCTGTGCGCCAGCAGAATGCCGCCGCCCACAACGGCCGTGCCAACGGCCAACGCAGCGATCACAGCACCTGCGCCGCCGTCTTCAGAACCAGCACCGGGCTGTTCCGGGCCAGGCTCCGGATTATCCCAAATCGCATCGCCGCCGATCGTTCCGCCATTGTTCGTGATCATGCAACCCCTGAAATCGCCGGCCGTAACGGATGCGCCCTCTTCATTGAACAGTGTTCCGGTGAATTGAGTGACCGGCGTGCCGGTTGCCTGGATCGTTCCCTTGTTGGTCACTTCGCTGGTCACTGTGCCGCCATTTGCATTCAGGATGCCGTCATTTTCAATGGGGATGCTGAGGGCGCCGCCGGTGCCGCTGTCGATCAGCGTCAGGGTGCCATGATTGATGATCTTGAAATCGCTTTCCTTTGCAGAGAGCGTTTTGCCCGCCAGATCCACCGTAACCGTGACCCCCTCCGGGATCGTCAAGGAGTTTTCCATTACCGGTGGTAAATAGCTCGAAACCTTGAGGGTGATGCTTTCACCGGCTTCGCTCGGGATCTTTGCCGTCGGCCAGCTGCGGCCGAGCAGATAAACATACTCGTCACACGGCGAGTCTGTAATTGTTCCTTTATAAGGGGAGCGATGCTCGATTCTGTGGATCTTGCATCCTGTGATTTCAGCTACCGCATATCCCGAATTTTCAACCGTACCGGTAAACTCGGCGCTACCCTGACCCGTGATCTTGCCCAGGTTCAACACAGTTCCGCCGACCTGAGTGTTTTTCACCGTCAGTGCGGCCCTGCTGCCAATATAGATATCATAACGTTCGCTGCCCTTGACAGAGCCTCCGCTCATCACAGCAGATCCGTTATCCACCCATACACCAAACCCACTGTTGTCTTCGATGGTGCCGCCGCTCATGCTGAATTCAGATGTACCGCCTATTGCAGCGATCGAGACACCATCCTGATTGCAGTTTTTGATCTCGCCAGAACCGCTCATGCTGAAGCTGGCTTTTCCGCTGGAGGCAAGCACTTTAACGCCTGCGCCTTCATGTGCTGTGCAATCTTCAATCGAGCCGTCGGACATCTCAAAGGAGCCGCTGGACACATATACGCCGCCGCCCGCGTTGGTCGCATTGCAAGCGGAAATTGTTCCGCCGGACATCTCAAAGGAGCCGCCGGACACATATACACCGCCGCCGTCGGTTGCAGTAAAGCCGCGGATCGTGCCGCCGGTCAGCGTCAGTGCATTGTTGCTGTCACTGCTCATCCAGATGGCACCGCCGTTGCCAGTCACGGTCCCGCTGCCCTGAATGACACCCGTGCTGCCGCTGTCCTCGATCGTCAGCGCACCGTTCTGGATAAAGAACGCTCTGCTGTTTTCCGCTGCCGTAAGCGTATGGCCGTTCAGATCAATGGTCAAACTTTTTCCATTGTTAACTGTAACTGCCCCGGTCATCACAATGTCTTCCGTCAGCCGGACCCTGCACTCGTTGCCTGTATAGGTCAGCTGATCCAGCGAAGAGACCTCTGAATAGTCCCCACTGCTGTTTTGCCGGTCGATCTCCTGCCCGATCACAGTTTCAGGTTGCTGCCCCCCCCCGGACGCAAAAGCAGGGGCAGGCATGATGCTGACTGCCATACTGACCGCCAGAACCATGCTGATCAAACGTTTTTTCATTTGCAAAGTCCTCCTTGAAAGTAAAATTTTTCTTGTCTGTTACAGACAAATCATTGTTTTTATTCTAACGCTTTTGAACGGTCATTGCAATAGACTGCAGCGATCCAATGCAATGTATTTTCACACAAGACCGGTTTCCCTGTTTTCTATTTTTGTACAATCTTGCTCTTGTGCATCGCAGCGGAATCGATTACAATAAAGTCTGACAAAGGCAGTGTGGCCCCGGCGGGCTGCACTGCCTTTTCTTTTTTATATCGAAAACCCGAATCTTCTGGCAATCAAGATCATCGTGCCGCATAAGCTCATCCAACGGGAGAGCTGCTGCCCGCCGCCGGAGATCTGATGTGCAAAAAACGAGGCCGTTCCCTCTCTTTTCCAGAGAGGCAGAACGGCCTCGTTTTGCTTATTTTTTCCGGTACTCCCGGGGTGTCATGCCGAAGTGCGCCTTGAACGCCCGGTTAAAATAGGAGAGGTTCTCAAAGCCGCACCGGGAAGCGATGGTCAGAACCGTCTCATCCGTGGCCTGCAGCGCTTCGGCGGCGGCGTTGAGCCGGTACTCGTTCAGAAAGGCCACAAAGCTCTGCCCGGTCATCTGCCGGAACCACCGCATGAAGTGGCTGGCACTGAAGGAGCAGACCCCGGCGGCATCGGCGACCCGGAGTTCCTCGGTATAATGGGCCGAGAACCATTGCAGGAGCGTTTTCAGCCGCTGGGTGTCGGCTGTCTCGGCGGCAAGCCGCTGCCGGCCCTGTGCAAGGAGCAGGGCAAGAAACCGCAGCAATGCCCCCTTGACCTGCAGCTCGTAGCCGGGGAGCTTGGCGCGGTTGGCATCCTCCACCTCCCGCAGGCAGGCGGCGGCCTGCAGATAGCACAAATCGTTCGGGGTCAGCCGCGCAGGCAGCGACAAGCGCCCGCTTTGCAGCGGAAGCAGATATTTCTCGGCACAAAGGTCCTCTGCGCCGCCCAGAAGCTCCAGCTCAAAAATGATATTTTCGTATTCCATGCACTGCCCTTCGGCCTGCCGCAGGGCATGGAGGGTGCCGGGCGTAAAAATAAAGATGTCCCCCATGCGGGCCGGGCAGCTCTCAGCGCCCACCTGCACCAGTCCTGTGCCCCGCTTGACATAGACCAGCTCCATGCTCTCCTGCCAGTGGAGCGCCACCTGCGGAAAGTCCCCCGGAATGGTGCAGGGATACAAATTGAATGGAAATCGCACGGCACCGTGCTGCTTGGTCTCCTGCAAAGATGCCTGATTTTGCATCGTTTCACCTCCCGATGATAGGATTGTACCACAGTCTGCGCTTTTTAGGCAAGATTTTGATTGTTTTATGTGGTATATCTGGAAGTACAGATGTCAAACCTGTTTTCCGCAAGGTGTATTTGAAAACAAAGAAAATGACGAATATTTCGCAAGCACAAACGGGATCCAAGGCTGTTTCACGCAAGATCCGGCTGTGCTTGTAGAAATAGACTAAATTTTCGACTTTTCAGATACACCCTAACAAAGGAGGATGCATTTATGAGCTTTACCGAAACGTTACAGGGTCTCACGGGCAAGCCGCTGGCGGACTGCACGAATCAGGAGCTGTATCTCGCGCTGCTGGAACTCGTCCGGCAGAAGAGCGCCGACCGTGTGCAGCCGGTCACCGGCCGCAAGCTGTACTATATCAGCGCCGAATTTCTCATCGGCAAGCTGCTGTCCAACAACCTCATCAATCTGGGACTGTACGATGAAGCCCGCGATGCACTGGCTGCCGTCGGCAAGAGCCTTTCCGATATCGAAGAGGTGGAGCCGGAACCTTCTCTGGGCAACGGCGGTCTGGGCCGTCTGGCTGCCTGCTTCCTCGACTCTCTGGCAACGCTGAACCTGCCCGGCGACGGCGTGGGCCTGCGGTATCACTTCGGCCTGTTCCACCAGTCCTTTGAGGACGGCGTGCAGAACGAAAAGCCCGACCCGTGGCTCACCGCCCACAGCTGGGCCGAAAAGACCGACATCACCTACCCGGTGGAGCTGGCAGGCAAAGAGTACACCGCTCGGCTGTACAAGCTGGCCGTCACTGGCTACGAGGGCCGCACCAACACCCTGAACCTGTTTGACCTTGACACCATCGATGAGAGCATCGTCCATGACGGCATTGCCTTCGATAAAACTGCCATCGACAAGAACCTGACCCTCTTCCTCTACCCGGACGATTCCGATGAGGCAGGCCGCCGCCTGCGGGTGTACCAGCAGTACCTGATGGTTTCTGCCGGTGCCCAGCTCATTCTGTCCGAGTGTGCCGCCCGGGGCTGCGATTACCATGATCTGGCCGACTACGCCGCCATCCAGATCAACGACACCCACCCCAGCATGGTCATCCCGGAGCTGATCCGGCTGCTGGGCGAAAAGGGCATCGAATTTGAGGAAGCCGTAAAGATCGTCACAAAGACCTGCGCCTACACCAACCACACCATTCTGGCCGAAGCACTGGAAAAGTGGCCCCGCGCCTATCTGGATGCCGTTGTGCCCCAGCTGATGCCCATTATCGAAAAGCTGGACGCGCTGGCCCGCACCCGCACCAAGGACGAGAGCCTTGCCATCATCGACAAGGACGACCGGGTGCACATGGCCCACATGGACATCCACTTCACCCACTCCACCAACGGCGTGGCGGCGCTGCACACCGAGATTCTGAAAAATTCCGAGCTGCACGGCTTCTATGAGCTGTACCCGGAGAAGTTCAACAACAAGACCAACGGCATCACCTTCCGCCGCTGGCTGCTGGAATGCGACCCCCGCCTGACCGCCGCGCTGGAACAGCACATCGGCTCCGGCTTCCGTAAGGATGCCACCGAGCTGGAAAAGCTGCTGGCTTTTGCTGACAACGAAGCTGTGCTGGAGCAGCTGACCGCTGTGAAAAAGGCCAACAAGGAAGCACTGGCAGACTGGCTGCTGCGCACCCAGAAGGTGAGCGTGAACACCGATGCCGTGTTCGACATCCAGTCCAAGCGCCTGCACGAGTACAAGCGCCAGCAGCTGAACCTGCTGTACCTCATCCATCAGTACTACGAGATCAAGGCCGGGCACCTGCCCGCTGCTCCGCTGGTGAGCATCTTCGGTGCCAAGGCGGCACCTGCCTACACCATTGCAAAGGACATCATCCATGCGCTGCTGACCCTGTCCAAGGTCATTGCCGCAGACCCGGAAGTGTCCAAGTGGCTGCAGGTGGTGTTCGTGGAGAACTACAACGTTACCGCCGCCGAAAAGCTGATCCCGGCCTGTGACCTGTCCGAGCAGATCAGCCTTGCCTCCAAGGAAGCTTCCGGCACCGGCAACATGAAGTTCATGCTGAACGGCGCGCTGACGCTGGGCACCATGGACGGTGCCAATGTGGAGATCAGCCAGCAGGTGGGCGAGGAGAACATCTATATCTTCGGCCAGACCTCCGATCAGGTCATCCACCGCTACGCCGTAGGCGACTACGACCCCGCCCAGTGGGTGGAGGGGGATGCCAACATCCGCCGCGCCATCAACTTCCTCACCGGCCCGGAGATGCTGGCCGCCGGTCACGCCGAAAACCTGACCCGCCTGCACAACGAGCTGATCCATAAAGACTGGTTCCAGACCCTGCCGGACTTCAACGCCTACGTTGTGCGCAAGGGGCAGGCCCTCAGCGATTACGCCTGCGACCCGAAGGGCTGGCGGCGCAAGTGTCTGGTGAACATTGCCAAAGCAGGCATGTTCTCCTCCGACCGCACCATTGCCGAGTACGACCGTGACATCTGGCATCTGGGCAAATAATTTTTTCTGAACTGCGTTCCACCATCATTTTTTCAAAGGCTGCTGCACGCTTTTTGCCGTGCAGCAGTTTTTTATTTGCCGACGAGACATTCGACCGTCGTCAAGGACTATCCACTTTTCGTACTGACTGCATCCTCTCTGACTTTAGAAAAAGTTTTCAGACGGAACCGCATGGAGACCGTGAACGCACTGACGCACAAGCCCCCGGAAGACCAGTTCTTCCGGGGGCTTGTGCATTAAGGGGATTCATGTAAGGAACGAATTCCAGGATTATAGCGTGGTTTTGCTGTTATGCATCCTGTTCTACAGCTAACTTCACAGCGTCTGAGCGCTTACGCAGCCAGATCATGGCACACACAGCCTCCAGCACCATGGTGAGCACGAAGGAGTTGATGGCGGGGATGCCCACGCTGGGCAGCCACCACTTGGTGGAAACGCCGATAGCGTAGCACGCCAGACCGGGCCAGTTCCATGCGTCCAGATGGGGCATGGCCTTTTCCAGCTCCGGGGTCTTGCCGCGCCAGCTCACCACATAGTCTGCGATCACGACGCCTGCCATGGGGGGGAAGGCAGTTGCCAGGAAGCTGAGCCATGCGCCAAAGTACTTGTATAAGCCGAACAGACCGATGACGGTGCCGATGACGCCAAAGATCACCAGCAGCTTTTCGCGCTTGACCTTGGTGAAGATGGACGCCAGATTCAGAGAGCTGGAATAGGCGTTGCCCTGTGCGGTGGACCAGATATTTGCAAATAGGCCGATGAACGCCATTGACAGCAGGCCCTGTTCCTTGAGGATGTATGCGATGTCATACTGACCGTACACCAGCATGCCCACGATGCCGATGAGCAGCATGAAGGGGCCGCAGATCCCCAGACCGATGACCATGACACCAGTTGTGGTCTTGTAGTCCTTGGAGAAGCGCATCAGATCCGGTGCCCAGGAGCAACAACCGCACACGCAGGAGCCCACCGCAATGGTGATGAGCTGGGTCATGGTCATCTGTGCATCCTTCTGGATGGCAAAGATGCCACCCTGATACACAGAACTTGCGTCACGGATACCCACCACCACAGCGGTGATGCCGACCACAAACACCGCCACACAGGCGAACATGCCAATGAAGTTCATCACTTTCTGACCCTTCAGGGCAGAGAACACCATCAGCGCACCGAACAACAGCGTGACCGGCCAGCGGGGAATGGCGGGAAACAGAACATGGGTCACATCACCCATCAGATAGCAGTTGATGGAGAACCAGCCGCACAGGGTGACGGTGGTGAAGAAGGAGATGAGCTTTGCACCGTTGGTGCCGAAGCTGAATCGGCTGATGAGTCCGAAGGACAGGCCGGTGCGCATGGAAATGACCGATGTGGCCATTGCGATGAGGAACAGGATGGCGTAGCCGATGTACACAGCCGCCATTGCCTGCCCAAAGCTGGAAGCTCCGCTGGCGATCTGGCCACCGGCGCTCATGATCGTTACGGTAAATACGTAACCGATCCATGTAAAGACCAGAGAACCAAGATTCCGTCGTTCACTCAAAGGCACCGTGCCGGTGCTGAACTCGGAATCTACTGCTGTCGTTTTCTCGTTTGCCACTGTAACCACCTTTCACTTATCCGCACAACATGTTTGCATATATTCAAATTTTTACGTGTTTTTTGCATAAAAAACCAAATTTTGAGCTTAAGATACTCCTGCGGCAAAAATGCCGCAGGAGTATGCATTTGGGCTATTCGATCGCAGCGAAAGACCAACACACTGCGACAGGGTCAAAATGGGGATCCAGACAGCGCTCAGCCCTTGCTGATTTCTGCCTCGGCCTGTTTGGAATCCATTACGCGGGCAAAGCCTTCTGCCCACAGATCAAATTCCATCTTGTTCCAAGTCTCCGCATCGGCACCGGCATGGGGGAAGGTGCTGATGCAGTCGGTCAGAGCGACAACGTTGAAATCCTTATGGTAGGCATCACGAATGGTGCTGTCCACACACCAGTTGGTGCAGGTACCGCAGACGATGACGGTGCGGATGCCCTTTGCCTTCAGCTGCTCTTCCAGCTCGGTGTGAGCAAAGCAGGAGTAGGTATACTTGGTAAAATAGGTATCATCACCGGTGGGAGCCAGTGCATCGGTGATCTCGCCATCCGGGGTGCCGCGGCGCAGCTTGCAGGAGCCGTCCTCGTTCAGCAGACCGCGCTGCTCGTTGCGGAACCAGTAGAAGTCATTGTGGTAGTTCTCGTCCTGCACAAAGGCAGACAGGAACACGGGGATGCCTTTCTCGTTGCAGAACTTTTTGAAATCTGCAATGACGGGGATCTGAGCATGTGCGTCGGGGGTAAAGAAGCAGAAACCCTCGTCCACGAAGCCACGCTGCATGTCAACGATGATCAGAGCAGTCTCCTTGGGGTCGATCTTAAAAGGTGCGTTCCATTCCCAATATCTAGCCATCGTAAAAACCTCCTGTGATATGTATGTTTTCAAAAAATTACTTTTCGTCGTAGATCTTTGCGGGGGAATCGCTGCCAACCATGTTCAGCACGATGCGCAGCACCACAGCGCCGCCAACGCACCAAAGCTGGGAGATGCCGGGCAGGCCCAGATAGGCCAGGATGATACCCGCTGCCACAGAGACCAGACCGCGCCAGTCCCAATTGGTCTTGACCTTCTCAATCTCGGGGTAGCCCTTGCGGTAGGTGTACAGGTAGTCTGCCATGAACACGCCGATGATGGCGGGCACACAGTTGGACAGGAAGATCAGGAAGGTGCCGAAATACTGGAAGAAGTTCATTGCGGTCAGAATCAGAGCCACGATGCCGCAGATGACGGTCATCTTCTTGTGCTCCAGCTTGAACATGTTGCCCCAGGTCAGTGCGCAGGAGTACTCATTGCCCTGTGCAGGACCCCAGTTGCCGAAGATGCCGATGAGCAGGCCGGGGATGGCCAGACCCTGTGCAGCCAGAACGTAGGGCATATCACCGTAACCGGTGGCGATGGCTCCCAGAGCACCGATGATCAGCATCAGGGGGTTGAGGATGAGCATGAACAGGATGCCCAGACCGGCAGCCACCTTGGTGTTCTTTGCAAAACGCATGAAGTCCGGCAGCAGCGAGCATGCGCAGCCGATCCAGGAACCGATGGCCAGACCGACCATGGAACCGAAGGACAGGGTGGTGCTGGGCTCATAAGCCATCAGGCCACTCATGCCGCCCAGACTCTTCACGCCGATGACGGCGGAGACCACACCGAAAATGCCGATGACGGGGATGCAGATGGTACCCAGCTTGCTCATGGCGCTCATACCGAAGGCGGCAGTTGCGGTGAACAGCACCACAGCAATCAGGCTCATTGCGTACTGCGGCACACCAGGGAAGAAGGCGTTGATGGCACTGCCCATCAGACCAGCATCCACAGCTGTCCAGCCCAGCAACGAGAAGGCCAGTAAAAAGCCGATGATCTTGGAACCGTGCTTTCCATATGCGTAGTTGATCAACTGGCCAAAGGTCATACCGGTCTTTGCTGCTGCACAGCCCATGACCACAGCAATGACCGTCAGGAACACCGCGCCCACTGCGATGGCCGCCAGCACGGTCTTGAAGTCACCGCCGAAACCCATGTTTGCACCTGCCTGAAGGGAGGTGGTCATAAAGATGAAGCCGGACATTGCTCCGAAAAGCGAGGTAGTCTTCATTCTTTGGTCCATTGGGACAGCCTGCGACGCAAACTGGCCCGAAGATTCTTTCTTGGTTTCTGCCATTGTTGTTTGCTCCTTTACCATTTATTTTCAAAGCCTGCATTCGACTTGCAGGCCCCGATTCATTTATTTTCCGTGGGGCGTAAATCCGTCCTCCTTCCAGCTGGATATGAACGATCTTGACCTGAGCGACATCGACCT
>OIXV01003814.1_pt1 | contig 10779 bp, 7 predicted proteins | sample 1587771 | NCBI WGS metagenome assembly OIXV01 (sample SAMEA3888893, study PRJEB22519) | human gut metagenome | biome: human gut; feature: human-associated habitat; material: faeces | place: Denmark | collected 2010
ACCGCATCCATTTTCATGAATTCGATGAACATTCTCTGGGTAAGATTTTAGAAACTGATAAATTCACGGTTTACGCGGAAGCTTTGGACCACACCATTTTCTGTGTCGGTTATCGGATCATGCAGAAGGACCTCGAAGGAACACTCGACGCAGATAAGCTCAAGGCAGCGGGCGTTCCATTTGGACCGCTCTTTGGTCAGGTTAAAAATGGACAAGATGTCACCCTGGAAGATGGCACCAAGATCATTGCTGCTGATTATATTTCAGCTCCTCGACCTGGTAAGATTATCACGATCCTTGGAGATACCAGAAAGACGGATGCCAGCGTTCGCCTTGGAGTCAATGCGGATGTCTTGGTCCATGAGTCCACCTATGGCAAGGGAGATGAGAAGATTGCTAAGAAACACGGCCACTCGACCAATATGCAGGCGGCAGAAGTAGCGCGTGAAGCTGGCGCCAAACGCCTTCTTTTGAACCACATCAGTGCTCGCTTCTTATCAAAAGACATCAGTCAATTGCGCAGGGATGCGTCCAGCATTTTTGAAAATGTCTATGTCGTCAAAGATTTGGAAGAAGTGGAGATCTAAGATGCGAACCATTCTCATCACAGGAGCAAGTGGAGGCTTGGCACAGGAAATGGTCAAGCTCCTCCCTGAAGACCGGCTGATTCTCTTAGGCAGAAATCAAGAAAAACTGGAAAAACTCTATGCCAGTCATCCTCAGGCTGAATGCATCGGGATCAATATCACCGATTCATCAGCTGTTCAACAGCTAGTCGAAGAGCTGACTCAGCGCTATGGAAAGATCGATGTCTTGGTCAACAATGCAGGCTATGGGATTTTTGAGGCCTTTGATAACATTTCTGACCAGCAGATGCGGGAAATGTTTGAGGTCAATACCTTTGCCCTCATGCAGCTTTCACGCTTGATTGGTGCGCACATGAAGGCAGCAGGCAAGGGGCACATTGTCAACATCGTCAGCATGGCGGGCTTAGTAGCAACAGCCAAATCCAGCCTTTATTCGGCCACCAAGTTTGCGGCCATTGGCTTCTCTAACGCCATGCGGTTAGAACTCATGCCCTTTGGTGTCCATGTGACGACAGTCAATCCAGGTCCCATTCGGACTAGTTTCTTTGACCAGGCAGATCCTGACGGAAGCTATGTCAAGGCTGTGGACCGCTACATTTTGGAACCAGATTTTGTAGCCAAAAAGATTGTTAAAAACTTTGGAAAAGCAAAACGCGAGCTCAATTTGCCTTGGCTCTTGAACCTGACCCACAAGCTCTATACCCTTTTCCCACGCATCTCGGACAAGCTAGCCAGCAAGATGTTTAACTTCAAATAGGAGGAGCTAGATGGCAACCAATATACAAGCTTATTTAGAAAATCTCCAGCAACCCTGGGGACAGATCTATTATGATATTCTCTTTGACCAATTACAGGACGTCAAGGGAAAGCGGGTGCTTGATTTTGGCAGTGGTTTCGGCCTTGTAGCCAACCACCTAGCGCAAGACAATCAAGTCATTGCTGTGGAGCCGAATCAAGAAATGGTGGCCTTGCGGTCCCAGGACCATCCCTACCAACAATTCGTCGGAAGTCTAGATCAGTTGGCAGTCCTTGAAGATGCCAGCTTTGAGGTCATCCTCTGTCACAATGTCCTGGAGTATGTAGAGGATCGCAAGCTGGTTCTCAAGGAATTCACCCGCCTCTTGAAACCAGGTGGCCTACTCTCTATCGTCAAGCACAATGAGGTTGGCCGCGTCCTGCAGACCGTCGTCTTTGAAAATGATCCTCAGAAGGCGCTTGATCTCCTAGCAGGTCAGGACTTGGACACCCACTCCATGGGTTTGGCTCAGGCCTATGATCTCGGTGCAGCAGTAGAAGACTTAGCCCTCGAAGTTCAGGACTACCAAGGGATCCGAGTCTTTTATGCCTTGCAGGACAACCGCTTCAAAGGCCAAGAAGGCTGGCGAGAGTCCATGCTCAAGATGGAGCTGGCTGTTTGCCAAGAGTCCCCTTACCGGGATATTGCCTTCTTCCAGCACTATAGGTTAAAAAGGAGTTAAGATGTTAGATTATAAAAAAGAAATTCCAGCGATGACAGACCTACTTGCACTCTACGGCTCGGTGGGTTGGACCAATTATACCAACAACCCATCTATGCTGGAACAAGCTGTCAAAGCCAGTCTCTGGCAGTTGGCCGTCTATGATGAGAAAGAGCTTATCGCTTACATTCGCTTGGTAGGTGATGGCCACTCTGTCATTTTTGTGCAGGACCTTTTGGTAAGACCAGATCACCAGCGCCAAGGCATTGGAAAGAAACTTTTAAAAGAGGCTTTAGCGACCTTCCCAAATGTCTATCAACGGCTCCTTGCCACTGAACGTAGCGAGAAAAATCTAGCCTTTTACCAATCCCTGGGCTTTGTTGAACTTTCCGAGCAATCCTGTACAGGGATGATCTATATGAAATAAAGAGAGTGGGACAGAAATCGGTAATTCGTAAGAATTCGATTTCGTCGTACCACCTCCGCACAGTTGAGTAGGGCTGTAAAAGCTGATGAAATCAGCGTAGTAGAGCCCACTCAACCACTGCGTCTTGCTCGACAATCCAAAGACAATTGAGAGGCTAGGACTTTTGTCCCAGCCTCTTATCTATTTGACTGACAAAAGGGGGGATTGATGGTAAAATGAGGATGAGATTAGGAGGAGATGGAATGAAGAAGAAAATAAAATGGGGCCTTGTCTTATGTTCGGTACTTATACCAGTATGTTTGAGTGCCTGCAAACAAGGAACTGTAGAAAAACAAGGTTCTTCGAATAAAGAAGTACAGAAGAAAATCGATCGAAAAAACATTCATTTTGACAAGACAGGACCTGCAGCAACATTTGATTGGGATGCAAAGAACAGTATCAGATACATAACGTTTGAAAAACTTCCACAATATATGAGGTCAGATGATAGCGATGGTATTTCAATATATGGACAGCAACCGAATGAAGTCTCTCTATCTGAGGAAGGAAGAGTTCAAAAAGCTTTGCAGGTCGTTGAAGGAGTCTATGTAGATCCAAGGGGAATAGACACAGTAATCAAGGCCAATGGGGCAAAAAATCAAGAGGATATGTATACTCGACTCTGGAACGATTATATTATCCCTAAAATTGAAAAAAACAGTAGTACTTTTGATCCAAATACTTATGTGGAATATCTTGGTGAGAAGTACCCCCTCAAAATATATGGTCCCATGTATTTGAAGCTCATGACGAATGCATTGAGCTTTGGAAAAAAATATGAATTAAAGGGCTATGCAGTTAAGGGAAACAAAGTATTCATTCGCATTCAGGCACCAACTTACTTCCCAGAGCTTTTATCGAGAGGGAATAAATATTATAAAAATCCTAATGAGTCAGATTTCAATCAAGCCTTCTATGATTGGCTCGATGAATTCCATCAAAGGTATGCTGAAAAAGAAATAAATCGAGATGATCATATTTCCTATATCATGCTTTCAACAGTTTTACAACAGTTAGTTAACAAAAATTTCGAGGCAACCTCATTATCCGGTTATGCTTATAGTAAAACTTCGCCTACGGAATTCACGGTTGAAATGGAAGTGACAAATCAAGGTGATGTTCGAATTGATTTAAAAAACTTGGCTATTCTCTTACAAATCCCTCAGCAAATGAAGGGGGATAATCAGTATGGTAAGCAAGATGAGAATAATATCTTTTGGACCATCCCATCTGGAAATAATAATGACGGACAAAAGATAAAAGAAAAATTAAAGAATTTTAATCCCAAAAATCCTGTTAAAAGTTATGCAATTGGAGAGCCAGTTGTATTTGCTAATGGCTTAGAAGTTACACTGAATAGTGTAACAGACGATCCAAATTTGGATGTTCAGGATGATCAAGACCGTATCGATACAAGGAAAAAACAACATCGATTGATCGTCGAATTCACCCTATCGAATACAACACCTCTCAGTATTGAAAATACTCCAGATTATACAAATGTAGATCTCTATGATGGCCATGGCAAATCTGCTTATATGTTGAATAATACTTTAAATTACAAACAGCCAACAGTCCTTGAAGCAGGAGAATCTGGTATATATAAAATTAACTATTTAACAGATGGGGATGGGCCGTTTACGATCGTTTATGGTGATGCCAAATGGGTCGTTCAAAAATAGAGAAAAATCCAAATCTTTAATCAGCTTATTGTAAAAGCTAGTGAGTTTAAGAAATTATAAGAAGCTTCAGTTGTCAATAAATTATTAAAGAAATTTATTCATATGTGGTTGGAAAAGTCGGAATACTTTTAAAGAAAAATGACGAACAAATAAGGTAAAAGAAGCGTACAGAAAGTAGAAAAGAGAGAATGAAGAAGATTTTTAAATCAATCAAGTTTTGGATATTTGTATTACTTGTTACCTTGGCAGGAGGCTGGTTTATCCGGTATGAAATTCATAAGCGTGATATATCACAATTTGTAACTTGGAAACCTCGTCCACACATAGTTGATTCCCAATTTATTGCAGGTGGGAAAGCAGTAGCTATTCAATGGGATAATAAAAAAGAAGTGGATGAGGCGCTGGAAGCAAATTCGTACAATCCAAAAGTTAAAGTAGAATGGTTTATAAATGGTGGAAATAGTGAACGGTACATTGCACAAGAAAGTTACAAATTAAAATCTGACCCACGTCTCTATTTTCAATATTATATTCGTGGTAATCAAGTTCCTTACCTAACTACAAATAAAGCACAAAAGGGAGAGTACTGGCTCATTGATGTCTATGATACCAAGGACAAGCGCTTAGTGAAGAAAACATATGATGTTTTTAAGATAGTACGAGATATGGATAAGAATTATATCCCCTTATCTGTTAAAGTTTCTTCTATGTTGTTGGATACAGATGATGGAGAAACATACATTCCGATTGATATTCTTGTCGATAAGAAAGACAAATATATTGTAGAACCTGGAAATATCTATGTACAAACAGAGTATCAATCTCGTATAGGGTTAATGAATGTTAAGGATGGAAAGTTCGCTTGGAAAACCTCATCAGGCAAAGGTTATGAACAAGTTCAAAAAGAAAATCGAGAAAGCGACAAAGACTTACATCCATTTGAATACAATTTTGAAAGAGGACAATTGCAGCTCCAACATTCACGTTTGTTATTTACAGATCGTAGTAATGAGACTAAGGATATCCCATTGAAAACACTCTATCCGAAAGTATATTCGATTTTAAGCAAAGGGAATAATCCAACTACTTTAAAATGGGATGAAAAACCGACAAAAGGGGAGAATGCCTACCTATACTTTCTCGGACCAGAAGATCTCAACTTTGATATTTCATTTTTGGAACTGCTTTATAAAGTTCCAGAGCAGCGTTCAGGTGGATGGGATGATGTCCTACGGTATCATAAGATACCAGCAGAATTTTCAAAAGATGGTCAAGAACATCTTGCGAATAATAAAAAAGAATTTTTCCAATATTTTAAAAAGGATTTAAATCAAAGTAACGATACTACAGAGTTCTCATTGCTGAGACGCTTATATGAAGTACAGAACTACGTGGTCTCTAGAGATTTTGGTCAGTCCTTCGGTGATCTGACCATACCAGCTGAGTATACTAAAGATGGGAAGGTTCATGTCGTTCAAAATGATGAAGAATTCTTCAAATATATGGATTTAGAGAAAATTCCTAATAAAAAGATGAAAGAAGATATTAAAAAAATGTTCTCATACGATATAAAAAATTAATGGATTAGGTTAAATTTTACAAGGAGGTCAGGCTATGAAGTCCAACTATTTCAAACTATTCGCAGGAATTCCACTTATTCTTTGTTGCCTGTTTCTTTCCAGTTGTAAGATCATGAAACCGAGTGATTATAAAAAAGCGAAGGAAGTTGTCAGCAGTGAGCTTGCTAAGGTTGGTCTGCATGGGGATGTTACCATAAACAAACTGGATTGGACTGCTTTGGAAATCCCAACTTATCATGTGTCTTATACCTACTCTGAGAAAACCTATGATGGACAAACAGTGACATTAGAAACGGATACGGTGTTTCATAATGATTGGACAGATACAACTAGTGACCATCTTCCAGAGTATAAGGAAGCGTACTTGAAGCAGCAATCTGTCCAAAAGAAGGAGAAGGAAATTGAGGGACAATTAAAGAAGCAATCTCTAGGTCTTCCTATTAGTTTCTTTGGTTTTTTATCGAACTCCAACCGTGATGAGAAGGAGCAAATTCTAGATAGTATCGCAAGTCAAAATCTCAAAGAAGGGAAAAAGGACTTTGCTGGTTACTATCAAATCCCTTTTCAGACCTTAATTGATCAAGAGTTAATCCGTATGACTATTTATATAGAGGATGGTGTATCCGTTAAGGAGCAAGACTTAAAAACAGCAGCCAAAAAATTAGACGCTAGCAAACTACCGGATGGTGCCTATGATTTCTACTACTCCAAAGGTAGTTATGCTGATTCCATCAGTTACTCATTCAAGGTTAAAGATGGGAAAGTTGTTTTTTATGAAGATCAAAATATTCAGAATTGAGTAACCGAATACAAGAAAAAGATCTAGTCGTGTTTGACTAGATCTTTCATGTTGCTTAGAAGTCTTCCTTCTTCTTAAGTGTCATAGAAGCAATAGCTGTAGCGACGAATGTCAAACCAGTTACAAGAAGTCCTAAATGATCTTCCGTTCCTGTTGAAGGAAGAGATTTTTTATTTTCTTTAGGTTTGTCACTAGATTTAGGAGTTTCACTAGATTTAGGTTTGTCGTTAGACTTAGGTTTATCTCCATTTGGTGATGGAGTTTTAGGTTTGCTATTACTTGGTGTTGGTATATTTGGAATATCTGTTGATGGTGGAGGTGGAAGAAGTTTATTCACCACGTTTCCTTTATCAACAACAAGGTTTGTAGCAGCAACATAGTCGCTTACAGAAACTTTGATAACTTCATTTGAAAGTTGGTAACCACTAGGAGCAGAGAGCTCTTTGATCACGTAATCTTTTGCTTCAAATCCAACAAAGCTTGCAAGTCCATCTTGTCCAGAAATCGCTTGCGCTTGGCCTTGGCCATATGGGTTGGCAACAGGTGTGACACCATCTGCTTCAAAGAGTCCAAATACTGCACCGGCAAGGTAATCACCTTTTTCATCCACTTTACGAACCTTAAGGGTATAAAGTTTCAATTCAGGATTATTCACTGTTGGTGGAGTTGGTGGAATCACCTTGTTGATAAAGGTTTTCTTGTCACCATAAGAAACAACTGCTTGGATAGCATTTGATGCTTCATCTTTTGTTACGGTAACTGTGACATCCACTTGACCTTCGTCATATTGGATGTTTGCCTGATCAGCCGGTACGACTTCTTTAATGGTATATTTATAAGTACCAATCATCGCTTCAGTGTAGGCGATCGCATCAAATGTCACTGTACCATCTGCAGCATTTTGTTTTGTTTGAAGAACAGTTCCATTTTCGTCCAAGAGGTTAAAGCTAAATTCACCACCTTTAAGGTCACGACCTTCTAAAATCTTACTTGTGGTAATTTGTTTTTCACTTGGAGTTGGAGGTGTCGGAGGAGTATACGTGTTGGTAAAAGTAGGAGTATCCTTTTTACCGTCGTATTGCACATCCGCATTCAATTGTCCATTTTCGTCTTTTGTAACAGTTACTGTTACAGTATGAACAGTTTCATCATAGGTAATAGCTGATTCTGGTGTAGCTGGTTTTTGTTCAACAATTGTGTAGGTGAACGTACCAGCTTCATTAAAGCTTACTGGATTGAAGAGAATATCACCATTCTCACCATTTGTCTTGGTGTCAACGAGCGTACCAGCTTGATCCTTGAGAAGGAAAGTAAACTCATTTGCTTTCAATGTACGATCGCTCGTACCATTGATCGCCAATACTTTTTTAGCCTTGAATTGAGCTGACGTTGGTTTCACTGTTGGAGGAACAGGTGTCGGAGGTGTTTTCGTATTTGTAAACGTATCCCCTTTTTCAGCATCCCCACCTGAGTAAGTCACAGTAGCAACGAGTTTGTCGTTTACTTTCTTCACCTCAACAGTAGCAGTGATGGTTTGTGTGCTATAGTTGATAGAAGCATCAGTACCTTTATTTTCGGTAATGGTATAAGTATGTGTTCCTTCTTCACTATAAGAAAGTTCCTTAAAGGTTACAGTACCATTTGCTTTGTTTTTAGCAGTTTCAAGGGTATTATTTCCTTCTTTCAAGACAAATTCAAATTGATCATCTGTCAACGGTAAGTTTGTTTCACCTTCTTTAAGGAGCTTGTTCACTTGAAGTGTAGCTGTTACACTTTCTGTTTTAGGAGCTTCTTTTTTGTTGGTGAACGTATCTGTGTCAGTTTGACCATCAGAGTAGCTGATTTGTTCTACAACCAAGGCGTTGTCTTTTTCAACCACTACAACCGTGGCCGTGATGGTTTTATCGCTGTAGGTAATGGTTTTGTCCGTACCTTTTGTTTCAGTGATGGTATATTTGAATGTACCTGCTTTGTCTACAGTGATGTTATCAAAAGTAATCGAACCATTTTTTTGGTTCTTAGCTGTACCAACAACTTGATCGTTTGCATCTTTTGCAACAAATTCAAAGTCATCGCCCTTGAGTTCCCCACCTTCAAATGCTTTTTTAAGGTTTAAGGTCACCTTAGCATTTGAAACTTTTGGTTTGTTTTGAGTATTGGTGATCGTATTTTTTTGTTCACCATCTCCACCTGAGTAAGTGACAGAAGCGACCAGTTTGTCGTCAGTTTTCTTCACATCGACAGTAGCCGTGATGCTTTGTGTACTATAGTTGACATTAGCATCCGTACCCTTGTTTTCAGTGATGGTATAAGTATGAGTACCTTCTTTATTGAAAGTCAGTGACTTAAAGTTAACAGTGCCGTCTGCTTGGTTCTTGGCAGTTTCGACTACTTTTTTGTTTTCGTCTTTCAAGACAAATTCGAATTGACCTTCTGTAATCGGAAGTTTTGTATGTTCCTGATCACCGGCTACTTCGAAAGCTTTTTTTACAACAAGATTTGCAGTAGTTTCAGTAACTTTTGGTTTGTTTGAAGTGTTTACAACTTTGATAACATTCGACTCATTGATTGGTTCAACTTTTGAAGTATAACCATCAGGTGTATTCGTTTCTTCTACTGAATAAACAATCGGTTGTCCGTCTTTAATCCCTGGTAATTTAGAAAATTCAGCAGTCCAACCAGAAGCCTTTGTCAAGGTCTTAGTCATTCCATCTAATTTTTGACCATTGGCCAATAATTGAACAGTAATGTCTTTACGGTCAGCTTCGCTATCGCCAACCCATTCTTTTTGAACTGTAACAGTCTTGTCACCAGTTACCCAGAAGTTCAATTCAGTGTTGTTCCAGAATGCTGGGTCAGTTTGAGGTGTTGTGATTTCATCAGCTGTCAATGTAGCATTGTTGTCAACGCGAATGGTTGTCTTAGGAATTAATGTTTGGTATTCAACGATTAATTCATCACTAGATGCTGTTTTAAATACATCACTGACGTCTGATAAATTCACAGTAAATCCATTACCGTCTGCATCGAATTTCACATGCTTCCAGAAGTCCCAACCTGAAGCAACTACTTGTCCACCTTTTCTTAATGTGAAGGATGGTTTCAAGTAAGTTCCCACGAAGAATTCACTTGCAGCGTGATTTGCAGCAGGAGCAAAAGTGATTTTTGAGTAATCTACAGCAGGAGCTTGGATTTTATCTGATACAACAGGGTTTGTGAGGGCTTGTTTCTTACCATCTCCGTTGATACGGATGAACCATTTTGTCAGATAGTAGTCATCTCCAACATTTAACCATGCATAGTTTTCAGATGCATCTAATTTGAATTGCTTAGTTACATAGTCACCAGTAAGGTTGTACTTGTTCAACACAGATTCAAATACTCCAGGACCATCAGGACGTGTGATGACAACGGATTCGGAACCAACCTTAGAAGTGGCAGTCTTGTTGCCAGGATTTCCTGGAGTATTGTCCCATTCTGCTTTGTATGAGAAGCCCCCCTTAACGTTTTGGTTCATGGATTCGATTGCTTTTTTAAAAGTAAAAGTAATCTTTTTGTTTGTCATCGAAATGGTTGCGACTTCAGCTCCATTTGCTTGGAGTGATTGGGTTGCAACTTCAGTGATATTGACACCTTCTGGAGCATCAATGGTAAACGTATCGCCTTCTTTAACTGACTTCCCAGTTAAATCCCAGTCAAATGAAAAGGTAACCTTTTGTCCACTTGCCTGAGCCTTTAAATTGGTAACAGTTGGTGAAACAGTAGCCGCGCTAACAGGTTTGATGACAGACAAGCCTAAGGCTACCACGGCGATGATAGCTACAAATGCAACTATCTTTTTATATAGAAATTTCAATTGGCCTCATTTCCTTTCTTTTGCATAAATTTCGTAAAGTTTTTCTATATAGTGATATCTCCTAAAACTGAAAAACTCCTGATCTTTGCTCCATACAATCAGTTGCTTTATTTGAACATGTATTTAGAGAAGAAGGACCTGACCTCTATTGAGAAAATATGGGGGCATACCTCAATATCCTATCTTTAGTCTGTCCATACTAGAGGATTGGTTGGACCTGAAACAAACTTTCTAAAAACAATGATTCGATAGAAAAACGGAAGAAATTTACGCTTCATAATATAAAATGATAATAAGCAGTGCAAACTTAACAGAATAATCTTCCCATTGCATATTTAAAAGATTATTATCA
>OIXV01003838.1_pt1 | contig 10726 bp, 7 predicted proteins | sample 1587771 | NCBI WGS metagenome assembly OIXV01 (sample SAMEA3888893, study PRJEB22519) | human gut metagenome | biome: human gut; feature: human-associated habitat; material: faeces | place: Denmark | collected 2010
ACTTGGGAAATCTAACGCTGACGGGCTACAACCAGGAGTACTCAAACCGGTCGTTTTCGGACAAGCTCAATCTTCCTGGCGTGGGGCTTAAGTGCAGTCCGCTTCACCTGAACAAGTCGATCGCCTCGCATGAAAAATGGGGCGAGGAGGAGATTAGGCAGCGTGCGGACGAGCTGGCGAAAGAGGCGTGCGAGATATGGAAGTACCCCGATCTTCCGACAGATGTCGTCGACAAGTATCGCTCCTCTCGCGGGGAGTCCGACGAGGCTCCTGTCTGGACTCTGCAGGAGAATCACCCTACTTTTGCTGAAGGCGGACTCAACCAGAAGCTTTTCGATGAGGTATGCGAGTCCGTTCTGAGTGGTAACCCTTCGTGGGAGTCCTATATAGCCAAGTACTATGTAGGCTTCAGGTCGGGCAAGCGAAAATTGCATGCCGTGCTGGAAGGCAGGACCAGCAACGGTGGTTGGATTGCCGTCGGCCTGGCAAAGAGTGTGGACGAGCTGATTGACCCGGAGGATATGTGTCAGGACAAGCGCACACAGGGCGGATTTGGGCCGGGTATGCCGACCTATGTTGCACTCCGTAGCGCTGACGATATCCCCGCAGTGCTCGATCTCATAAAGCAGTGCTAGGTTGAAGGCCGGGAATCTAATTCCCGGCCTTCGCTGCCTTCAACATCCTTTTACACCAGGTATCTACCTGCAACATCAATCACCAGCTCGCTCTTTCGCCAATCGGGCGCAGGCGCGTTTGATCTGATTCACATTCATCGGCGTCCAGGCCTTAAAGATAAAAGCGTCCTTTCCGTCAACGGTGATGGGCTCTACATCGTAGAACTTGCCTTCGCGGCCCGCCGGTATTTTGTCGCGAAGCAGCGGATGGCTAATACCCAAGGTGTCGAATGAGCACCGCTGGTCGTAAAGCGCACGTCTGTCAGGCGTCCCGTCGATAATCTGGAGCAGCATCCGTCGAACTTCGGCAGTGTCTATTGCCGGCCCAGCGGGGCGCTTTGGCTTAGCCTTGCTTTTCGGCTTGCGCTTCTTCTCCTTTTTGGGGTTTGCGGGCTTGTCGGGCTCAGCGGGATTGGCTGCGCCAGCTTCCTCCGCGGGCGCCTTGACCGCATCGGTTGCCTCTACCACAGGCTCGGCTTCAACGACCGCCGAGACCTCGATGGACTCCTCGGGTTCCGGTTCCGGTTCGCGCGCAGGCTCTGCAGGATCAGGCTCCACCACTTGTTCAATTTCGACGTGAACAGGCACCGCCGGATTCTCCGGCATCGCCGTAGTTGCAGCAAACGGTTCCCATTGCGGCTCAGGACTTACCTCAACAACCTTCTCGGCAGCCTGCATGACATTTTCGATCGTAGCGCCCTTCGCAATTCCCAGGCACTGCATCATCTGGTCAATAGAGTTACCAAAGGGGGAGAGCGCTGCCAGCCCTCCGATAGGGGGAATGCCCTGCTGGCGAGCCCAAGACATCACTCCCGTTGGGACGCACGTTGGCTCGGGCGCCTGGCCGCAGAGGAGCCACACGCTATCGATGGGCATGCCGTTGGAGCGGATGGTCCGAAGACGGTATTTGGTAAGGCAGGGGTTAAAGCGCTGCTCTTTTGCATTCTCGATAGACGTAAACTTGGAGTCGAGCAAAAACAGGGAATCTCGACCCGTGTCTTTAATGCTCAGCGCAAAATCGGGCGTCCAATACGAGTCGTTTGGCTGCTGGTCAAATAGGTCGTTTGGCAGCAGGCGATGAGCGCCAAGGCCGGCGAATTCTTGGTCGCCTCCATAAAGCACGGGCTGATACCACAGCGTGACTTGCTCGCTTCCGCGCTGCAGCCGGTAGACGTTTGCCACCTCTCTTTCGTTGTCGGGCATTCCATATTCCTGAGTTCGCTCAACCCGCTCAAAGGGAGTTTCGTACGAACTGTCCGGCGTGTATCCCTGACAGTCAAACCAGCGTAGCAGCGAGGCGAGCGAGTACAGCTCGTAAAGGCGCGAGACACGATGCATGCTCAAAATGAGGCCTTCGCGCGCAAAGTCAAATTCACCAAAAGCGTCCCACATGCGCATGAGTTGAAAAAGACGTGCGTAATGGGGTATTTCCTGGAAAATCTTGGTTTTGCGGGGCATCCTGAACGTATTGGAAACGGCGACGGGCATGGCTTCGGAAAGAAGCCTATAAAAGCGCTGAGCACGAGTGCGTTGCGCTTGGAGCTTTGACAGCAAGGGTTGGTCGCGTTCGATCTGCGCATCGATAATCATGACAGGTATAAGGTGCCCCTCGGTGCCCTGTATCCCAGACAGCCTGTTTTTCGCTTCTTGAAGGGCATCCAGCTTTTGATTGATGCCCGCAATTACCTGCGCGAGCGTGCGGGAAACATGCGAGATAAAAGAAACGACGGCCCTGTTCTCGTACGTGTCGCACGAGCGGACAGTCTGCTTCGTTTGAATTTTGCGGCTATACCAGTTGCGTCCCTGCATGCGGATGGCAGTGTTCTGGCGCACCGGGAACAGCCTGTCGGGGTTTTTGTAAAGCCATTCGATTTCGTTTCGACCGATTTGTCGCAGCTTTTCGGAAGCGACGAGCTGCTCCGAGCGATCGGTTTTGGTGCATGGTCGTGTTTTAAAGTTGGGAAGCTCTGCTTCAATACCAGCAAGGATCGTCTCGGTGAGCAAAACGAACGATTGAAGGCTATTCGCCTCAGAACCCTCTGCATCGCCAAGAGAGTCGCTGTCCTGCGTGTTTCCTGCCGATAGCATCCACCCGATAGGCGTGGCAAGCTCCTGCCCGGCAAGTTCATCCAACAATTTCACGACATACTGACGTTGGTTGCTTATGGTGCTGGAACAAGGGATTTCTTTTGTCTTTACAGTGAACGGCTCAAACAGGCGTTGGCACGAATGAATGCGGGCTTCGACGGTGGCAAATCCGTAGGTATCCGAGAACGGTCTCCAATTGTTAGTCTCATTGGTGGGGACCAGTCTATAAACATAGCTGCTGCCAGCCTGCTCCGGCATGATGCAGCGCCACTGGTGCTCGTCCTCGTTAATGCGCAGCATTATCTTGACTGCGCCCAGGTTGCAGTCGGTAAACAGTGACAGCTCATACTGGGCGCGGTCGACGATCGCCGCGCTGTAGTCTATTTCACCCAAGCCAGGTGTCCTGCGACCCTCGTGCATCTCAAACGACAGGGGAGCGGAAGGGTTACGGGGGTCGCGCAGGATAAGCCGGATCGAGCAGGCTTTAAGCGAAGAACTGGTAGAAGCCACTGTCTCCACCAACCTCGAGAATGTGCTCGATACGCTGCTTTGTCTTGGGAAGGCCGGTTATGGCTCCCAGGCCATCGAGCAGGTTTCTCACGCGATCCTCTGTTCCGCAGATTTGAGGCAGGACCTTTTGGGCGACGGCAAAATCGACCGGATCATAGGTGGTCGATGCCGAGGAGGTATCCATAAGGTTGCTCGCGGTAACGATGTAATTGCGCATCATGAGCTGGGAGCGCGGGCTTACGGGATGATTGGATGTAGCGCAGCATGTGAGCACTTCCTGGAATTTCGCCGCAAGGCCAGCGGGCATCTGCGTTTCGCGGACTCCAAATGCGGATTCGATCGTCGAGAGGGGGACGGCGGGCTCGTCGGAAAAGTCGTGCTCCTCGCTCTGAATGTCATCGATATCCAGGGGAGTGTCCGGCGCGTCGAGCATAATGACCCAGCTTCGGTCGAGGAAGCGGGGAGAGAGCTCTTCGGTTGTGTGGTCAAAGTTGACCGTCGCGATAAAGCGCAGCCAGGAAGGGGTCGTAAAGGCGTGCCCGCCGCCAAGGGAGAGCGCCGTGGGACGGTTCCTAAACTTGTCGCACGCCAGGAGGAACGGTGACCAGTAGTGCTCGAGCGAGCTAAGGTTTGCTTCGTCTAGGAGCATGATGTAGGGGGTGGGGGTGAGGTCTTTGAGCTGTTGCTCGGCATCGAGTTGCTCAAAGGCCTGGTAGGCGGCAGCGTTTGCAGGCTCCACGCGCTCCATAAAGGGATTGTAGAAGCCGATGAAGTCCTTGTAGCTGGTCCATCCGCGCTCGACTGAGACCTCGCAGAAGCGGTTTGCTTGGGGCTGGGTAAGCCCCAAGGCTCCGGCGAGTATTCCCGCGAGGCTCGTCTTGCCCGTGCCCGGCATGCCGGCAAAGGTAGTGATATAGCCTTGTGTAAGGCAGATCATAAGGTTGGCGATATCGTTGCGGGTAAAGTCGCGTCCAGCTCGATTGATGACGGTATCGCTCATACGGTCTAAAAGGTCCGAAGCTGAAAGCTTATCGTCGGACAGCATGGCGGGCATGGCCAAAGTGGGGGCTACTTCATTTGCTTGTTGCGGGTTTGCCAAGGAGGCGGTTCCCGACGGTACGGGATTGACCGCTCCCAGAATCTCGCGAACGACGGTCGACTCGAGGAGCTTTTCGCTCGCGGTCATCTCATCCTTAAACGACTCGACGACATTTTTAATGGCTCGCTTGGCAAGGACCTTGCCTTCTTCTAGGTTTTCGAGATCTGCTTTCGCGCTCCTGAGGTCCTCGAGCGTCTTATCGAGCTCCGCTTTGCGTCCGGTGAGTTCCGCTTCCGTCTCGGCTACGATTCGTTTTTTGACCTCGTCGCGGCTGGCTTCCGCCTCATCGGCGGCCGCCTTGGCGTCACGAGCTCGCTGTTCTGCCTGAGCCGTCTCTTCTTGGGCTTTTTGGATTTGCTTCTCTAGGTCAGCTTGGCGGCGCGCGACCTCTTGGCGAATCTGCTCGTTCTCCTTGACCTTGTCATAGAACTCTGCAAAGTGCTCGTCATCTAGAACGTACTGTGCGAGCTGCTCGCTAGAGACGGTATCGATAATTTCGCGCTTGCGGTTGTCGGAAAGAGTCGACCACTCTTCGTACTTGCTCAGCGCGGTGAGCATGCGCTTGCGTCGCTCTGGGGTCGTGACGATCTTCGTTTCCAGGTCGGTACAGGCCTCGATTGCCGTCTTAAGATTACGTGCTTCGTTTTTCGAAAGGCCGACTTCCGTGGTGCGTGAAACTCGAGCGATGGCGCTCAAAACCGTTTCATTGGGCATCCAGTCATACTTGCGATTGCTGGATGTAAATCGAGTTTTGATTTCGTCGATGTCGAGAAGGCGTGCATAGGGATTGCCCTCTCCATCGTTTACGGTGAGCTTAAAGGTAAAGCTCGACGCTTTCTCGGCAAAAATGTACTCGTCAAAAGACTGAACGGCCTTGATGGAATAGACGCCGGGTGCTTTTTGCTCAATCTCGAATGGCCCGTAGAGGTAAGGCTGGTCGTCTATTTCCTGGCGCAACATGATGTACTTGGTGAGCGGCATTGCCTGTGAAACAGACGGATGAATGGTGCTGACGAGCGGTTGGCTGAAATCGATCAGCCCGTCGTCTGCGGAAATAATCTGAACAAGGCGTGATGAGATTTGGCTTTTTCTGAACTCGACAAAGTCGATGTTGCTGCGTCCCGGCTTCCAGTTGTAATTGGCAATTGAGTTGTATCGATGATGTTCCAGATGGGGATAGTAGTTGTTATCCATGAACTGGTCGACATCAACGTTGGTTTTCATAACGACGAGTCGGCCAAAAATACCTTCGTATTCTTCTTTTGTTTTGCCTTCGAGTGTTACCGGGAGGCCGCCGATTTCGGGGAAGGTAGTGGTATCGATTCGCGTTATCTTGTCTTCGTCTACGAGGTATTGAGGATAGGTAATTGCTCGTTTTGGAGATGGCCCGTCGTACTCCACGTAGGTAATCATTTCCTTACGAACGCATTCCGAGATACTCGTAACTTTACGCGATGCGAGTGTGAAGCCCATGAGCGGTTCCTTTCAACACTGCCAAGACAGATGACTGACTAATAATTAATTGTACGGACGCTACCTGCCAATTTATTGAGCAACAAAATCGATTACGCGAACGGTCGGTTATATGAGGTAGGTGTCAGTTAATCGACTTGTCGCCATGCCGCATGGGCTTTCGACGAGACCGGCGCGGCATGGTGGCCAATGCTGCCTACACCATCGCAATCCCGCGCGCTGCACTCAGCAGCTCGTACTCCCTCTGGCTCCACTGGCGCAGTTCGGCCGCGCGCACGGCGTCGCGACACAGGTCCAAAAACACCTCGGCGCCCTCGCAGAAGCACTCACGGGCAAAGGTGCCAGATCCGTCCGCAACGCACTTGCCGTCGGCAAAGAGCTTCCAGCTAGACGGTTCGCACGAGTCATCTCCGAGCAGCTTGATCTGCAGTACGTGCGGGTCGCCGGCGGCGCAGAGCTCTTCCTCGAGCTTCTGTACCGTAAAGCGCATCTGATGGGAGAGGCTGTTCTTGACCATGGCCGAGGCATAGCCGTTCGGCTCGTCTAGAAGATGCATTCGTTTTGGCTTGGCTGCCAGGTTGTGGAAATTGCGCTCACTGCGCACAGAGAAATTGTCCATACGGACTCCTTTCATCGATGTTGGCAGGGCCACCGTGCCTCTTGGCCGGTTGGCGTCGGGATCGTGGAGCCAACTCTCTACCCCGACTCTGGATAAAACGCGCCCGCTCCTTGCGGGCACGATGGAGTCTATCAGCGCACGCGGACACAAATCAAGCGCCGCCTGCGAAATGATGTGCAGACGGCGCTTGATTTCGCCGGCTGCTGCTAGGCTCAAATCCGAAAAAGTGTCAAAATCTCTCGTGTTAAAGTACGGAAAAGTGTCTTAATACACACTTTAAAACCTCGGAAAAATGTCGAAATGAGCACCCAACAACCACGGAAAAGTGTATCCTAGTGCTAAAACAGCACGTAATAAGGGGTGCGCTTATGCTGCAGAGAAAAGCGAAAGCACAGTTTGAATCTTGGCTTGCCTCGTCGCCTAACAAGGCTCTTTTGGTCAAGGGCGCCCGACAGGTAGGAAAGTCATATCTGGTCAACGTCTTTGCAAACGAATCGTTCGAAAATGTCGTGACGTTCGACCTTATCGCCGACGCGTCCGTGCGCGATTCATTTTTGGCGGCGAAAAGTGCGGATGACCTGCTTATGCGCATGTCTATCGCTGCGACGCAGCCGATGGTTGCGAACAAGACCGTCGTGGTTATCGACGAGGTGCAGCGATGCCCCAACGTGGTGACGTTTATCAAATACCTGGTCCAGCGCGGCGACTTTCGATACATCCTTACCGGATCGCTCCTTGGCGTTGAGCTCGAGGGCATCGATTCCCTGCCGGTGGGCTATGTCGAGCAGGTCCAGATGTACCCGCTCGACTTTGAGGAGTTTTGCTGGGCAAATGGCGTTGGTGCCAGCGTTTTTGACATGCTCAGGGGCTGTCTAAAGGATGAGGAGGAGCTCCCCGGCTACCTGTATGACCGCTTGCTCGATCTGTTCCATCAGTATGTGGTGGTGGGAGGCATGCCCGACGCGGTCAATTCCTTCTTGGCGACGCGTAATGTCGACGAGGTTCGAAACATCCACCGCGATCTTCACGCCCTGTATCGCGATGACATCGCAAAGTACGCTCCGCCCGAGCTACGCTTGGTTATTCGCGATATCTACGATTTGATTCCCAGCGAGGCTGGCTCCAAAAACAAGCGATTCAAGCTGTCGTCGATTAACGGCGTCAAACGTTTTTCGCAGGTGACAGATCATTTTCTCTGGTTGTCGGAGGCAGGCGTTGCGCTTCCCGTGTATAACGTAACGGCGCCCGTGGCACCCCTTTTATTGGGGGAGCAGCGAAATCTGTTTAAGCTGTTTTACTTGGACACCGGAATGCTCATGTCGTCGTATTCCAAGAAGGTTGCCCAAGGGGTATTTGATGGAGAGGCAGAAGGCCCCTTTGGCATGAACATGGGGGCGGCGTTTGAGGGCTTTGTCGCGCAAGAGCTCAAAGCCCACGGATTTAGATTGCGTTACTTTACATCGAAAAAGGTTGGCGAGCTCGATTTTGTTGAGGAGACGCTCGATGGGGAAGTGCTTGCCATCGAGGTCAAATCGGGCAAGAGCTTTAAGTCCCACGCGGCGCTCGATAACGCACTGGCAACGAAGGGCTACGGAATCGATCGCGCCCTGGTACTTGCGGAATGTAATCTTCACCGCGATGGAGACGTGCTGTATCTGCCTGTCTTTATGGCAGGGCTCTTGGAGCCGTAGAGCACCGCTGACTATGTGGTCGCCCTCAGCCCCCGCTATTCGTCCCCGTCGTTGGGGTCGCCCTTGAGGGTGTTGATATCCAAGTAGTCGTTGTCGTCCTCTTTTTGCTGCGTTGCCGATTCGGACTCGACGGGGCTGCGGAACAGCTGAAATCCCTCAAACGCAATGACGCCAAGTAGCACCACGACAATCGCTATAAAGATAATCTTTGCTACTGGATTGAAATCCAAAAAGCGCGGCGCCTCTTTTGCGGCGTAGTAGTCGCCATAATAATCGTCGTTATCAGCGTGGCTATCGGTGTATGAGGATGTGGGTATAGCTTGCGCATGGTCGTCCGGCTCGTATTCGGAAGCGGACGCGGCGACAAGCGGATTTACCGGCTCGCCGAGCGTCGGCGCGCCGGCAGATGTTTCGTCCAGATCGGCATCAGCCCAGGAATCGAAGGCAAGCTGACGGGTCGCAAAGTCGTCGAGATCTGTAACGGGCGGTTCGGGCGCAAGATGCTGCGCCGCGGCGATAAACGATGCCGTCTCGGAAGGATCGCCTGCCGAATGGGTTTTGCCGCTCATGTGCTCGTCGGTGGTCCAGGGGCGATCGCTCATCACGTCGTCGAGGCTCAACGCAAACAGATCGTCTTCGCCCTCGTCAAACACGCGTTTCGCATGCCTGGCGGCAGAAGCGAAGCCTCCGTGGCCGTTGCGCGATGCGTTGCTCGACCCCATCTTGTTCCATCCTTTCGAACTGTCTCGTCCTTCGATTATATGGAACTTGCCTTGCGGCCGAGTCTTGGATTCGTGCATTCCAGAACTCGCGCCCAAAAGGGGAGGGCGATCTGGCCGAGTTGCCTACTTGTCGCCGGCGGCAGCCTTTGCCTCGTTGAGGTAGCTATAGAAGCTGTACTTAGAGATGCCAAAGAACTCGCAGGCACGCTCGCTCGACTTGGAAATGAGGAAGGCGCCGCGACGATCGAGGTAGCCAATGGCGCGAATGCGCTCATCTTTGGTCATAAGGGCTGCGGGCTTGCCCACGTATTGCTCGCACTCGCGCAGCAGATCTTCGAGCAAGTCGCCGATGGTTTTGGTAATGGGCTCGGGCTCGGTGTAGCCCGTGCCGCCGGTGCCGGTAAAGGCATCGAGCGAGCGCTCAAAAGCTTTCATGAGCGTAATATCAAAGTTGATGCCCAAAATGCCGACAGGCTTGCCCTCGTCGTTGCGGATAAAGATGGTCGAGGACTTAAGCAACTTGCCATCAGCGGTTTTGGTGAGGTATGGCTCGCGGTCGTGCACGTCGGTGGTGTCCTCGTGCATGGACTCAAACACAATATGGCTGGGACCGTCACCCAGTTTGCGTCCGCTTACATGGCCGTTTTCGATCACCACGATAGAGTGATCCACGTCCTCGGTCTCCAGGTCGTGGACGACGACTTCGCAGTTGGGGCCAAACTGGAGCGCCAGGCCGTGTGCAAGGCGCTTATAAAACTCAATCTGTGCGGGGGTCATGGGTGCCTTCCTAAAAAATAGTTTGGGCACACTTTGCCATAAACCCCACTTGTTCGCAAATAACGAAAGTGTCGCTGCGTTATGAGCGAAACACCGCCCGTTGGTTCCAGGCCTAAAGCCGGGCTGAGGTAAACCATGTAAAGGGGGCACTCTGCCAACCGGCGGGGTGCCCCCTTTTTGCATCGTGGGCGTGCGGGATAAGCGCTTTCGATGTAGGTGCCCCGCGGCGCGCGTTATGGGTACGATGGCTTCAAGGGAGGTATCGCCATGAAACTTGGATGCGTCATTATGGCTTCGGGCGAGGGCAAGCGGTTTGGCTCTAACAAGATGCTTGCCGATATCTATGGCGAGCCGCTGATCGCGCGGACCATCGATTCGGTTCCCCGGGGCTTTGACGTTGTGGTTTCGACGCGTTGGCCCGAGGTTGCTCAGATTTGCGAGGACAAGCATTGCCCGTGCGCGCTGCATGATGGTGAGCTGCGCAGCGAAAGCGTCCGTGCGGGCCTTTCGTGGGGAGTCGATCACAACTGGAAAGGTTGCCTCTTTTTGCCGGGCGACCAGCCGCTCGTGAGTTCGGATTCTTTTGAGGCACTCGCCGGTGCTTTTAAGGCCAACGGCGGTGTCGCGCCCGTGCGTCTTGCCCTGAACGGCGAGCCGGCCTCTCCGGTGCTGTTCCCCGCGAGCTTCTTTCCTAACCTTATGGGGCTTAAGGGCAAGGACGGCGGATCGTCGCTGCTGCGCGGCCGTGCCGATATCCAGTTGGTCGAGGCACGTGCCTACGAGCTGTGGGATGTCGACACCGCCAAGGGCCAGCGCCGCGTCTCAGAACACGTTGGGCCTGCTACGTGCCGCGCTAGCAGGGGGTGCCGCCAGGGTAGCTAATTTGGGACGGGGCTCTTTTAGCTACCCTGCCTACCTGATGATTTTTCTCTCAACATGGGGTAGCTAAAAGAGCCCCGTCCCAAATTAGCTACCCCTGGAGGCTGGTGGCGACGACGGGGCGGCCGAGGGCAGCCTCAAAGCGGTCGGCCATCGTGGGGTCGCTGAGCGCGTCGACTTGGTTGAGTATGACG
>OIXV01003840.1_pt1 | contig 10718 bp, 7 predicted proteins | sample 1587771 | NCBI WGS metagenome assembly OIXV01 (sample SAMEA3888893, study PRJEB22519) | human gut metagenome | biome: human gut; feature: human-associated habitat; material: faeces | place: Denmark | collected 2010
GATATAACAACTCCCTCCTAAGGAGTAGTTGCTGGTTCGATTCCGGCAGGGGACATTTTAAAAGCCTGTCTAAGGCTTTTTTTATACTTTCAGGAGGGAAAGTGATGGCTTATTATTTTATTGGTGGTCTGGGATGCAATGTTTATTACCCACAAGACTTTTTTACAGCACTAAAGCTTCCTATTGTATATCTGGATTTATATGGTCAAGAAATTCGCCAAGAGGCAGACTTGGAAGAATGGTTTGCTCTGCAGGTTGATTTGACTGAAAAAGTGACGCTGATTGCACATTCCCTAGGAGCTGATTTCGCGGTTTATTTGGCATCTGTCTTTCCTTCAGTTAAGAAATTAATTCTGCTGGATGGTGGCTACTTAAACCTAGACAAAATATGTAATCTGGAAGAAGAGATAGCAGATGCTCTTGCCTATTTGGAGAAAACTTCCTATAGCAGTATTGAGGAAGCTGTTTCATTGGAGCGATACGAGGCAAAACATTGGTCAGAGAATTGTTCTAAAGCTGTCAAAGCCAATCTTGTCTTTAATGAAAAGGCTCAGGTATGGAAGTTGGGAATTTCTCAGCAAATAGTGAAGAACTTGCTGACGCTGAGACGACTTATGTACGGATGTTTATCTAAGCTTAGAGACTGCCAAATCCATTTAATTATTCCTCAGCAATCTGAATCCGATCCTAGTTGGAAAGTTAAGGCTTTACAAGAACTTCCAGATTATGTGCAACTAGCAGAAGTTAAAGATTGCGGACACAATATCTATGGTGACAATCCTTTGGTGCTAGCTAAGATGGTAAGGTCTGTTTTAGATTGAGGGTTAGAGTATAAAATAAAGAAAGAATAGTCCCTGTCGAAAGTCTCTCGATAGGGATTATTTAGTTTAGTGTTTTAAATCTTAAGATAGAAATAACTATTCTTGCTCCTCTACTGCCTAATAAATAACTCCCTAGAAAATAATTAAGAAAGCGTTACATTTTTAGTTGAGTTTTTTTGGATTTGGTTATAAAATGGATTTAATATAATAATTTTTTCTTTGGGGTGGATAAGGTAGTTTATGATATTATCACATAAAGATAACAGAGGGAATAAACAATCTCTAGAAAAACATTCTTTTAACGTTGCTGTTCGAGCAAGGGAAATTGCACAAATTATTAAGCAAGGTGATATTTTATTTTTATTAGGCTTGTATCATGATTTAGGTAAGGCAAATAAAGCTTTTCAAGATAAATTGGAAATGCAATCTAATAAGCATGTTGATCATTCATCTGCTGGAGCTATCTATCTCTTTCAGAGTATACAAGCATGTTTTAAAAAAACAAGTATTCCAATGGAGGATAGGATACTTTTTCAGGAGATCAGTGCTTATGTTATTTCAGCTCACCATGGTATGTATAATATTTTTCTGGAGGATGAAGGTGTTCAAGCAGAGCAATTTGCATTCAATAAATTAAGACATAGAATGACAAAATGTATGAATAATCTTGCCTACCAAGAAGATATTCTACCTTTTGCTCAAGAATTAGAAGATGAATTAAGTAACTATGGTTATAGAGATTTAAACGATTTAATCGAAAAAGCTTTTGAAAATTATCAGCATGCTTGGTCTAAACTTAGTTGGTCTGATGAAAGTGAGAAAGATTATTACAGTGGCAGCTTTATTCGGATGTATTTATCTTATTTGAAAAATGCGGATATATTAGATACTATTAATGCTTATGGCTTACTTATTGAACCCATAAAAGACGAAGAAAAACGAAGGCTAAATGAGTTTTATCTTGAAGCTATTGAGCAAAAATATGATAGCTTTAGTCATCCTACTACAAGACTTAACGAAATTCGCACACAAATTGGTGAACGAGTTAAGAGTAGAGGGGAGAAGGATTCGACGGGAATATATCGCTTAGATCTTCCTACTGGTGCTGGGAAAACGAATCTGAGTATGAGATACGCCTTTCATCAATTAGTTGACCAAAATAAATCAAGATTTTTCTATATTACGCCTTTTTTATCTGTTTTAGAACAAAATGCGACAGCTATTAAAAAAGTTATTGGAGAAGATGGGGTACTAGAGCATCATTCAAATGTTGTACAGAACAAACAAGAGAACGAGGATAAGGGAGACGAAAAAGAGAGCTTATTACCAGAGTACCTGATAGAAAGTTGGGATAGTCCAGTCGTTTTAACATCAATGGTTCAATTTTTTCAAACTTTATTTAAAACTAAATCGGCAAATATTCGTCGTTTTTCTAGTTTAGCGAATAGTGTTTTGATTTTAGATGAAGTGCAATCATTACCTATTGAGGTGACAACTTTATTTAATTTAACCATGAATTTCTTAAACAAAATTATGAACACGACTATTATCTTATGTACGGCTACACAGCCTGCTTATGATTCCGCTTCTATCAAACATAAACTTTCTTATGGTGGGAAATATGGTGAAGCTACTGATATAGTCGAGTTAACTCATGACGAAAAAGAAGTCTTTACAAGAACAGAACTTAGAAAATTTGATGAAAAAAATCGATATTCGAACCTGTCAGATTTAGTAGATTTTGTACTGGAAAATGACGAGTCTATTCTTGCGATTTTTAACACCAAGAAGACAGTTGATAAATTCTATATGATGCTGGAAGGATTGACTGATAGACCTATTTATCAACTTTCGACTAATATGTGTGCTCAGCACAGATTAGACATTATATCGGAAATTAAACAACATCTTAAAAAAGGAATACCTATTATTTGTATTAGTACGCAACTAATTGAAGCTGGAGTTGACATTGATTTTAATCGCGTCATCAGATCTTATGCAGGAGTTGATTCGATTGTGCAAGCTAGTGGACGATGCAATCGTGAAGGTAAACGTGATAAAGGTCAAGTTACCTTAGTTAATCTTACGTCTGAAGAGGAAAATCTATCACGCTTGAAAGAAATTAAAGCTAAGAAAGACGCTACAGAGCATATTATCCATAAAATCTCATCGCCTATTGAAATGTCACTTTTAAATCGGGATTTTTTTGAATATTATTATGCTAATAATCAAGGTTCGATGGATTATCCTTTATCGCATGGTGAATCAGTTTACGATTATTTAGGTATAAATTCATATCAAGATAGAAAGGATTTTAAAGGAAAGTTAAAACAAGCCTTTAAAACTGCCGGTTTGAAGATGAATTTAATAAACAATGACACAATAGGGGTGTTGGTTCCGTATGGAGAAGCTATTGAAAAGTTGTTGGTTTTAGAAGAATTGTGTGAATATGATTACCCATCTGTCGAAGACTATCAAACAATAAAAGCACTTTTAAAGGAATTGCAGCCTTATACGGTAAATGTTCGTCAGCACGACCAAGTACTTGAAGCAACAAAATCGTATCTGAATGGGCAAATTCTGATATTATCAGATGGTTATTATGATGAGAAAAAGGGGGTTATCATAGAGTCAGGAAGTTTCCTGATGTAGAAGTTAAATGAAAACAGGTCAACGAGAGTCAGTGGAGGACTTCGTTGACCTGTAATTCAGTATAAATAACCACTAAATATAATTTCAATCCACATAGATACGACTATGATATTTGGATTATATCAAAATTGATTCATATAATCAACAGCTTTTTATAAACACTAAATATAGAAATAGAATAATTGACTTTTGAAGTTTCAAGTGCTAATATAGGTTTATAAAATCACAGAAGGAGGTTTTAACCTTGTACAGATCAAGAAATTTTTATGCAAGGGTGAGTGGACAGATGGCTCTATTTACAAACCCTGCAACTAAAGGTGGTGGAGAGAGATCATCATATTCTGTTCCTACTCGACAAGCTCTCCAAGGAATAATTGATGCTGTGTACTACAAGCCGACTTTCACAAATGTTGTGACTGAAGTTAAGGTCGTCAATCAAATTCAGACAGAGCTGCATGGCGTTCGTGCTTTGTTACATGATTACAGTGCAGACTTGAGCTATGTTTCATATTTAAGTGATGTGGAGTATCTAGTTAAATTCCACTTCATTTGGAATAAAAATCGTGAAGACTTGATGCAAGATAGGTTACCTAACAAACATGAAGCTATTATGGAACGCTCGATTCGAAAGGGTGGACGACGGAATATTTTCCTTGGTACGACGGAATGTTTTGGTTTAGTCGATGAAATTAGTCAGGAAGAGTATGAAAACACCCCTTCTTACTATGATGGCGTTACTATTGATTTAGGTATTATGTTCCATTCTTTTGCTTATCCAAAAGACGAAACGACACCATTAAAATCTTATTTTACAAAAACAGTGATGGAGAATGGGTTGATTAAGTTTAAGCCTCAGTCTGAGTGTGAAATTGTAAATACTTTGTCTAGTTATGCCTTTAAGACACCTGGCCAGATTAAGTACGTTGATGATGAACTTAAGGAATACGATGCTATGGAGAAAGGAGAAGAATAATGGATTTTTTTACTTCTCTCTTAAAAGCTTATGAAAAAGCGGAAGAAATTGGATTAGTTGACCAACAAAATGGGGACAATCCTGTTTTGCTTCCCCTTTATCATACTAGTTTGAAGTCAAATGGTAAAAATATTATTTCAGTTAAATTAGATCAGGATGGGAGTTTCTATAAGGCAGAGGTCATGGCTGATAATCAAACGATTATATTTCCTGTGACTGCAAATTCTGTAGCAAGATCTGGTAGCAATCCTGATCCACATCCTCTTGTAGACAAGTTTTCTTATTATGTATCAGAGGTGAATCAATCACAATATGATAATTTTCATGAACAATTGACTAATTGGATTGATTATTGTGATGAGGGTGAGGTCAAAGAATTTTTGACAAAGATTCAGAGTTTTATTCTCCAACCAAATTTTTTAAGTGATATTCTTCATTCTTTATTCGGTGAGTCTTATCAAAGAGATATTTTAAAAATCACTTATCCTGACTCAGATGGAAAAGGCAAAACGATTGATTTATCGGCTTGTTTTTTAGAATTTTCGATTGTACAATTTCACGGTTTTAAAGATGAATCGGTGACTAGCTACAAGGAATTACATCAATCATATATCTCATTTGTAACAGCTAATCTGGATAATTTGGGAAAATGTAATATTAGCGGACGAACGGAACAAATTACCAATAAGCATCGAGGACTCATGGGGAATGCTAAAATTATTTCAGTGAGCAATAAAGGAGAGGCCTATAAAGGGCGCTTCAAGGAGCGGGAAGATGTCTTCAGTGTTGGCTATGAAACTTCAGAAAAAATTCATTTAATGATTAAGTACTTGCTAGAAAATAAGAACAGTAGTACCTGGCTTGAATCGTCACAATATCTCATCAATTGGTTTAGTGATGATTTAGCGAATGAGAGCCAATTGAATATTGTTAAGCCGGTGTTTAATGAATTGTTTGAAGATGCTGAGGACGAAAGAGATAGTCATATTTTCATCAAACCGAACGAAGAAAACAAGAAAATAGGGTCTTCGTTTATTAAGGGTCAAAAGTTGTTTAGCAATGATGCAACTTACTACGTTGCAATACTAAATAAAACAAGTAATGGTCGTATTGCTTTAAAATATTTCCGTCAAGTTCAAGTTTCCCAGTTATTGAAAAATCTGGAAACCTGGCAGGAAAACTATTCTTGGGAGGCAAAAACTAAATCTGGAAATTATAAATTAAGAACACCTACTTTTAATGAAATAATCAACTCTGCCTACGGTGTTGACAAAGAACGTTATTTGGAATTGGACAATGGCAGTTTTAAAAGCGATCAATATCAGCAATTAGTAACAGCTTTGATTGATGGAAGGTCAATACCAAATACTATTGTAAAAAAATTAGAAGATAACATTAGACAAAGACAAAAGTATTCTAAGCACTGGTATCAAGTACAACAAATTAGTTTAGCGGTTTTACAAAAACAATATGGAAGGGAGTTCACACCAATGTTAGACCATCGAGAAACAGATCGTTCTTATCTATTTGGACGCTTACTTGCAATTTATGAGCTGTTCGAAGCGCAACGCTATGCTCTAGATGGCAGTAGCCAAGAACGCATCACGAATGCTGAGCGTTACTGGAATGCTTATACAGGTCAACCAGCCAAGATGATGAATCATTTAGAAAATAAAATTAAGCCTTATGAGGAAGTTTTGAAATTGAATAGACCTGGTATTTGGCATAAATTGGAGAAAGAAAGAAAAGAAATTATTCAACTTTTGACTCCATTATATGGTAATAAAGAGTTTACACAACCATTAGATTATAAGTTTATCTTTGGCTACTATGCTGAAAAACAATTTTACTACACTAAACAAACTAAAGAAAACGAGGGATAGGTTATGTTGGAACACAAAATTGATTTTATGGTGACAATTGAGGTACGTGAGGCAAATGTTAATGGTGATCCTTTATCTGGTAATATGCCAAGAACGGACGCTAAGGGTCATGGCTTGATTTCAGATGTAGCCATTAAACGTAAAATTAGGAATCGAATGCAAGATTTTGGTTATCCTACTTTTGTACAAGCAGGTGATCGCATTGAGGACGAGTTTCACTCTCTTGAAAAACGTTTCTCTAGTCAATTCACTTCAAAAGATTCAGATGCTGAAATTGAAGAAAAAGCTAATCAATTATGGATAGATGTGCGTTCCTTCGGTCAAGTATTTACTTATCTTAAAAAGTCAATCGGTGTTCGTGGTCCAGTTTCGTTGAATATGGCTAAATCTTTGGAACCAATTGTGATTTCTAGTCTACAGATTACTAGAAGTACCAACGGTATGGAAGCAAAAAACGAAAGTGGTCGTTCGTCTGACACGATGGGAACTAAGCATTTCGTAGATTATGGTGTATATGTTATCAAAGGTTCGATTAACCCAAATTTTGCTGAAAAAACGGGATTTTCTGATGAAGATGCTGAGGTAATTAAGAAAGCACTTATCAGTCTGTTTGAAAACGATGCGTCATCCGCTCGCCCTGAAGGTTCTATGCGAGTGAGGGAAGTTTTTTGGTTCACTCATTCTAATAAATTAGGCAATGTTTCCAGTGCGCGTGTTTTTGATTTGTTTGAATTTGACAAAGAAAAACAGGATAAGGATAGTTATGAAGACTATGCTATCCGTCTTAATCAAGAGAAATTGGCAGAATACGAAGCTAAAGGATTGAAAGTTGATATCTTAGAAGGACTGTAATATGGCTTATGCTGAAAATGACTATTTGATGTTGTCTGGTATTCAGCATTTCCAATTCTGCAAGCGCCAATGGAGTTTGATTCATATTGAGCAGCAGTGGGCAGAAAACGAAGCGACAGCTCATGGGCAGATTTTGCATCAAAAGGCGGACAATCCTTATATTAAAGAAAAGCGAAAGGATGTCATTACCTCGCGGGCTATGCATGTCTCATCAAAAGAGCTTGGTCTTTATGGGATATTGGATGTGGTTGAATTTCATAAGGATGAAAAGGGGGTTTCTCTAAAGGGGAAACGTGGCAAATGGCTTCCTATTATTGTTGAGTATAAGCGTGGGAAACCTAAAAGTGATACTCGCGATATTGTTCAGCTGGTTGCTCAAACGATTTGTCTTGAAGAAACTCTTGGGTGCGCAATCGAGTATGGCTATCTTTATTACCATAGCGTAAATCAAAAGAAACGAATAGAAATTACTTCTGATTTACGAAAAGAAGTAGCCGAGTTGGCTTGCCAAATGCATGAATATTATGACAAAAAGCTTATTCCAAAAGCTGAATATTTTAAAAACTGTCAGTTATGCTCCTTAGTTGATATTTGCATGCCGCGTTTGAGCAAAAAGGCGCGAAATGTTGACAATTACATTTTTCAAGCAATAAAAAGTGAGGATAGCTTATGAAAAAGCTACTTAATACTCTATATTTGACTCAAGATAATTTTTATTTAACGCGTGAAAGAGATAATATCGTTATCAAGCAAGAAGGAAAAGTTATCAATCGCTTCCCATATCGAATTATTGATGGCATTGTTTGCTTTTCTTATCTTGGAGCATCACCTTCTTTGATTCAATTGTGTGCAGAAAATCAAATTAATTTGTCTTTTCATACTCCTCAGGGCCGTTTCTGTGGACGCTTTGTTGGGCAAACAAATGGGAATGTTTTGCTAAGAAGGCAGCATTATCGTTTGGCTGATGAAGAACAATCTCTAGAGTATGCAAAACATTTTATTCTTGCTAAAATTTCAAATTCTAGAAAATATTTACTACGTTTTAAGCGTGACCATCGAGATCGGATTGATAGCCAACTATTTGAAGAAGTGAATACGGAATTGACTTGGGCCTTGGAACAGCTTCAAGCAGCTGAAAACAAGGATTCTCTTTTAGGAATAGAGGGCCAGGCAGCAAACCAATATTTTCGTATTTTTAATGATTTAGTATTAACTGATAAGGAGACTTTTCAGTTTAATGGACGGACTAGACGCCCTCCGTTAGATTGTGTCAATGCTCTGTTATCATTTGGCTATAGTTTGTTAACGTATGAATGCCAGTCTGCTTTGGAAGCAGTGGGGCTGGATAGTTATGTTGGCTTCTTCCATACAGATAGGCCAGGTCGTGCTAGCTTGGCATTAGACTTGGTTGAAGAATTTCGAGCTTATATTGTAGATCGTTTTGTCTTTTCTTTGATAAATAAAGGTCAGCTGACAAAAAAACATTTTGACTTTAAGGAAAATGGAAGTGTCATATTAACTGAAAAAGGGCGTGCAATCTTTATTGAAACCTGGCAAAAACGGAAACATCAGGAAGTAGAACATCCTTTTACTAAAGAAAAAGTGAAATTGATGTTACTGCCTTATGTCCAAGCACAGTTATTGGCCAAGACAATCCGTGGAGAATTGGAATCCTATCCACCATTTTTGATATAGGAGCTAGTTAATGATGGTATTAGTAACATATGATGTGAATACTGAAACTGCGCAAGGCAGGAAAAGACTACGTCATGTGTCAAAATTATGTGTTGATTATGGGCAACGCGTTCAGAATTCAGTTTTTGAATGCTCAGTAACTCCTGCAGAATTTGTAGAAATAAAAGCTAAGCTTTTGAGTATAATTGACACTGAGTCTGACAGTATTCGTTTTTATTTGCTAGGAAAAAACTGGCAAAATCGCCTAGAAACAATTGGACGTGATACAAGTTATGATCCTGATATAGGCGTACTACTCCTTTAAATTACTTAGTGCGAATAGTGGTTACTCATAAAAAAGTAGGGCATTCGCGCGAAAAACAAACAAAAATAAGGTAAAAATTCAAAAATATAGAGGAGTTATCTCTCCTTGAAAAATAATTTTTACCTAAAACAGTGCAATTACGCGCTGTCGCTCCCTTCACGGGAGCGTGGATTGAAATATCAATTTGACTTGCCAATTTCTTCAACTCACCATCGTCGCTCCCTTCACGGGAGCGTGGATTGAAATAATCCGACAAAACCAGCATTGGGGTCAAGACTACGTCGCTCCCTTCACGGGAGCGTGGATTGAAATTAACAGCTCATTCGCATCCTTGCGCGTATGATCACGTCGCTCCCTTCACGGGAGCGTGGATTGAAATTCCTTTTTTATAAACCGATATCATATAGACCAGGTCGCTCCCTTCACGGGAGCGTGGATTGAAATTCGGTACCAATGGCTACCGAGATGTTACATTTAGTCGCTCCCTTCACGGGAGCGTGGATTGAAATTACAATAATAGGTTTTTTGAGAAACACGCTTTCTCGTCGCTCCCTTCACGGGAGCGTGGATTGAAATTCTCAGGATAGTTTTGCCTCAGTTTCTTCTCAAGAGTCGCTCCCTTCACGGGAGCGTGGATTGAAATTCTTCTTGAAGAGAATAATCAGGTGGCTCAGGTTGTCGCTCCCTTCACGGGAGCGTGGATTGAAATAGGGAATAAAAATCAAAACGCTCAGCTCGCTCAGTCGCTCCCTTCACGGGAGCGTGGATTGAAATATTTCTTCTTTTTTATTATCGCGATTTACTAATACGTCGCTCCCTTCACGGGAGCGTGGATTGAAATATCAATGTTCCTTACTAATATGTCCGAAGATATGAGTCGCTCCCTTCACGGGAGCGTGGATTGAAATTTGTTGCTCTCTGTAGTTATCGCTAGCCATGAGCGTCGCTCCCTTCACGGGAGCGTGGATTGAAATTTTTTACCGATGGAAAAAATTCCAACGACTACTCAGTCGCTCCCTTCACGGGAGCGTGGATTGAAATCAATCTAAAAACTTTGTCATTTAGATTTTGGTTCGCGTCGCTCCCTTCACGGGAGCGTGGATTGAAATATTGCGATTGCAGATTTCAAAGCAGACTTATCAGTCACTCCCTTCACGGGAGCGTGGATTGAAATCTCTTGACGCTTCTCTTGAATACTCAGCAATTTCGGTCGCTCCCTTCACGGGAGCGTGGATTGAAATAAACTTCTTGGAACAACATTGTCAATGCGTTTGCGTCGCTCCCTTCACGGGAGCGTGGATTGAAATAGGAGCTGGTTGCCATTTACGGTCGGTCGTGCCGTCGCTCCCTTCACGGGAGCGTGGATTGAAATTTCTGCCATAGTAGGCCTCCTGCATTTGATATTCGTCGCTCCCTTCACGGGAGCGTGGATTGAAATTCAATGATTGATCGTGTAACTCGTCTATGCTATAAGGTAGCTTCCTTCATTTTGAAAATTTTCATGAACCCAAGATACTTATTTATTATTTATATAATAT
>OIXV01003841.1_pt1 | contig 10718 bp, 17 predicted proteins | sample 1587771 | NCBI WGS metagenome assembly OIXV01 (sample SAMEA3888893, study PRJEB22519) | human gut metagenome | biome: human gut; feature: human-associated habitat; material: faeces | place: Denmark | collected 2010
CCCTTCTGAATGGACGCGACATCGCTCTCAGAGAAGTCTTTGCCTACGGTTGCGCAGCCAGCCAATAGTACAAATCCAAATGCAATAATCAGCTTCTTCATTTTCACTTTCCTTTTGATTGAGAGGCTAATCCTAACCTGGATGAAATACATTAAGAAACAATTATGATGGATTTATCGTGCACAGCTCTGTTCATGCGCTAGAGCTTTAGAATACGCCCCAACGATACACTTGAGGTACGATAAAAAGCCACTAGCAGATGCAAGCGGCTTAATGATTTTTAAAATAGTGATTAATAGTTTGGATCAGGTTCAGCTGAATCAGCATCAAAGTGCTCAATATAATAAATTAATTCACTAATTGCTGTTTCTAATGAGTTCCCGTGATTAGGAGCATAACCATCGTATATGTGGCTTGCTCGCCACATATACGGAGCGTTTATTTCAGGTTTAATTGTTTTTAGTATCTCAGCCCTTACTTGTCCCACTCCATGGACTTCAAAGAGATACTGCTTGACCACTTCATACATTTCATAACTCATATTACTCTCCTGATGAGTGCCGGAGATTTCAGATTACCCTTGCGCTTAACCCAAAAAAAGCATTATCACAGGCACTCAGTGAATGCCTGCTGTAATGCCTAGCTGGACTGCTCAGCAGCGGTATCAAAGAGCGGCAGCGCTTCAGTTGCTTCCTGCACTGCTTTCATCGTCTTTGCCACCACTTCAGTCTCTGATGTGACACGGCTGTATTGCTGGATGAATGGCTGATATTTAAGCGGACTATCCTGAACAAACTCTACAGCGACTTTAGCTGCTGCTGTGTCGTAGTTCAGGGTGGAAAGCAGGTTCAGGCGAATCTGCTGGGCGTCGGTGATTTCTGCCATGTCTTACCTCTGTGCGATGTGGGAGGCTTTATCAAACCACTTCGGAAAGCGGCTCCGTGATGCCATTAAAAAAGCCACCCGGAGGTGGCCTTTCTGATGGCTAAGAAAAAGGCCGCAAAAAAATGCGGCCTTTTGTCATGCACAGTTATCGATTAAATAAACTCTCAGGAGCCATCCGGGAGAGCCTCACTTAAACGAGTAACTGACCTCCGACAGACTGGTGTTGGGACGGAGGTGCAATGAGAGTAGTGTGTTTCATTTTTTTTCATACCAGCAACCACACAATAATGGCAGTTCTTCTTGTTAATCGATAACTGCTATTCAATTAGTCTGGCCAGACGGATGATTATCCTGCCAGGGGTCATCACACTCACACGATGAAAATCTTTAAAATAAAACATTAGCCGGTTCACTCGCCTTCGAACAGGTGCAATGGCCTTGCACTGACGAAATTAGATTTAATCGTTCGTTGCCATCTTCCGTACAAGCCAAATAGTCACAAAAAAATAAAGGTTAAAAAGTGAGCTATTTACTGTCCTGTGGTGTATGGTTAGCAATCACTCACGAGGATAAAACCATGTCTATGCTCAAAGACAAGATACGTACACTCAGACCTGTAAAAAGCACCTGTCCTCACTGCTCTCGCCAGTCAACACATAGCCTGTCGAGAATAAAAAACGATATAACATTGATCTGCCCATACTGCGGAAATATTTTCCTCCCCTCAGAAAGTAAACCTGTTAAGTAACTGATCGAATACTTTACTGAAGCTGAAGTTCACTCTTAGGCTTCAGTAAACGAAACGTTGACATGCTTCTTCTCCTGCTTCTGGCAATAAAAAAGGCCGCCATTGGCGACCTGGGTTCAAATTATGTGTGTCAGGGCATATGACACGAGTAACCGCAGTAATAGCCACCGTTGGATTGCGGGTTGACTTTCTGCATATTCTCTGCAACCTACATTTAAGTATAGATCGAACCAGCAGTCCCGATTATCGCAGCAAGCAGAAAGAAGGTGACGGCAGTTCTACGCATTTGCACGCCATAAAATGACAGAGCCAACCCGACGAAAGCAACAATTAAAACTGTCCACATATCCAGTAAGAGGAAGAGATATCCCTCGAAAGCGCTGTCAATCAGCACGTCCACATTACGCATTCCTTTTAATAGATAATTTCCGCTGAAAATCTTATCACGAAGCGTTAGCAGACGAACTGCTAATTTGCAAGCATTAGCTTACTGATTATTGGTGGGTTTCTTCTCGCAGTTAGCCAGCACGGAGTTGTTGTGCGCCAGAATGTCGCGCTTCGTCTGACGGTCGAGAACTTCAATATCGTGGTCGGTCAGGTAGATGACCCTCACCCAGTTGCAGGCCGTATCAACGACTACCGGGGCGGGTAAATCTTTCGCGCAGCTCGCGATCAACATCGTCATCGCCCATACGCTTAACGTCTTCCTGTACATCACTGGCCCCTTTCGTTGCATCAGCCCGGCGTTCTGCCGCGGCGACGGTAGCAGCGGCGTTCTCTTCGGTTCGCTGCTGATCGGCTTTGGCTTCTGCCTTGTTGGTCCCACGCGCATGGCCTAACCCAAATGCGCCAGCGACAACGGCCAGCAACGCAGTTGCCAGACCAATAATCATTTCAATGCCCATAATGACCTCACACCAGTACTGATTTAGCCTGGTTAAACAGCGCTCGGCGTTTATCCAGACCGTTGCGGCCTCCGTTAATAAGCAGCGTTACGCGTTCAACATCACCGGAATGAAGCAGACAACCGTGGGAAACATAAAACCATGCGGCTGAACGCGCGGCGTAATCATCTCGCTCCAGCAACTCAGGCTGGGTGACAAGGTCAAGCTTCAGCGCCTGTCCGCAGCTGCGATAGTTGCTCAAGCCCGTAACTTGTTTCAGGCCGCGACCGCGATATTTCCAGCCATCACCGGCAACCTGATTACCGAGATTCTTTTTGCCCCACTCGCCCCCATACACCAGATTCGCGATTGCTCGCTGATTAGCTGGTTGCGTTGCCGTTCTGCCGAGTGCGGCGGCCTGCTGGGCGGTGATACGGTGTTTACCGAACGTAGGCACAAGGCTATCTGCTGCATAGTTCAGATTTTCCACCAGTCGGGTAAAGCCTCCGGACTCGTGTCCCATCTGGGCAATGAACATCGACTGATCAAGCGGTGCGGTGATGCCGAATGCCTTCATTGCCGCATCGATATGCGGAAACCAGCGCGCAGCTAACCCGGCGCTGATACCAGCCGCCTTCTGGAATTGTGATTTATTCATCAGTGCCTCAGTGCATCAACCAGCCTGGCTACGTTCCCCCTTGCCCATAGGACCGCAGCACAAATCATGACGTTCACCAGCACCACGAACCAGTGTGATTCTTGATACAGGCCAAACAGGTAACGGAAAGGGATGCTGGCATATACCAGCACTGTTAAATAAGCCATCAGCGATATGAAAGGGCGGTGTCTTGACCCGCCTCGCTGATAGAACATCAGAACAATGACGATCACACCACAGATAATGGCGTTCACCATCGCGCTTGGATCACTTGTTACCATTACTGGCCCCTCCACCGCGTAAACGAGAGAGAATTCCAAATAGGCTACCCAAATCCTGGCTATTAACGAACGTCAGCAGCTTAATAGCTATTGCGGCTACGATTACAGCTCCCAGCGCATCAAGTGGCCTGTCGCTGTACCCCGTCCATTTGGAGAAGTAAGAGCCAAGAAGAGGCGCACCGATAACACCGAAGATAAATGATGTGATGAAGTATCCCACCAGCTTAAGGCGGCTGATATTCACCGCCGTAGCGACATAGAAAACTGCACCAGCGAATGCGCCAAACACAACACCGTAATCGATGCCAGTTGCCAGGCCGAACATACTGGCCCCCATAAGACCGCCAGCCGCTACCGTAGTGCCAGAAACAGGATCGGACATTTAGCCCCCTCTTATTGCTGTGAGTCCTCTCAGAATGAGGGGAAAAAAAAGCCGCCCAACGGCAGCCCTTAAAATGCAAAAACCCGCACAGTGGCGGGTTTATTTATACTTTGTTGCTCAGTTCGCTTTAACGTCCCGAGCTTATCACAATTTAAGCACTTTCCGCGCAATCCTGCAAGTAAAATCTGTCGCCATTTGTGCCGAATGCATCACACATTGGCCTGTATAGTATCGATTCTGCAAGATTCAGCCATACATCAATTCTCGTCTCACACGTGCGTAAACACCAGTCAGGATGTTTGGCATTGAGATCCCTGGCCATCGCTTTTTTACTCAGGCGCTTAATGTAGCGATCTTCAATTAACGAATATAAATTTTTATGCCCACCCTGAACGAGTACTTTGCACAGCACAGAATTAATGATTAACGCCTCTTCGTCAGTGCAGAAAGACAAATTGCTTTTGTTTTTACCAGCGAGTATTTCACCAAGGAATGCCGCAAGTTCAGGTTTAGTGATGCCTGACTTTTTCATGCGGCGCAGCGCATCGTTGATTGCGGTCTTGGTGATTTTCCCGGATGCCAGCAACTGGTTAAACATATTGCCGCCGCTACCGCCACCGATATATGACCAGCGGCCCCACATACGCAGCTTTCCTTGTATCCAGACGCTTTCCAGAGTCCGTAGGCGAACCATTTCGCCGGATTTGCCAACTTCAGAAGGATTAATCATCCTGCGTCTCCACTTACGCCAGTACGCCGATTGCCAGCGAACGATCTAAGAATCGAAATATCAGCTCCAGCTGTGAGCTATATTTCTGTTCAAATGCCACGGTGTCAGCGTGCAACTCGTCGTGGTGCGCTCTGCAAAGCGGCAACACAAACAGGTCGTGCGCTTTCGTTCCCATTCCACCTTGTCCGTGCCCTATCAGGTGATGGGGGTCATCTGCTGGTTTATTACAGCAGGCACACTGCTGGGTTTTAACCCAACTGGTGTAATTCTCGTTTATCCAGCGTCGGCGCTTAGGCCGAAGCATGAATGATTCCGGCGTTTCAGTATCCACTTTCAGCGCCAGTATCTTTTTTTGGACTAATTCGGTGGCCGCAAAATCTGGCTGTAAATCACTTTCTTTCATCACTGACTGGTGCCTGACTTCAGGCAATCGCATCGCTTTTCTTGCCAGCGTTTCCGGTATGACGTGCGACAGATCGTTAATGACCAGCCACCAGCACAACTCCGGAATTGTTAGTACATGGTCCTCATTAAATCCCAGTCTGGAACGTATGACTGATATCAGCCAGGATACCAGGTTTTTACGCGCAATGCCTGCCAGTTCCTGTGTGAATTGGTCCCTGACAAGATTGTCACAACCCCAGCAAAGGCGAATGCTTCCAGGTTCATGGCGGAAGAGTGTGAAATTCTCACTATGCCAGGTTGCATGCGGATACTGACATTCGAAAGTACGCTCCAACTCGGCCTCAAGGCCTACTAAACCGCCAGCACGGATCAGCACATCCATATTTTCAAAGATAGGCAATACCGTTGGGTCACCTTCCAGCGGCTGTGTTGCTGGAGGGATAGCTCCAGTCTGATATTCAGCGTAACGCTCTGGCTCAGGCTCAATCAGTACACGTCCTCGCCTGAACAATGGCATAAGCTCAGCACCTGGGCGAAGAAGAACAACGCCCATTTTAGGGGCAATCTCAGGAGTAAGTAGTGCTCTCACGCTGCGTGTCCTCCTGCTTTGTGCTCTGTCCACAGGCCACCAATCCACCTGACCCCTTTGGCGGTAAAGCGAGCCTGACTGAACGCGTGGTTTGATGTAAGTGATGTGCCTGTCTTAACCTCAAAACGTCCCGCATCGATATGCTGAGCCATCGGCGTCAGCGTTCCTCCAAGCCGGTACATGATGTCATTCTCAATCAGGAATAAGCGGAACTCTGTTTCCTTAGCCTGAAGAAGCTTTGCCACCTGACGGAATGACATTGAACCGTTAGCAGTACAGTAACGATCAACAAAATCAACCTTCGGTGCGGCTAATGCCAGTTCTTGCGACAGATGCTCTTTTTGTTCCTGCAAATCAGCAGCCAGACGCAAAGCATCCGAGAAAGACTGCGGGATGACCGGATGTTGTGCAGCTTCAAGCTCATTCCAGCGGTCAACAAGGCGTGCTGTGAATTCTGGCGATAATTGCGCGACAACAATAATACTGTCTCGCTTGCCCTTCTCTCCCCTGAAGAGATATACCGACATCGTCCGCCCTGCAGTGGGCTTTTCCTCAATTTGAGGAGAAGCTATAACGCCCTTATCCACCAGCGCTTCAATTGTTCTTTTTACGTTGTCGTGGCGCTTATCTACCAGAACAGATATTTCGATGCTCGACATCGTAACTGTCTTGCTTGCGATTAACTGATTCATACGTTCTCCACTTGTCAGGCAGCTGCAACTGCCGGGGCATTAAATCGCTTGATAGTGATTACCACCTTCCCTTTCTTCGTTACTTCTCCCCATTCAACCAGCATACGTTTCACCTGGCTGTCGTCCTCCCAGACGCCGGTTTGAGTCAGCGCGTCGAAGAGCGCTTTGTTGTAGTTATCGATATCGCGACGACGAAGATCCGGCGGGTACAGAACAATGTGAACTTCCGCCAGGTCACTTGATGGCCGTGGGACTGCCCGTAACTGTTCGATAATTGCCGCCCTGGCTGCTTTCTGGAACTTGCGACCAGTCTCGCTAACCAGATGCCGTCCCTTCAGTGGCCCTTTGCTAGGAGCGCGCCAGTAACTGTTTACGCTTGGTGGAAATGGCAGTGTCAGTTTCATAAAGCCCCCTTACAGGATCGCCACGACATCCCGAGCGACTTCCCGCGTGGTGCCATTGCAGGAGATCGAACGACGCGCTTTGATAAATTCCAGATTAAAACCATGCTCCCGGTACAGGTCTACTACCCTGGGGGCTGATGAGTTTGAAATGACTACCCTCGCGCCACGTTCGTGCGCTTCTACGCAGTGCTTAGCCAGCAATACCTGATCATCCCAGTTAAAACCACCAGCGGCATACGCGGTAAACCCTGCGGTGCCAGGCATCGGTTCGTAAGGGGGATCGCAATACACAACGTCACCTTTCCCCGCAAGGCCGATAGTCCGCCGATAACCGGATGTCATGAATACGCAGTTGTGAGACATATCAGCGAAAGCCTTCATCTCCTGAAACGGGAAATAGGGAGTTTTGTATTTTCCCCAGCCAACGTTGAACTGATGGGCCAGGTTGTAACGCATCAGCCCATTGAAGCAATGCCGGTTGAGATACAAGAATGCAGCTGCACGCTCGGCTGCATCCAGTGTCTGCGCGTTGAATTCCTTCCTGATCAGTTCATAACCTTCAGGATTGCCCATTTTCTCGAACATCCAGCGGGCTTTGTTTTCAACCACGTCAGGCACGACAGCCAGCATTTGATACAGATGGATAAGGTCGGGGTTAACATCTGCCAGCAGGAAATCCGCGTGTTTATCGCTGTTCAGGAATACAGATCCGCCACCCACGAATGGTTCAATCAGTCGTAAACCTTCCGGGATATACCTGAACAGATCGTTAAGTTGGGTGTATTTACCACCAGCCCACTTCAGAAATGGCTTACTCATCCTCTGAACCCCGCTGGTATGCCAGAATAATCAACATTGGCGTGAGTGGACTTGAACGCAGCGGCGTCTTTGGACCATCGTCCATTCACCCAGGAAGGGCGTCCTGCCGAGGACCATTTCCGGGCCTTATCGAAATATTCCGCGCAGTTCTCTGGGGCAAAAAGTGTTTTTGGCCGGAGGTAGTCGCACATTTTTGAATCGTTCGCCCATTTCTCATTCAGGTAATCAACCACCAGCATGAGGTCTTCAGGGCTGTAATTTTCTGCCAGACGACCGCGGATATATCCCAGAGTAGTTTTGCCACGGCCTCCGCGCCCATAGCTCGAATTAGTAACCTTGTTGAAATGTTCCAGGACGGTAATCGCAGGCCCGGTCTCGTCAGGTTGCTCAGCAACCGGACGAGAAGGGGTTTTATTATCTGTAGTACTCTCTGTTGTATTCTCTGTAGGATCATCGTGCCAATTTGACCTGATGACAGCGGTTCGTTTTGACCTGGTGGAGCGTTTCATATTGACCTCTTCCATCGTGTCATTTTGACCTGATGGAAGAGCGCATTTTGACCCCTTCGATTTAGTCACTTTGACTTCATCTAAAAGCTCACTCTCGTAATTGATCGTGTAGTAGTTGGTCATGTCGCGCTGCGACTTGTTGAGCTGCTCGATTTTGAGTACGCCCAGGCTCTTCAGGCGGGTGAATGTGCGCTTAAGCGTTGACTCAGACCAGAACGGGAATTGCTCCAGCCATTGCTCAGTGGTGTTGTAGATCCAACGCACACCGTCACGCTCAAGCCCGGAGGTTGTCTCCTTCAGCCAGTAGTTAACCTGCTGCAACGCTATGGCTTCATTCAGGCCAATGCTGTATGCAAGGTCAGGATTGATGACTATCGGCCTTGATGGCATTAACAGGCTCATAAGACCCCTCTATTTCCCTGAATTTTCGTCTGAACTGCTCAAGGGGGCTGAAGCACTCATGCTCGTACCCTTCACGCAGGTATATAACGCGCTGTGTCTGGGGCTCCCAGCGAATAACTTGGACCGGGATTCCGTAGTGATCTCTGAACCATCGGTTAAGTTCTCGCATACGCTCCCCGCCTGACCGTTAAAGTCCCCTACCACCCACTGAGCAAACTGGTAGCAGACAGGCTCGAACCCGCCTGGTACTCTTACCCCATACACGAACTGCACCGGACCTGCTCCACCAGGAACCGGACGCGCTATAAGTTGCGACCTGCGGTACTGTGTTGGTAAACTGTTCATGCGTTAGTAATCTCCACTGATAACGACACGCCACGACGCCAGAGGCTGCAACCTGCTGGCGTCACTTCTTTTTGCGTGCAAACAACGTGATAATTGCCGCGATTTCTTCTTCACGCGCTGCCAGGTGGCGGCGGTGATGCACCATGATTTCTTCAGCTTCATGTCTTTCGATAACCCCGTCTTCAAGCGCCTGTTCGATAATCTGATCCACCTGCCCTCTGGCTGCCGAGGTACGCATTGCGCGGCTAAACAAATCCACGCGGTCCAGTTCTTCCAGGTGCGGCACATCCACCAGCAGAGCACCACGACGGCGGGCAAAATATTCAGCCAGGTGAGATGTATTCGAGATGTCCTCCATCGCTTCCAGTTCAGATACTTCAAAGAAACGACAACCGTTCTTCTCGTAGAGGTTGTTATTGAATTGGGTGACAGACATCCCCAGCGCGCCAGCCATCGCTTCACGTCCGCCGGGATAGGCTTTGCACATTGCCTTTACGGCTTCTTTAAGGTTTGTCATTTAAATCAATGCCCCTTTCGTTCTGGTGCCTTTCTTCTTGCCGTACTTAAGAATCATTCGGGCTTGTTCAAGGCAGTCGTCAAAGATATTTCTTCGCTTGGTTGTCGGCTTTGATGAGCGCCGGTAGTACGAAATAGCCTCTACCCCCCCTGCTCAGCCTGTTCTGCTGAATAACCATCAGTCAGGAGTGCCTTAACAACATTGTTTTTTATGAACTGTTCCGGGTTCATACCTACCCCTTTGAAATTCGGTTTGTAGTTACAGATTTGATGCAGTGAGGTTAACCTTCTGTATTCCAACACCACGCAAATAGGCCCAGTCGATGTCAGGGCGAAGCTCCTCACATGTCACTGTTCCACCAGTAGCTTTTTCTATGCCCAGGCACCGCTCAGCGGGTATTTGCCTAGTCCCCTTAGTCCATTGATTAACTGTTGGTGATGTGACTCCTAGGTTCCGGGATAAAGCAGCCTGTCCACCAACAATTCGGCAGGCTTCCCTGATTGCTTCAAGGCTATTTTTTTGTTTCATGAATGGAGTTCCTATGATTTCAACACAGATACATATTAGGCTAAGCCTAATGATCATTCAATAGGAATTGCCTAAGTGAATTGTTATGAGGATTATTAGGCAATGCTTAGCGGTAAAGAATTGGGCCGAGCCATCGAGCAGGCCATAGACAAGAAACTTTCAGCGGGTTCTGCCAAGAGTAAGGCGGAAATTGCACGTCATTTCAAAATCAAACCTCCATCAATCCACGATTGGATCAATAAGGGCTCAATATCTAAGGAAAAACTACCCGAACTTTGGAATTACTTTTCTGATGTTGTCGGCCCTGAACACTGGGGATTACCAGGATATCCGATTACTGGGTATAGCCGAGAAGCAACATCAACCGAGGTCACTTTCAAAGAAGGCTCTATTGACGAACTATACAAACACGCTTCTGAAGAAAAAAAAGCTATTGTTGATTTTATCCTTCTCGAAAAAGGACAGGAGTTTCCCGCATGGGCTGATGCCGATGCGAGAGCGTACATAGACTCACTTGAACTGAAGGTAAGGAGATGGTTAGAGCAAAAGGATAATGGGAAAAAACAGACGAAAGCCAGAGCTTAGGCTTATATGGTCTAATGGAGAGTACCTATGATTCCATCTATGCGAAAAAGCTTAGGATCTGATTCACTTGCATATCTCAATCCCTGTGGGGATTGGCTCTTGTAAAGCCCATCCGGGATTAAGATTTGCTTTGATTTAAATGTGGGTTTTCATTTTTGCATGGAGGATGCATGGAAAACTTTAAATCGCGTCTTAAAAATCATATCGAACATGTTAAAAATGTTAGAGAGCACTGCACTACTGAAGAAACCACAAAGCAGGCTTTGATACTTCCTTTTTTGGACATACTAGGCTTTAACGCTTACGACCCACAAAAGGTTAAGGCTGAATACGGGGCTGACTTCCCTGGGGTCAA
>OIXV01003848.1_pt1 | contig 10704 bp, 9 predicted proteins | sample 1587771 | NCBI WGS metagenome assembly OIXV01 (sample SAMEA3888893, study PRJEB22519) | human gut metagenome | biome: human gut; feature: human-associated habitat; material: faeces | place: Denmark | collected 2010
TATTTGTAGCCAGCCGCTCCAATGTGCAGTTCTGTTCTCCGCAATGTAAAAATCAACATAATGTATATATGTGTCGGGCGAAAAAGGATGAAGAATAAACAACATAGAAATATCAAGGGAGGAACATAATGATAGTATATATATATATATGATGACAAAGAAGGAAAAACAAATGCCATTTCCATAGACAAAAAAACATGGTGGATGAAGATTTGGAATTTTTTAATGACCACAGTATCCGAAAAGTTTGGCACTCCGGCGAAGAAGAATGGTATCTTTCGGTTGTTGATGTCGTACAGGTACTGACTGATAGTTCTGACCCCAAACAATATATCAAGAAGATGCGTGCCCGTGACAAAGCACTTAAATCCAAGTGGGGTACAATTTGTACCCCACTTCAAATGTTAGCACCTGATGGGAAGATGCGAAAAACACAGGCTGCCAACACAGAAGGAATTCTTAGAATCATTCAGTCAATTCCTTCACCAAAAGCTGAGCCATTTAAAACATTGCTGGCAAAAGTTGGTGCAGAAAGATTGGAAGAAATTGCTGATCCGGAGAAAGCAATGGAACGTGCGGTTGCTACATATAAAGCAAAAGGGTATTCAGATGAATGGCAAAATGCAGGTATAAAGGAATCAAAAGAATTTGCAGCACTTACCAATATTCTTACCATCGCATGGTCATTTTTATGGTTATTTTTAGAAAATCTGTTCCCATCGCTGTAAAAATTATAGCTGCTTTTATATTCGATGTCTATCGCCCCTGTGAAAAATAGGGCGAATATTTTTCTCTATATCTCCTCTATGTAAATATTGATCGCAAGATGTATAAACATATGATATTCCCGCAGATCGACGCCGGTAATCTCTTCAATTTTATTGATTCGATATAAAAATGAATTACGATGGATATGCAGTTGAGCCGCACTGTCAGACGTACTACATAAATTTCGGATATATACTTTCAATGTATCCAGAAAATCCGTTGAATGCTTTTTATCATATTCCCTGAGTTTTTCGATAACCGGAGATATGTAATTATTTCGCGGCATTTCATTTATCCGCGGCATCAAAATAGCCGGAAGATAATAATCTTTATAAAAATGGATTCGGCTATGCACGTCTAGTCTTTTTCCGATACACATAGCGTCTGCCGCCTGTATTTTATAATCTCCGATATCAAGCAGATTTTCAAACGAGTTGCTGACACCACAGTGAGCGTTAAATTTGCACAAAAAAATATATAATTCATTAGAAGCCATCTGCGTCATTTTCGGAAGAAGACTATACTGTAATATATAAAGCACACGATCTTGGATCAAAAGCATCTGGTCGGAAAATAAGTTTTGAAAATATTTACTGATGTAAGACAGCACGTTCTTCTCAGAAGATGAATTCGTATTTACTGTAATAATGCGGTAAGGAGGTTTCGGAAAGAAACGACAGTTCTTCCGCCACAAGTCTAACTGTTTCTCCGATACGATCCTACCGTTAAACAATTCATTGATAAATGTTTTAAGATAAACCGATTCCATGCTGTTTTCCGAAGTTTTCCCCTTTAACATAAGACTGCACGCTTCCTGGATAATGCTCATCGCCTTCATCCGTTCCTCCGTGATCTCCCCCTTTTTACATTGCATGACAACATAACCTTCTACGATATTGTTAATCTTTATAACCCCTAAAATCTTCGGAAATTCTTCTGTCGCCGCTCCCCAGTCAACTATATAAGGTGCTTCCTTTTCATTTACCGACTGCATAATTCCATCAGTATATAACTGCACGGTCATGTCCATATCATATCTTTTATGCTCTACAAGATAATCCCAGTAATAGTCACCTGTTTTATTTTTCGGAACAGCTCCGAGAAGATTGTATGCAATATCTACGGCAAGGATCGGAACTCCCGTGACCTCATAAGATACATCCATTAATTCTTGCATCTTTCCGTGTGAAAGTGTCTGAAATAATCTCTGATACAATGCCAAAAAATCAATTTTCTTTTCCATGATGTCTTACTCCCTGTCAAAATGTATCGTCATTATAAATGTACGTTAAAACCGGATATCCCATTATCTCAATCCGTCAAGTTTACGGTTTCCTTATACGAACAAGCATATTATACTGCAAAATCAGTTAAAAAGCCTCGAAATTTGAGATTATTTTTTATATTATTGTGCATTTGCACAAAAACCACTCTGCAATTTCAGGCAAGGATCTGATGAAAAGATTGTTAAAAAACTATACAATCAAGCTATAAAACAGACACGAAAGAAATGTCATCGAAAATGAATAAGGAGGACAAAATGAAAAATTACTTTGATTTAACAGGACAAACAGCTGTGGTGACAGGCGCATCTACAGGATTAGGCGTTCAGATGGCAAAGGCATTCGCAAGTCAGGGAGCAAATCTTGTATTGATCGCAAGACGTCAAAATCTGCTTGAAGAAAATGCAGCAGCCATCGAAGCAGAATTTGGTGTAGAGGTTCTTCCGTATACATGCGACATTACGGATACCGAGAAAGTAAAAGCAGCAGTGGCAGCCACTATGGAAAGATTCGGACGGGTAGATATATTAGTCAATAACGCAGGAACAGGTGCGGTCGCTCCGGCAGTAGATATCACAGACGAACAATTCAACAACGAATTAAAAATCGATCTTTTCGGTTCATTCATCTGTGCTCGTGAATATGCAAAAGAAATGATCAAAGCTCACTACGGACGTATTATCAATATTGCCTCTATGTACGGTCTTGTGGGAAATATGGCAGCAACATGCGTGCCTTATCATGCTGCAAAAGGCGGCGTTGTCAATATGACAAGAGCTCTTGCTGCAGAATGGGGCAAGGAAGGAATCACAGTGAACTCTATCTGCCCGGGATATTTCATAACTCCGCTTACAAAAGAAACTCTTGACTCCGACTGGTTTACAGCATATGCAAAAGGGGCAATCCCTGTAGGGCGTTATGGAAATGAAGGAGAATTGGATACTTGTGCTCTGTTTCTTGCTTCTTCCGCTTCCTCATACGTAAACGGACAAAACATTGCTGTAGACGGAGGATATACAGCTATTTAATTATTTTTCGATCTTATACCGTTAAAAAAAACAGATATTTACAAAAAACATTTTAAAAAGGAGAAAACTACTATGGGGTATGAAAGTTTATTTACACCTTTTAAAATCGGAAACATGGAAGTAAAAAACCGTATCGGTCTGTCTCCGATGGGAACAAACTCAGCATTTACTAACGGAAGAAAAGACGCCCAGGAAATCGATTATTTCATTGAAAGAGCAAAAGGAGGAACCGGTATCCTTTATATGGGATGTCAAATGTTAAACGAGCAGATCGCACAAGGTTCTATGGAAGGTTATCTTGATACATATACAGTCCTTCCTTCTCTGACATCTGTGTGCGACGGATGCCACAGATACGGTGCTAAAATTGTTTGTCAGATCAGCCCTGGTACAGGACGAAACGCATTTCCTGATACATTCGGAAACCCTCCGATCTCTGCATCAGCGCTTCCGTCTGTATTCAATCCCGACGTAATCTGCCACGCACTGACAAAAGAAGAAATCGCTCAGATGATGGAAGGATTCAAATTTGCCGCAGGCGTTGCAAGCGATGCCGGGTTTGACGCTATCGAAATCCATGCACACGCCGGATATCTGATCGATCAGTTTATGTCTCCTGTATGGAATAAAAGAACAGACGAATACGGCGGTTCTCCTGAAAATTGTGCACGCTTCCCGAAGGAAATCGTAGAAGCGATCAAAAGCGTAGTCGGTGACAGTATGCCTGTCATCTTCCGAATTTCTCTTGATCACAGATTTGAAGGCGGACGTACGTTGGAAGACAGCATGAAACTTTTAAAAGTTTTAGAAGCTGCAGGCGTAGATGCCTTTGACATCGACGCCGGATGTTATGAGACTTTGGATTATATCTTCCCTCCGTCTTATTTAGGAGAATCCTGCATGTCTTATGTATGCGCAGAAGCAAGAAAAGCTGTCAGCGTACCGCTTATTAATGCCGGAGCTCATAATCCTGATTCCGCAGTTGAATTGATCGAAAGCGGAAATGTTGACTTTGTAAACATGGGACGTGCATTGATTGCCGATCCGTATCTTCCTAACAAACTGATGACAGGACATCCCGAAGATGTCAGACCTTGCCTTCGCTGCAACGAATATTGTATCGGGCGCATTTGGAATAAACATACAAAACTTAGCTGTGCGATCAATCCACAGGCAATGGAAGAAGTTCGGTTTGAGATCAAAAAGACAGACTCCCCGAAAAATGTTGTCGTAATCGGCGGAGGTCCGGGCGGAATGGAAGCAGCCAGAGTTGCCGCAATAGAAGGGCACAAAGTGACCCTGTTCGAGAAAAACTCAAAACTCGGGGGAGTTATGGGGGATATCTGTACTGCAAAATTTAAAAATAATATTAAAAAACTCACAAAATGGTACACCGTACAGTTAGAAAAACTAGGCGTAGACGTCCGTCTAAATACAGAAATAACAGGCGATGAATCAATCCTTGAAGAATGCGACAACATCATTATCGGATGCGGTGCCGTTCCTGTTACTCCTCCTATTCCGGGAATTGACGGAAACAATGTCATATCGATCTTAGACGCACACCGAGATCCTTCCCTCATAAAAGGTGAAAAGATCGTAATCTGCGGCGGAGGAGCTTCCGGTCTTGACGGAGCACTCGAAATCGCTTCTGAAATGGGCAAGAAAGTATCAGTCGTAGAGATGCTGCCGGAATGTGGAAAAGACGTATTCTTTATTAATAAAATCACATTGTTTACCAAACTTGCTGAAAACGGCGTTGAACTTATGACTAACGCAAAAGTCGTATCCATTGAAGAGAATGGTCTGATCGTCGAAAAGCAGGACAAAACAACAGAGACAGTCCTCGCCGACACAGTCATTTCCGCATTCGGAATGAAACCTGTTCTTACAACAGTAGATGCTGTCAAAGCAAAATATCATCTCAAAACGAGAGTTGTCGGAGACAGCAATAAATTAGGTAAAATAGGCGAAGCTGTACGCGACGGTTTCTATGCGGCTACAAGTTTATAAAAATCATAAATTTTTAAGGTAATCGTAAAATTTTAAACTGATCATGATTTTTTAAGATGATCGTAAATTCTTAATCTGCGGCAAGAAGAACACCCACACAGGAGCATTTCTACTCTTGCGTGGGTGTTCTTCTTGCCGCACTCTTTGAAGGTATCACTCAAAAATTCTCGTTTTACGAAAATCCCTTTGTTGCACCGCCAAAAGCGAGGCTTTTCTACTATCTGTGGAGTTCATTACAACCCTCTGTTCTTCTTTTCTGATTATCTATTGTACTTTTTCTTCTTATTTATAACCATTGAGCCGCCACTGACAACCAGCAGAGCCATCCACAAAGCAAGATTTGCTGTATCGCTGGTCTTCGGACTCCTGGCAGACGTTCCAGCCTTGGTGCTGCTATTCGTTGTTGTATTTGGCTTGGTATTTCCCGGCTTGGTATTGCCCGGCTTCATATCTCCAGGTTTTGTATCTCCGTTGTTATCTTTAGCTTTTTCCCAAACAGCTACATAAGTAACATCTCCTGTTACTTTTTCAGCAACAGCCGGCTTCCAGCCTTTGAAGACATATCCTTCTCTTGTCGGTGTTCCCTTGAATGCAGGTGTATCGACTCCCGACAAAAGATTTCCGTATACCTGATCTGCAAAGATTACTTCTTCATCCACTCCGTCCGTATATCTGACGGTGTATTTGGTCTCCTCATCGTCTGCGATACCATTATTATTTTTATCTTCTCCCCATCTTGCTACATAGGTAACATCTCCTGTTACTTTTTCAGCAACAGACGGCTCCCAGCCTTTGAAGACATAGCCTTCTCTTGTCGGTGTTCCCTCAAATGCAGGTGTAGCCACTCCTGACAGAAGATTTCCGTATACCTGATCCGCAAAGACTTCTTCTCCGTCTACTCCGTCTGTATACGTAACCGTATATTTCGTTTCTTCGTTATCGTCAATGCCATTATTATTTTTATCTTCTCCCCACGTTGCTACATAGGTCGCATTTCCTGTTACTGTTGCAGCGACTTCTGGATTCCAGCCTTTAAATACATACCCTGTTCTTGTCGGTGTTCCGCCACTGAATGCCGGGGTAGCCACTCCTGACGAAAGATTTTCGTGTACCTCATCTGCGAAGACTTCTTCGTCCTCAACTCCATCTGTGTAAGTAACAGTATAAGCCACGGTCTGCTTGATAGTAAAATGCAGAGTACGCCCTCCCCAATTGCTGGCATAGGTCCAACCTATGGACGAATTTAATCTGCTGAACTGATAGATCAGATCAATATCAAACGTAGCTGTTCCGTTCGTCACACCATCGGTTGTCACCACCGTCTGATAACATTTATACGTTCCCGGCCAGCCCGAAAGCGTGCTTGATCCTTCACTGCCTTCAATCCCCTCAAGGATATGGTTGGGATCGTTAATATTGTAAACGTAATATTTATAGGCTGAAGGAATGATCTGATAGGTATTATTGCCATACTGCCACTGGATAAGTGGTAACACCGGATGCGTCAACCTGGTTTTACTTTCTGTTGCACTACCGTTGACATTAACTTCACCGTAGTAAAGATTATCAGCACACTTTGGTTCCTCATACACTCTGTCAACTGTTACCTTGCCACTAACATCAATATTTGCTGCCAATGCAGTTGTTGGAAACATGGAAATTATCATACACAACAACACGAACAGCGAAAGGAATTGCTTTTTCATCTTCTTCATCTTCTTCATAAGAAAACCTCCATATTCAAATTTACAGGTTAAGGATGGCCCTGTATAGCCAGTGAAAAGTTACTTCAGACCAATGGTCTGAATGGAAAGCATGCTCAACAAATTCACTTCAAAAACTTCAAAAAATTGCGTTTCATCTCTCCTTTCACATCAAATTATACTTCCCCTCAAAACGAACTTATCACTACACATTATATATTTTATGCCAAAAAACGTAATTTTTCAATAGAATCGGTCAAAATTTGACAAAAATCTAAATATATAACATACAAAAACACAAAAAACTTTTCATTGTATCTATAAAAAAACATCTCCCCTTACACTTGAAATCCATACTCTTCTAGTATAAAATAATTACGTTAATTATTTAACAGAATACACAGGAATGAGGAATTTACATATGGAAAACCATTTTAATACTCCGGCTGAAGTAGTAGATCTGAGTATCAAAGCATGTGAGAACAAAACAAAACTCCCTGTCGGGAAAATGATCCTTCTCGGTATTATGGCAGGGGTTTTTATCGCACTGGGCGGTGCTACAAGCAGCACAGCGGCACACGCAGTAGAAAATGTCGGAGTGGCAAGAGCATTGGCAGGTGTGATCTTTCCGGTCGGATTGATGCTGATCGTATTCTTAGGTGGAGAACTTTTTACCGGAAACTGTCTGATCATTATGGACGTATTTGACAAACGGGTAACCTGGGCCGGACTGTTCCGTGACCTTTTCATCGTATTTTTCAGCAATTTGATCGGTGCCCTCTGCGTGGACGTACTGATCGTTTTCAGCGGAAACTTAAATTACTCCGGTGGTCTTCTCGGTGCTTATACGATCAAAGTTGCTGTCAGCAAGATCGCGATCTCACCGGTACAGGGCATCACCTCCGGTATTTTGTGTAACATTCTTGTCTGCCTTGCAGTACTGATGGCGACTTCTGCACGTGATATTGCCGGAAAGGTATGGGCGATCTTCTTCCCGATCTGTGCTTTCGTTGTAGGCGGTTTTGAACACTGCGTTGCCAATATGTTCTATATTCCTGCCGGTATCATGGCTGCCATGAACCCGGATTATGTGGCAAAAGCAAAGGACGCTTACGGACTGACCGTAGAACAGATTGCTACACTGACACCTCTGCACAGCCTGCAGAATTTTATCCCGGTTACTTTGGGAAATATGATCGGTGGTATGTTGTGCGTCGGACTTCCGCTCTACCTGATCTACAAGAAAAAATGGAATTAATTTAGAAATAAATTACTGGATTTAGAAATAGAAATGGAAAAGGAGAATCTCTCACGAAACCCTTGTGAGCAGATTCTCCTTTTCTGTTGCACGATATTGAGCAGGCTGTCATCTGCTCAATTTGTATTCATCCCTTTACAGTCCGAACAGTTTCAATAACTTCTCCATGAAATTCAATTTTTCTCCGATACAAAAGACTCCGTCATCCAGACTTACGATTCCTTCATACAGATCCGAAGTTCCTTTCGTGTGCAAATACGGACAAATCTTTCAATTTGATGGTCAAATATGGTATAATAAAATGATATCGGGGTCAAACCCCCCCGACTTTGATGCCTTTACGTTTGTGATCGATTATGTAGAGGAGAATGCATTCTTTCTCTGTAATTTTTATTATTACTCTGAATATTTTGCTCCCCGCAGTACTTACTGCTGAAAGGTTATAATGGAAAAAATCAGTATTATCGTACCAATATACAACGTTGCACCTTATTTACCGGCATGTTTAGATTCTATTATTCATCAGACTTATCTTAACCTTGAAATTATTTTAGTTGATGACGGATCAACCGATTCCAGTAATAAGATCTGCGAACAATACAAGACTGTCGATCCAAGGATTCAGGTGATCCATCAGAAAAATCAGGGAGTCTCCACTGCACGAAATGCCGGATTGGCTCTTGCCGCAGGCCATTATATTACTTTTGCAGATGCTGATGACTTGCTTGAGCCATCCCTGCTGGCTGAATGTATAAAAGCAATAGAGACCGGACAGACGGATGTACTGTATCATGGATTTAAAAAGGATGTCTGGAAAAGCGGAAAAGTTTCCTCTTCTCTCAAGGGGATTCCGTCCTTTGAAGGAGTTCTTTCTGAAAATCAGATGAAAGACTACATCCTGGCACAAAAAGGAAATCTGAACGTCAATGTATTCAGCTATATTTTTACCAGAGAATTGATTGCAGATCTCCGGTTCAATCCAGATCTTCCCTATGCAGAGGATGCGGTATTCGTTATGCAGGCACTTTCAAAAGCCCAGACTTATTACTTTTCTGCAAATTGTGATTACCACTATAATGTCCGTGCCGGCTCTGCCGCATACCGCTGGCAGCCGAAACTGGTCGAATGCTACCGGAACAATTTCATGGAGACTCGTCATTTTCTGGAATCTCTGGAACTGACCTCGCGGGAGATGGAAGAGATTATGTCTCAAAAATATGTAGATGGGTATGCCTCTCTGGTCTATAACCTGTGTCTCCCTACCTGTACTCTTTCTTTAAAAGAAAAATACCGGATTTTACAGTCTGCCAGAACGGAGTTCCGGATCGATCATTATAAACGTTTTTATAGGCTGAAAGAAGCCGGACTTTTTCAAAAAGCAAAGACATTTCTTATTTTCCGGCATTTTGAAATATTTTTAATTTTATTTGGAACACTCTATTGTAAGAAGGGATAAATCATGAAGACTGAAGAAATTGATATTGTATTGGCCTGGGTAGACGGCTCTGACCCTGTATGGCGCGAAAAGAAAAAGGAACGTATGAGACAGCAGGGATTATCCGTCAAAAGTGATGACCGGGAAGAACGCTACCGGGACTGGGATCTGATGCGTTACTGGTTCCGAAGCATTGAAAACTTTGCTCCATGGGTTCGTAAAATCCATTTTGTGACCTTTGGACATCTGCCTGAATGGCTGGATTCCAGTAATCCGAAATTACATATTGTAAACCATGAAGACTTTATTCCGGCGAAATACCTGCCTACCTTTAGCAGTCATCCCATCGAATGGAATTTCCATCGTATTGAAGGCTTATCGGAAAATTTTATCTATTTCAATGATGATATGCTCCTGTTAAAACCAGTGAAGCCGACGGATTTTTTCAAAAATGGAAAACCCGTTGATATGCTTGCACTGCAGCCCGATGTAACTAATGTGGACGACACAACTATGCCATATATCTACCTGAACAATGCCATGCTTCTGGCTAAATATTTTGACAAGCGGCAGAATATGAAAAAGCAGCCTGGGGCTTATTTTCACATTGGTTATCCTGCGATGTACTTTTTCTATAATTTTTTGGAAATCATGTTTCCACGGTTTACAGGATTTTATACCGTACATGGACCATCTCCGTTAAAAAAGAGTACTTATGAAACTCTTTGGAATCTGGAGGGAGAGTATCTGGATCAGGTATGCTCTCATCCTTTCCGTCACAGAGAAGACGTCAGTCAGTACGTTATCCGGGAATATCAAAAATTAAGCGGAAATTTTATCCCGAAAAATGTAAGAAAACTTTGCCGGTACTTTAATCTGGCAGAGACGAATCCTACTTTGACTGATACCATTATCCATCAGAAAAGTCCTGTTGTCTGTATGAATGACAGCAATCAGGAAATCCCTTATCTGAAAGTAAAGGAAGAGATTCAAAGAGCCTGTGAACAGATTTTACCGGATCGTTCTTCTTTTGAACGTTACTGAGATCACTCAGCGTTTATGCGGTGACTAAAATATTACTAAAAAATCTCCTGATTTTTCCCGTATATCTGGCAACGCAAAAATTCCCGGAAACAAACCGTTTCCGGGAATCTTCTTTTAAGAGGCGCAGACCGGATTTGAACCGGTGCATCAGGGTGTTGCAGACCCACGCCTT
>OIXV01003853.1_pt1 | contig 10697 bp, 10 predicted proteins | sample 1587771 | NCBI WGS metagenome assembly OIXV01 (sample SAMEA3888893, study PRJEB22519) | human gut metagenome | biome: human gut; feature: human-associated habitat; material: faeces | place: Denmark | collected 2010
GCGCAAAGCGCAGTGGCCAATTCATCCCCCACCTGAAGGAGGGGGAATTCTTGGCTGGTTATCTTAAGGACACCAAACAGCGCCTTTCTTTATACTTATTATACCACAAAACAGAAGAAAATACAATCAGCGCAATCGCAGACAACAGGTATAGTTAGTCTAGCTTAATGACTTTTTCGTACAGCATGAAAAATTTCCGACCAATAGGACGGTTCACGTGATAATATCGACAATGCTGGAGTTTGCATAGACTAGCTCATTCGCTACGAAATCCGCCCCGAAAACACCGCAATTTGATGCAAAGATTTACGAATTGTGATATAATAAGAAAGAAGAATGCGATAGTGCCTAATGCAAAGGATATCTCCGAAAAACACCTATTTGATTGGCCGGATGTGTTCGCCGACATCTGGAATTTCATCGCTTTTGATGGCAAGTCGGTTATTCAACTAATTGACCTGCTTGGCACAAAAGCTCGAACACAGTTCAAAGTTGACGGAAAGCTCCACGAACAGGAACGCAATGTTGCCAAGATTTGGATGGCGGGGGAAGTACGATTCGCTCTGCTCGGTCTTGAAAATCAAACTGTTGTGGATGAGGACATACTTCTGCGTGTTATCAGCTACGATGGCGCGAACTACAAAGAACAAGTCAATGCGCATAATTTGTATCTACAGCGAAAAAATACATACCGTTTTTCTCGGTTGAAAGAGTTTGTGCTTTAACAAGACGGCCGTCTCTCCATACAGGAGAGGCGGTCTTCTTTTATGCTCGGAAAATGTAATGTCGCAAAGTGAGTATAATATTCCGTGCCAAAGAAAAGAAACAGCTTCATGCTCAACAATTGAAAATCTACCATTACGGCAGCCATCGGTTTTAGATGGCTGCCTTTCTTTGGCGAAAGTTGCGCTGTGGAACTCGGCGATAACATAGATTCCGGTTTCTGACCGGCAACAGCCTGGTGACAGACTGATTTTATATAGCAACCACCTCGATGGGTGGTATCACACATCATCGCAAATAGCGAGAAAGAGAAAGGAAATGTAATATGGCTAACACCAATACTCAAAACAAAGCCGACCTTCGTGACAACCTTACGCATCTCGATGAAAAGACGCGTGAGATGTATCTACGGACTTGTTCGGAAAATGCAAGTCACTATGACCCATCTGTCTTTGTTGAGGCTCTGGTCGATGAAGCCGGCACGATGCATTTGTTTGTGCCGGCCAAAAAACGGATGGCCTGGTTTAAAACGGATTATCCGGAAGGCATCGTTGCACCGGACCCGCCGCAGTATGTTGGCCGGCGTGTAACCATCACGGTCCGTATTTACAAGAATCGAGATGACTTCCGCAACAATTTGCCAGCAGCCGTCAATATGGCAACGCGTGTGCTCAATGATAACGACGCATATTGCGTCGACACCTGCGTGACACGTGCTCAAAGCCGTGCGCTGCGTGATTTGGGTTATGACCTACCACGCGATGCACATTACATCGAAGGGTGGACTCCTACCCAGCACGTTAAGAAAGACCTGCCGGATGACGCGCTGGAATCCAGTATGACCATTGCGGACTTCATGCCCACAATGGCGCCGACTGTCCCCGAGCACGTCCCGGTTCCTGAAACTACACCCGCACAGGTGTCTGAACCGGCAGCGTCCATTACAAAGACCGACGAAAAATCCGTTGACGATGGGAAAAAACCGGCCGAAGATGAAAAAGAGACACCGTCTGAACCCCCGGCAAAGCGTCGTGGTCGTCCTCGTAAGGCGAAAGCCACAGAAGGGGAGACGGAAACCAAGCCTATCGAACCCGCCACTCTTCCCGAGGGAACTGAGCCGGTTCAGACTGCAATGGTTGACGCCACCTTAGATACTGTAGACCAAACAGTTAATAACGGTGTTGATGAAATGACGGCGGTAGAGCTTGCCAACAACGAATCTGCAGAGACGCCCGATTTGCTCGACCGAGCCAAAGGCGTATTTGCCACTGTCGGCGAGGCCGAAGGTTACACGAGCCGCATTATCGGCGGGAAGACTGTCGCAGAACAGCCTGAGATGCGCATTATCTATTTTGCGCGTAAAGCTTTGGCTGGCAGCTGCCGGGATGAAAAACTCGGTTTAGCCGCCTATATGGTAGCGAAAGACCGCCATTACCAAATCTGATTGACTCTTTTCAGAGCCCGGCGGTTTTCGAATGAGCCGCCGGGATTTTTTTCATAGAGGAGGTTGAAACGCGCAGTGCGTACGAGAAATGAAGTTGATGTGACGAGCATCACTCTCGATGAGGTTATGCGCCTCATCAACCCAAGAATCAAAAAAATCCGACAAACGGGGGAGATGCAGGTCATGTGCCCGCTAAACCCTAAAGAGGATTTCGATATCAATACACATACTGGCAATTTCAAATGTTGGCATAACTGCCCGGATTGTCCGGTCGGAGGTAAAGGCAATTCCGTTAACCTATATCGACTCTTTAATCCGAATCTTTCTTTCGGAAAGGCGGTTCGTGCTATTACGGAACACCGTATGACGCCAGATTTGCCGCCTCGGCAAGTAGTTGCTAAACCCAAGCCCATTCCGAATGCCAATATGGCAAGCATCGAAGAACGGGATAAGACTTATCGCGCCTTTTTGTCATATTTGACTCTCAGCGACAAACACCGCGAAAACTTTCGGAAACGTGGTCTTTCGGATGAGCAAATTGATGAGCTCGGCGTCAAATCTATTCCGTCTTGCGGCGTAGTATCCATTCCTGCAGCTCTCAAAGGTGAGGGATTCACCCTGAAAGGGGTTCCTCTCTTTGGTATGAGGGATGGTCAATGGCGGTTAGGTCTTGTGAAAGGTAAAACTGGATGTTATGTTCCTTATTACGATAGGGAAGGGCGCATCCAGCAGCTTCAGATTCGATATGACATTGATATCACCCCGGAAATGACCGAGAAGGAAGTGAAAGAGCAGAAGAACAACCGTTATCGTTGGGCCACATCTGGCTTCCTGTATAATGGGTGTTCCGCTACCAATATTGTATTTTGGGGGCGTGCCGAGAAATTCAAAAACGAGGAAGTCGTCTACATCACGGAAGGTGGCATCAAGGCCTCTGTAGCCAGCTATCTTAGCAATCTGTGGTTTATTGGCACGACCAGTGCTTCAACGACGGACGCATTCGCCGAAATTATCGACTGGTGTAAAGAAAACCACAAGATTCCAGTTGATGCCTATGACATGGATGGCAAAATTCTTCCTGGAGAGGCAGTTATTCCCGAACGAGCCTTTAAAATGAATAAGAAGTCGTACCCTGCAGCTATTGTCAAGGAGATGGAAGCTGGTAGCAACCGTATTCTTGTTCAGAATAAAAGCGGTAAATACCGGGTGGTCAACGGGAACGTAAAGCGGTCGCTCGAACGATTCCATGAAATTGCTCAAGACAAAGGCGTCCAGTTCTATACCTGGTACTGGGACCCTGAGAATAAGGGTATTGACGACTATCTGCTTGCCCAAACCTATCGTGGCGGTGACCTGACTTGGGATGGTGCTGCTCATATCTCGGACGATGCCGATAATACTACCGCCTCTGAAAAGGAGAAAGGACACAATACAAAAGGTAAGACTTTCCCGAAAGCCCCGCCTAAAGTGGGCCAAATCGACCCGTTCTTTATCCCTAAGGTATTTTGATGAGGTGGTGGCAATATGCCTTTAACACATATCAGAAGGCCATTCCTTTATGGTGGAAAATGGCTTTTTCGTTTGAGAATTTCCGAACATGCTGCGCAACGAATTTATAAGCGCGGTGAGGATGTAACCGTTACGGGGTTCATGAATTCTTTCGCCAAGATACTGGAAGAGACCACGGCTCTTGCCGAATTACCAAAGCCACAAGCCGGGGAAAGCTATGTTTTCTTCATACAGAAGACATCCGAAATAGTGTTCGTTTTGTTTGCAGCAATGGAACAAGGAACAGTTCCAACTAAGCGACCGATAGAACTCAATGTTATTGTTGAGACGTATCTTCTTCCGTTTTCCAAAAGTCACTTTCTCAAGATTCACACAGCAGATAGAGATAAGTGCATTGCCATTTTGGAAGATGGAACGGTCGTTCCAGGCAAACACAACGAGTGGTTTGTTTGATTTTTAATGAAAGGACAGAAATCGTGAAAAAGACCGAGTTGGCGATGCTCACCACAAAGGGTGACATTCAAAGACTGATTGATGAGAAGTTCAGTGAGTGGGATTCCATCCATGAATCTGGCTCTGATGGTACCTCCTATATGCCGGATGGGTATTTGCTCAACAACCTTCGCCATGACATTATTCAGCTTCGTGTCCGTAAAGCACGGCTGTTTGACAGCGAGGTTGTAGGACAGTTAACGTTCGACGGTGGGGAAGTGCAGGCAGAGCGAAATATCCCAGACCTTCTTCCCATGAATTGGTCGGCCGATAATTCTAAAGCGCAAAAGAGTGCTTTTCTCAAAAACTACTTTGCCGAAAAATATCAGGTCAATACCTGACATGCTTTTGGACAAGTAATCCACGAGGGTGTATGCTGCGGGGGTTCACTCGCACCATACACCCTCTCTTTTTTGTTTTTGCTACTTACATTTTTCTGGAAAGAGTAGTTACAGTTGTTCAATGGCGCAAAGTATATAGAATAATACTGTTCTAAGTAATGCAAATAACCTTTTCAGGTGCCAATTTTAAGCAAATCAGCTGTTCCGTGATGCCACTCATTTGTGGTATCTGGATATGCCATGAGACTTAATGAGGCATCTGTTTTTTTGTTTGCCTTATTGAGAACATTTGTCAGCGCGACCACTCACCACAACTGGTGATTGTTCGCTCCACCTATCCCGATACTATCGGGACCGAAACCATGGTAGGAGGTATTCACCATGAAGAAACTGAACATGTCCGACTTCAACATCACCGCTGAGCAGAAAGAGGCCGCCAACAAGGCTGCCAATACTGCGAAGAAAACTGCTCTTCTGGCAGCCAAGCGTGGGTACCAGTTCCTCAAGTCTCTGGTTGCCCGTCTCCTGAGCATCGTCCACCTGGAGCGTTTCGCCGCGCCCCTGACGATTCTCCTGCTGTTCTCGGTCGTTGTTACGGTCCTGAACATGGTCCCCGGCTTTAGCATCGTCGCACACTTTGCGGCTGATGTTATCGCCAAGCTGATTTCCTTTATCATCCTCGCGGTGGTAGGAATCAAGCTGTTTGGCTTCATCAAGCGCTGCGTCAATGACGTCCGCGCTGAGGAAGCCCAGCAGCAGGAATCTGCCTCGGATTCGTCCGATAAGCAGATTTAACGCGCTTCGGCGCCGGGTTCCCGTGCCTCAACGGGTTGCTTGCCAGGTCACATGGTAAGCGTCAAAAGCCGTGACTGACTACCCACGATTCTTTAGGGCAAAGCTCTATTGAATTATGGGTGCTGTGCTGCTGAAATGTGAGCACAAGGCGCTGTTCCTATAAGAGTTGGTTCTATGAGTGGCATTTGCCACTCATAGAGTTAGCTCGAAGTTGAGCAGCAACACGGTATTCCCTGCTAACAGGATTCGCTGTGTGCTTTAGCACATAGTGACTCTTGTTGGTCGCCAAGGTAATATTGCGCTCCTGCTTCGCCAGCAGGTTCTCATTTCTCCGCTGTGAGGATTTGAGGTAAAAAGCTCACAGTTTGTCCACGGAGAACCCCGGTTTCGCACCCGGCGTTGCTTTTTGGATGCGTCGAAAGACGCCCCAGAGTACATGATTTGTGCTCTTGAAGGACTTGAGGGAAGGTGTTGGCGCACCTTTTCGAATAGTTCCTCTTGTTGGAAAGGTTTGCCTTCCTGACAAGAGCCTGCGATATAGATGGGGCCGCGAACCCTATCTCCCTGTCGTGGAATATGAGTGACCCTGGACTCTGTCCTGAGGTTGCTGGGGTGTGAGGCAAGTCTGTATAGGCTACCTCTTTTCGACACTTTCCACTTCGGTGGAAGGCGCGGACCGTGGTAACATGGCCGCATAATCAATCCTATAAGGTTAGCCGAAGTGGATTGATGGGGAAGTGGTACCGCCTTAATGCGTACCTTGGAAGGGCTGTCTCCTTCCAACACTTGCCCTGCAAGTGGAATTGAACACTAAGGTAGTATGGCGAGGGCGATACTAAGGTGCTCACAATTCGCTAAGAGAGCGGATTGAAAAAAGACATTTCTCTTGAATGAGGATGGTTTTGACGGTACCTATACGCCAGAACGAAATTCATTCATCGTAGGCAGCTTGGCTGTTTGCGGAGGGCACCCTTGAAATGGGTAGTCGGCTGATGCTCTCTTCATCAGCAATACAGGGTTATACCTGAGTTCCCGTGGCTGTTTGTCCCGAGCACCTGTTTTGTCTTTTCATCTTCACATCTGCATTTTTGTTTGTGTGCCAGTCTGGCACACAAAATGAATGTTCAGATGTGAGTGTCAAGGCGAAGCAGGCCGCTCGGCGACAAACAACGGCGGTGGGCGCCCCCGGAAGGGGGCACTTTGGAGGGAGTATCCCTCCAGTCAGGAGAAGGACGCGAGTAGAGGGACTGAATCCTCTACAAACGTCCTTCTTTTTTGTACATATTTGTTTGGTCGCAAAGTGAATATAATACTTGAGCTAAAGAAAACAATCACCGCATCTCGGTCCTTATAATTGGAAATCTGCTATTCAGGCAGCCGCATGTTATGTGCGGCTGCTTTTTTCTTTAGCAAAAGATGTGCCGTGGAACTCGGCAATGACATAGATTCCGGTCCATGACCGGCAACAGATGGGCGACCATCTGAAATTATATTCCAGTTCACATCAACAGGTGACACAATCCAAGAATGTTTCCAGCGTTGATAATGTAGAGGAGGCAAACGGCCTGATTTATTGTATTCACGGCGCAGAAAACGACAACCCGCTTTATGTGGATTCATGGCAAGAGTTCGCACAAATCACACTCGAATCTGGGCTCCAAACTTTTTCGCTGTATGTAGCCGAGAAGGTGTATAATATTGAGGTCGAGTTCTGGTGTGGTGAGCCTGGCAAAGCGGAAGAACACGTTGAGGATGGCGAAGGTTTCCAAAATCTGTATGATGACTACTATGCCAATCAGATGCTTGACCTCGCTGACCCGCAAGATTGCCAAACTTTAGAAGACCTGATTTTGCAAATGGTTGACAACACGATTTGAAAAGGAGAAAAAACATGACCGATATTCGAAATAGATATGATAAACTGAAAACGTTGCTGGAACAGTATAACGACGCATACTATAATCAGGATGCGCCGTTAGTCACAGATGAGGAATACGACAAACTGCTACACCAAATTCGTGACTTGGAGGCTGAATACCCAGAACTCGTAACGCCAGACAGCCCCACGCAGAAAGTTGGTGGTAAACGGGTTATCGGCATTCCCGTTAGCCATGAGGTGCCGATGCTTTCGCTTCTGGATGTGTTTGACGAGAAGGCGGTCGAAGACTTCATTTCTTCTGTCAAAAAGGAACTTGGCGAGTTCAGCAATCAACCGGTATCATTCGATGTCGAGTACAAGATTGACGGGTTGAGCCTATCGCTTGTCTATGAGAAGGGGCAACTCGTACAGGCTTCCACGCGTGGTGATGGACATATCGGAGAAGATGTGACCACTAATGTGATGGCGTTGCCGTCTGTTCCGAAGGCCATCAATACAAAACACATCGATTTGCTGGAAATTCGCTGCGAGTGCTATATGAGCGAAGGAGACTTCGCGCGTGTAAATGAGCAGCAGGAAAGGACCGGTAAAAAGGTATTTGCTAATCCGCGTAACTGTGCTGCCGGCACCTTGCGCCAAGCAGACCCGGCTATTGCTGCCGAGCGCAATCTCCAGGTAATTGCCTTCAATATCCAGCGAAAAGTTGTTGATGGCGTTACTCAAATGGGCGGTTCGCATGCTGCACAGATGAACGTGCTCCATAATCTTGGCTTCACCACGGCCACGGCAGCGCAATGTTGCCAAACTGTCCATGATGTTATTGCTGCAATTCGAGAAATTGGTGCGAAACGGGATTCACTAGCGTTCCCAATGGATGGTGCAGTTGTTAAGGTCGATGACCTAAATCAGCGTCAGGTTCTTGGCGAACGCACGAAAACACCTAAGTGGGCTATCGCTTTCAAGTATCCGCCGGCTGAAAAGAGTACTGTGATTCGGGAAATTCAGCTTCAAACGGGACGCACTGGCCGCATAACACCGGTCGCCATTTTTGACCCGATTCAACTCGCAGGCACAACCGTACAGCGAGCCACACTCAATAATCAAGCGTTTATCAATACTTTGGACATCCGAATTGGTTCAACGGTTGTTGTTCGTAAGGCTGCGGAAATTATTCCGCAAATTACCATGGTTGAACAGGAAAAGCAGCCTAAAGATGTAGCTACGTTCGTCATTGACAAGTGCCCTGTGTGCGGTGCTCCCGTAGCACCTATCAACGATTCAGTTGACCTTTTCTGCACTAATGAATTGTGCCCAGCCAAGGTCGTGAACCGTATTATCCACTTTGCATCCCGGCCCTGCATGGACATCAAGGGACTCGGGGAAAGCAAGGTCCAAGACCTGGTTGACAGCAAAATGGTCAATTCTCCGGCAGACCTATACTGGTTGGAAGATGAATCTCTCGACCTGATTGAAATGTATGGTGAAAAAATCACCATGAAATTACTGGACGCAATTGAGGTGTCGAAAAAACAGCCGGCTGTCAAGGTCCTAAAGGCTCTTGGCTGGCGGAATATCGGTGGGAACGTAGCCGAGATTCTGCTCGACAAATTTGGCAGTATTCAGAATCTTTTCGATAGTGGTCTTGAACACATGGATGAAGTTGCTGCCCTTGATGGTATTGGCCCCGGCCTTGCTAAAGATATCTCGGATATGCTTTCTAACTCCGAGATGCAGACCGAAGTGAAACGCTTAGCTGCGGCAGGTGTCAACATGACTCATACCCGTGCCAACGTTTCTACTACAAGCGGGGCAGCAGGAAAAACATTCGTCATCACGGGCACACTTTCCGGTATGACTCGTGATGAAGCAAAAGCCTTTATCGAGGCGCATGATGGCAAGGTGACCGGGAGCGTCAGCAAGAAGACGGATTATCTGCTCGCTGGTGAAAATGCTGGTAGTAAGCTGGAAAAAGCCCAGAATCTTGGTATACGAATCATCTCTGAGGTAGAGTTGTCTTCGATTCTTGGCATTGACACCAATGGTTAACACCATCACACTATTAAGATAAGCCGCCCGCCAGTTTGTTTGCTGGTGGGCGGCTCTTTTTGCTTTTTGTGTATGTTTTAGGCTTCTGCCGCGTCGTTGTCGGCGCTCGGCCAATCGGGGTCTCTGTCGTAAAGATAATGCAGGGAGAGCAGCGAACCATCTGGAAGAATAGTAAAGTTGCCGAAGGCACGCTTGATGCCCATTTCCGGATGCTTTTCGTTGAGCTTCTTTACCAAAGCCTGTGTACGCATGTTCAGCAGGACATCATCCATCGCCGCAGACTGCAGCAAAGCGGAAACGACAGTTTCATTATCCGATACATCTTCCGTGAACATTTTGCTGATGATATCTTCTGCCATCTTGTCAGCGACTTCCGGCCGCGTTTCTTTAGCAATGAACATCGTGGGCGTCGGAACACAGCGTCCACCAAAATAAACAAAATCACCATCGGGCGTCGAGATGCCGAGTTTTGCCAGCTCTTCGCGCAAAACTTCAGAACGGACGGCTACAGCTTCCTGCCCAAGAGGAATCGAAAGGTCGGTAAGATTATGGACCGAAGAAGCAAAGTCCTCATAGGTAGTGTCGTCGAAAGGATAGTTTGTGCCAGTTGCCAGCATTGTAAAAACTTGATTCTCAATTTCCGAAGCAGTTTCAGGGGGCAGATTGTATTTATCCAAGCTATATTTCATAGGGGTTACTCCTTTATGTCGAATATGCAATCGCATATATTGTTGTTTCTGTATACTTATTATACCACATTGAGCAAATATTTGCAACAAGCAAAACGTGTGCTTTCGTTGCGGTAGGCTGGTAAGAATGGTATAATTAAAGTATATGGGGGAGCTATGGATGTCTAAGTCAAAAGTTTATAATTTCATCAGATGGCTAACGCCAATCATGGCATGCGCTGCTGTGGGGGCTTTCCTTTTCGGCATCGTATTTGGACTGGTTCAAGTGCCAAGCGGGAGTATGGAAAATACGATTCCTGAAAACAGTATCTCCATCATTTTGAGAAAGCCTTTCTGGAATGGGATGCCAGAGCGTGGGGATATCATTGTTTTCAAACCATCGGTAACCAACACCATTGCCGAGAATAGCGGCAACAAATCTCTGCTAATCAAACGGGTCTTAGGCATTCCTGGTGATACTGTCGATATCCGTAATGGAATTACATATATAAATGGTGAAAGATATGATGAGCCTTGGTTGAAGGAGCATCCAAAGGACTTGGATTTCGGTCCATTCATTGTTGGTGAGAACGAAGTTTTTGTAATGGGTGATAACCGAAATCACTCGGTAGATTCACGATATTGGATTTCACCGATGGTAGGTTTCGAAAACTTTGTTGGAATTTTAATACACACGTTCAATTGACGTACTCCCACGGTGGGAACAGAGGGATTCTGCTTCATTGAGCCTGCTGACTAAAAGCCAGTCTTACGAGCTCTCCACAAGGGGAACCGACGTC
>OIXV01003861.1_pt1 | contig 10683 bp, 11 predicted proteins | sample 1587771 | NCBI WGS metagenome assembly OIXV01 (sample SAMEA3888893, study PRJEB22519) | human gut metagenome | biome: human gut; feature: human-associated habitat; material: faeces | place: Denmark | collected 2010
AAATTAAAAGATTTTGAAGGGCCCCTGGACCTGCTCTTGCACTTGGTTTCTAAGTACCAGATGGATATTTACGATGTGCCCATTACGGAAGTTATCGAACAGTATCTAGCCTATGTCTCAACCCTGCAGGCCATGCGTCTGGAAGTGACGGGTGAGTACATGGTCATGGCCAGTCAACTCATGCTGATTAAGAGCCGCAAGCTCTTGCCAAAGGTAGCAGAAGTGACAGATTTGGAGGATGACCTGGAGCAGGATCTCCTCTCTCAAATCGAAGAATACCGCAAGTTCAAACTCTTGGGTGAGCACTTGGAGGCTAAGCACCAAGATCGGGCCCAGTATTATTCCAAAGCGCCAACAGAGTTGATTTACGAGGATGCGGAGCTTGTGCATGACAGGACGACCATTGACCTCTTTTTGGCTTTTTCAAATATCCTAGCCAAGAAAAAAGAGGAGTTCGCTCAGAATCACACGACTATCTTGCGGGATGAGTATAAGATTGAGGACATGATGGGCATTGTAAAAGAGTCCTTGGCTGGACGAGACCAGTTGCGTTTGCAGGATTTGTTCAAGGAAGCCCAGAATGTCCAAGAGGTCATTACCCTCTTTTTGGCAACCCTGGAGTTAATCAAAACCCAGGAACTGATCCTCGTTCAAGAGGAGAGTTTCGGAGATATCTATCTCATGGAAAAGAAGGAAGAAAGTCAAGAGGCACAAAGCTAGACTTGATAGAGAGGAAAGATGAGTACTTTAGCAGAAATAGAAGCGCTCTTGTTTGTAGCAGGTGAAGATGGGATTCGAGTCCGTCAGTTGGCTGAACTCCTATCGCTTCCCCCGACAGGTATCCAACAGAGTTTAGAAAAATTAGCCCAAAAGTATGAAAAAGACCAGGAGTCGAGCTTGTCCCTGATCGAGACAGGTGGAGCTTACAGATTGGTGACCAAACCTCAGTTTGCAGCGATTTTGAAGGAATATTCCAAGGCGCCCATCAACCAAAGTTTATCTCGGGCGGCCCTTGAGACCTTGTCTATCATTGCCTACAAGCAACCGATTACGCGGATAGAAATTGATGCTATCCGTGGAGTCAATTCGAGTGGGGCTTTGGCAAAGTTACAGGCCTTTGACTTGATACGAGAAGATGGGAAAAAAGAAGTGTTGGGTCGTCCCAATCTCTATGTGACAACGGATTATTTCCTAGATTACATGGGGATCAATCATTTGGAAGAATTGCCAGTGATTGATGAGCTTGAGATTCAAGCCCAAGAAAGCCAATTATTTGGTGAAAGGATAGAAGAAGATGAGAATCAATAAGTATATTGCCCACGCAGGTGTGGCCAGTAGGAGAAAAGCAGAAGAGTTGATCAAGCAAGGCTTGGTAACCGTCAACGGCCAAGTGGTACGTGAACTCGCAACGACCATCAAGTCTGGTGACAAGGTCGAAGTTGAAGGCCAGCCCATCTACAACGAAGAAAAGGTCTACTATCTGCTTAACAAACCACGTGGAGTGATTTCCAGTGTGACAGACGACAAGGGCCGAAAGACTGTTGTGGATCTCTTGCCAAATGTTAAAGAACGCATTTACCCTGTGGGACGTTTGGACTGGGATACATCAGGTGTCTTGATTTTAACCAATGATGGGGACTTTACAGACGAGATGATTCACCCCCGTAATGAGATTGATAAGGTCTATGTCGCGCGTGTTAAAGGTGTAGCCAATAAGGATAATCTCCGCCCCTTGACCCGTGGTCTTGAGATTGATGGCAAGAAAACCAAGCCAGCTGTATATGAGATCCTCAAAGTGGATCCAGTCAAAAATCGCTCAGTAGTGCAGTTGACTATCCATGAAGGACGCAACCATCAGGTTAAAAAGATGTTTGAAGCCGTCGGTCTTCAAGTGGATAAGTTGTCTCGGACACGTTTTGGGCACTTAGACTTGACAGGTCTTCATCCAGGAGAATCCCGTCGCCTCAATAAAAAAGAAATCAGCCAACTACACACCATGGCTGTAACCAAGAAATAATGAAACGAATCTTAATAGCACCAGTACGCTTTTACCAACGCTTTATCTCGCCAGCCTTTCCACCCTCTTGTCGCTTTGAGCCTACTTGTTCCAACTACATGATTCAGGCTATTGAAAAACATGGTTTCAAGGGTGTTTTGATGGGCTTGGCTCGGATTTTGCGTTGTCATCCTTGGTCGAAAATAGGAAAAGATCCCGTCCCAGACCACTTTTCCCTCAAACGAAATCAAGAAGAAAAATAACCCAACATCACCTGATGTTGGGTTTTATCTCTTATTTCAAAGCTTTTTGAGCGTCTTCAATCATGAGTTTTGTTGATTCAAGACCGCCTCCACTTAGATACCATAGGTCTGGTGTTAGTTGGATAATCTTGCCATTTTTAGCAGCAGGAGTTTCAGCGATGAGGGCATTTTCTAGGACGCCATCGTTGCTAGAGTTGTCCCCGCCGATGGCAAGGGTACGGTTGATGACAAAGAGGATGTCAGGATTAATTTCTTTGACACTTTCAAAGCTGACTTCCTGTCCGTGGCGAGAGTCTTCAAATTGAGTATCAGTTGGTTTGAATTTCAAGGTTTGATACAAGAAAGAGAAACGAGATTGGGCACCAAAGGCAGCCATTTTTCCTTCATTGAGGAGGATAGCAAGGGCTTTTTTATCAGAACTTTCGTTTTTAGTAGCGACTTCCTGAATGCTCTTGTCTAGGTTGGCTAATTCTTCCTTGGCTTTCTGCGTACCAGTTTCACCAAAGGCGCTTGCTAGGGATTCGATATTAGACTTGGTAGAAGTCCAGTAGTCTTCTTTTCCAGCTTCAAAGAGGACAGTTGGAGCAATTTCTTTGAATTTGTCTACGAACTTTTGGGTACGTGGTGAAGCGATAATCAAATCCGGTTCAAGGGCGGCAATGGCTTCTAGGTCTGGCTCAACCATGGAACCCACATTGTTGACATTTCCTGCAAGATCTTTTAGGTAGGTTGGAACAGTTTTTGTAGGCATTCCAACGATATTCTTTTCAAAACCTAAAGCGCGAATAGTATCCGCAGCGCCGAGGTCAAAGGTCACAATCTTTTCAGGCGCTTTTGAAAGTTTGACCTCGTCTAGTGAACTTTTAATGGTTACCTCTGTTGGAGCAGAGCTGTTTGTTTCCGACTGGCTAGTGTTTGAGTTTGTGTTTGTACTACATGCACAAAGTAGGAGCAAGAAGCTGGCCACTAGGGCAGTGAAATAAAGTTTAAGGGATGTTTTCATGATTTCTCCTTTTTAAAATGTGATAACGATTTAGGGAGTCTCTTGTTCTTATTGACTAAGAGACTGAAGGTTCTCTAACTTGAACTTCTATGTTACTAGCTATAGATACAGATCTTTTTGCCATTGATATCAGCTAGCGTGATGGGAATCTCATAGAGTTGACTGAGTAGGTCAGCCTGCATGATTTGATTGGTTGTTCCCTTGCTAAAGACTTGACCATCCTTGAAGGCGACAATTTCATCTGCATACTGGCTGGCCATGTTGATATCGTGGAGGACGATGATAATGGTCTTTCCGAGTTCCTCCACCAGTCGCCGAAGAATCTGCATCATGCTGACGCTTTGCTTGATATCGAGATTGTTGAGTGGTTCGTCCAGCAAGATAAAGTCCGTATCCTGGGCCAGTACCATAGCGATAAAGACCCGCTGGAGCTGGCCTCCAGACAGGCTATCGATGTAGCGGTCTTTTAAGGTGGTCAGTTCTAGATAGGTCAGGGTTTCTCGGATTTTTTCCCAATCTTCTGATCTAAGTCGACCTCGGCTGTAAGGAAAACGTCCAAAACTGACCAGTTCTTCAACAGTCAATTTGGCTTGGTAATTGATTTTCTGCTTTAGGATGGTCAGTTCTTGGGCTAGTTCTTGCGAATTCCAACTCTCGATTTCACGACCTTTGATACTGAGAATTCCCTGATCCTTCTTGGTCAATCTGCTCATGATGGAGAGGAGAGTTGATTTTCCGGCACCATTGGGACCAATAAAGGCTGTCAGTTTCTGAGGACTGACTTCAAGCGAAATGTCTTGCAAAATATCTTGTTTTTGAATGGATTTGTTAATGTTTTCCAGTTTCACTGACGCGCCCTCCTGTAAAGTAAGATAAAGAATAAGAGACCACCTACGCTCTCGATGATCATGCTGATGCGAATTTCCAGAGCAAAGATTCGTTCAATCAGGGCCTGCCCCAAGGTCAAACTGATAAATCCGACCAGAATGGCTACGATAAAGAGCAACTTGTGCCGATAGTCTTTGACGATTAGGTAGGTGAGGTTGGCTAGCATAAAGCCGAAGAAGGCCATAGGCCCTACCAAGGCAGTGGCCGTTGAGGTCAAAAGCACGATGCCCCAGAGGAGTTCTTTCTGTTCTTTTTCAACATCGAGTCCCAATATCTGAGCCGTTTCTCTTTGTAGGTGCAAGACATCCAGAATGACTGCTTTTCGAAAGAAGAAGATTGTCAAAGCAAGGATAATCAGAGAGCCGATGGCTAGGATGAAAGTGTTGAGATGTTGAAAGGAGGCAAAGAGACTGTTTTGCAGTTTATCGTATTCGTTTGGATCCATCAGGACCTGAAGGAAGGTACTGATATTTCGAAAGAAACTTCCGAGGGCTAGACAGATTAGCAGGATGAAGACCAGATTTTGTTTCATCAGTGTCTTCAAGTAGCCTTCTAAGGCGAGAAAGAAGAGGGATTGAAGCAGAAGCAAGATTAGGAATTCTAAGGTAGGAGACTTCCCAAGTTGAAGAAACTTGCTTTCAAAAACCAGTAGCAGAGTTTGTAGTAGGACGTAGAAGGATTCGATTCCCAAAATACTTGGCGTCAGGAAGCGATTTTCCGTTAGGGTTTGAAAACTAATGGTCGAAATCCCTGTCGCGATGGCTACCAAGAGATAAACGATAACCTTTTGGGAACGTAGCTTCCAAGCAAAGGCAGACAGGTGGGTGATGGGCCAAAAATAGAGGAGACAAGCTCCGATGGCCAGAATAATGAGAAGCCAGAAGAGTTTGGTATGTTTGCTTTTAAACTGCATCTTTTCGTCCCCCTCTCCAGAGAAGTAGGATAAAGACGAGGCTACCAATGATTCCTAGTAGAAGACTGACAGACAACTCATAGGGTCGAATCAAGACTCGAGAGAGGATATCGCAGGCCAGAACTAGATTGGCCCCAACCAGTGCGACCATGAGTTTGGTTTGACTCAAATTATCTCCATAGTGCTTACGAACAAGATTGGGAACAATAACTCCGAGAAATGGTAAGCCACCCACGGTAATCATGGTGACACTTGTCGTTAGCGCCACCAGAAAGAGGGCCAGTTTTTCAAGTAGGGAGTATGAAATCCCCAAACTCTCGCTGGTTTCTTTCCCTAGATTCATGATGGTAAAAGTTTGGGATAATTTCCAAACGGCTATCAGGATAATGAGGCCTAAGAAGAGCCACTCATACTGATGGGTCTGAATCATGGAGAAGGAGCCCTGGGTCCAGGCAGTCATACTCTGAACCAGATTGAAACGATAGGCGATAACTTCTGTCACAGAACCGATAATCCCGCTATAGATGATCCCAATCAGAGGCAACATCCACCTTTCCTTTATAGAAAAAATAGTCATAAAGGCTAGGAAGAAGAGGGTGAATACGATGGATGAAACAAAAGCAAAGAGCATCTTTTGGGTCAGACTAGCCGACGGAAAGACAAAGAGGCTCAATACCATTCCCAGTTTGGCGGCTTCAGTGGTCCCAACTGTACTTGGAGCAGCAAACTGATTTTGAGTGATAGTCTGCATGAGAAGTCCTGCCATACTCATACTAGAGGCAGTCAGAAGAATGCTAATGGTCCTTGGAAGACGGGACTCTTGAAAGAGAAGCCAAGTTTCATGATCCAGTGCAAAGAGCTTTCCCCATGAAAAATCACTGGTCCCAATGCTAATAGAGAGAAAGATTAGGAGTAGAAGTAAGCCAATTAAATAATGAGAAAGTTTCATACCCCGTCCTTTCATGTAGATTTGATATCGAAAGATATCTGCGGATATTACTGTAACACGATTTCTTTAATCTGTCAATAAATTTTCTGACAATTTAATGAATAAAACAAGGAGAGAGCGCCAAGGCTTTCTCCTTTGTTATCCTATTCCAAAATGTTTTTACCTTCTTTAACACGCCAACGATAATCCGATAAAATAATATCTTCGAGGGAGTAGCTAGCTTGCCAGTCAAGATATTGTTTAGCTTTTGATGCGTCTGCTAGGACGCTAGCTGGGTCACCAGCACGGCGAGCAACAATTTCGTGTGGTATTTTTTGATTCAGTAATTCTTCAGCAGTTTTAAAGATTTCTTTGACGGTATAGCCTTTTTCAGTTCCTAAGTTAAAGATTTGAGAAGAACTGTCTTCTTGAAATAGGTAGTTCATTCCTTTAACATGAGCCTGTGCAAGATCCAAGACATGAATGTAATCTCGAATACATGAACCGTCACGTGTATCGTAGTCATCTCCAAATATTTTTAGGCTATCATTTTGTCCCAATGCGGTTTTGTTGATATTGGGAATGATGTGAGTTGGATTTTTCACACGTAGACCGTTTGAAGCATCCATTTCAGCCCCAGCAACATTAAAGTAACGGAAAATGACATATTTCCAATCATAGCGATTGGCCATCCAGTAAATCATTCGTTCGCCCATCAATTTTGTTTCTGCATAAGGATTGACAGGGTCGAGCAGGGTATCTTCAGTAGCTGGCTTGTCAATACAGTTATTACCATAGAGGGAAGCAGTCGAAGAGAACATGATTTTTTGAATGCCAACTTCAGATAAGACTTTGAGAACTTGGTTCATACCAGCAACATTGGCAGTGAAGTATTTACTTGGGTTTTCAATACTTTCGCTCACAACAATTTCACCTGCACAATGAAGAACAGCATCAATCTTATTTTCTTCTAAGTAAGCTTTTGAGCACTAGAATCATAAACATCTAGTTGCTTAAAGCTAGCACGACTATCCACAGCCGAACGATTTCCTGTAGAGAGATTATCTAGAACATGTACCTGATAGCCAGCATTTAAAAGAGCTTTAACGGTATGGGAGCCAATATAGCCAGCTCCACCTGTAACAAGAATTGTTTTGGTCATGATTTTTTCCTTTTCCTAGTTTTGTACTATTTTAAAGAAATAAGAAGGCAAAGTCAACTATTTTCTGTAAATTTCATGAAAAACTGAACAAATATAGCATTGAATTGTTTTGTGTTTGGAAATTAATAGTTTGGTTGATCTTGGAATAGTTCTTAGATTTCACCTCACATGCAAGAAAATACAAGCTTTTTATAAGATACAGTAAGACTAAGATACTAATTTAGAAATCCACCTTCCCGCTATCCTTCTCCTATAAAAAGTGGTAAAATGGATGAAAGAAAGAAGGAACTGAAATGATAACATTATTTTCAAAAATCAAAGAAGTAACAGAACTTGCTGCGATCTCAGGTCATGAAGCACCTGTCCGTGCTTATCTTCGTGAAAAGTTGACACCGCACGTGGATGAAGTGGTGACAGATGGCTTGGGTGGTATTTTTGGTATCAAACATTCAGAAGCTGCAGATGCACCGCGCGTCTTGGTCGCTTCTCACATGGATGAAGTTGGTTTTATGGTCAGCGAAATCAAGCCAGACGGTACCTTCCGTGTCGTAGAAATCGGTGGTTGGAATCCTATGGTAGTTAGTAGCCAACGTTTCAAACTCCTGACTCGTGACGGTCGTGAAATTCCTGTGATTTCGGGTTCTGTCCCTCCACATTTGACTCGTGGTAAGGGCGGACCAACCATGCCTGCCATTGCAGATATCGTCTTTGATGGCGGTTTTGCGGATAAGGCTGAGGCAGAAAGCTTTGGAATCCGTCCTGGTGACACCATTGTCCCAGATAGTTCCGCTATCTTAACAGCCAATGAAAAAAATATCATTTCAAAAGCTTGGGACAATCGCTATGGAGTTCTTATGGTGAGCGAGTTGGCAGAAGCTCTGTCAGGTCAAAAACTCGGAAATGAACTCTATCTTGGCTCTAACGTCCAAGAAGAAGTTGGTCTCCGCGGTGCTCATACTTCCACAACTAAGTTTGACCCAGAAGTTTTCCTAGCAGTTGATTGCTCACCTGCTGGTGATGTTTATGGCGGTCAAGGCAAGATTGGGGATGGAACCTTGATTCGTTTCTATGATCCAGGTCACTTGCTTCTCCCAGGAATGAAAGATTTCCTTTTGACAACGGCTGAAGAAGCTGGTATCAAGTACCAATACTACTGTGGAAAAGGCGGAACAGACGCTGGCGCAGCTCATCTGAAAAATGGTGGTGTCCCATCTACAACAATCGGTGTTTGCGCTCGTTATATCCATTCTCATCAAACCCTCTACGCTATGGATGACTTCCTAGAAGCTCAAGCTTTCTTGCAAGCCTTGGTGAAGAAATTGGATCGTTCAACAGTTGATTTGATTAAAAATTATTAAACCATAAGGGAGGTGGTAGGGATGGTAGAACCAAACCTAGAAAGCCTTGTAAAAGATCTTTACACTCATGCTCGACATGATTTGAGTGAAGATTTAGTTGCTGCTCTCCTAGAGACTGCTAAAAAACTGCCTTCTACAAATGAGCAATTGCTGGCAGTCCGTCTCTCAGGCCTGGTCAATCGTGAATTGCTCCTAAATCCCAAACATCCGGCACCTGAGTTGCTCAACTTGGCTCGCTTTATCAAAAGAGAAGAAGCTAAGTACAGAGGAACTGTAGCTTCTGCGATTATGTATGGGGAGCTCTTTAAAATGCTTTGATTCCATTGTGAATCAAAGCATTTTTTATATGGTAGAAAGGCAATTCTTGGTTAGGAAAAGAAAAAAGCCATCCCATTCAGGATAGCTTCTTGGTTCTTAGATTTGTTCAGCGATGACCTTTTCAGCTAGATTCATAGCATGGTCTGATACACGAGTGTAGTGGGAAATGATGTCGATAAAGTTGACCCCAGCTTGCGTTGAACACTCGCCCTTGTTGAGGCGTTTGATGTGAGTCTTTCTGAGAACACGTTCCATATTGTTGATTTCTTTATGGCGTTCAATCAGACTTTGAGCTTTTTCAATATCATTGTTTTCCACGCTGTCAAGGGCATCTTTGATAAAGCCAGTGGTTTTTTGATAGATATCAGCTAGTTCTTGTAAAGCAGCTTCAGAGAACTCAACATTTTTACGTTGAAGGTAGTCAGTCAGGTTGATTAGCGCTTCTGCGTGGTCCCCAATCCGTTCCAAATCGCGGGATGAATCAAGAATGTTGGTGAGCACTTCACTTTCTTTCTGGCTAAGGGCCTCGCTTGAAAGAGTAATCAGGTAACGAGTCAATTTTTCATCAATGGTATTGATGGCTTCTTCTGTCTTGTGGCCTTTTTCAGCAACTTTTTCATTGAGGTCAATGATGTAGTTGTATGAAAGGTCAAAGGCTTTAGAAGCATAATTTCCCAAGTGAAGGAGTTCTTTTTTGGCATTTCCGAGAGCGATTGATGGAGCTTGTTTAATCAAATGCTCATCAAGATAAAGTGGCTCGTACTTGACAACTTCATCTTCACCAGGGATGAGCTTGGTTACAAAGTAGGCCAAGGCTCCGATGAATGGAAATTGTACAATGGTGTTACTTACGTTAAAGGCACCGTGAGAGAAGGCGATGGTCATCTCAGGTGAGAGGTGAAGGAGTGCCTGGAAGTACTCAATCATAGACGTAAATGGGCCTAATAAGATTAAGCAAAGGATAGTTCCTAAAACGTTAAAGGTAACGTGGGTTGCAGCAACGCGTTTCGCAGAGACATTGGCTCCAGCTGCCGCAATGATAACGGTTAAGGTTGTCCCAATATTATCCCCGAAGAGAACTGGTAGTGAACCTTTAAGGTCAAGGAAGCCACCTGCATAGAGCCCTTGCAAAATTCCGATTGTAGCCGAGGAAGCCTGGATGAGGACGGTAATCACTGCACCAGCTACTACTCCTAAAATAGGATTTTGTCCCAAGGTTACCATATATTCCTTGAATTGTGGTAAATCTTTAAGCGGACTCATACCAGCACTGATAAGGTTGAGGGCGTAGAAGATTCCCCCAACACCAAACAGGATGCGCCCGATATTGTTTGCTGTTCTGTTTTTTGTGAAGAAGAGGAACATGGTTCCAAGGAAAATCAAGGGTAAAGCATACTCGCCAAGCTTGAAACCGATGATAAAGGAAGTAACGGTGGTTCCGATGTTGGCCCCCATGATAATTCCGATAGCCTGTCTAAGAGTGAGAAGACTAGCGCTGACCAGCCCAACCGTGATAACTGTAACCCCTGTACTTGACTGAATCAGGGCGGTCACGACAATTCCGACTAGAACGCCTAAAAAGGGATTGCTAGTGTACTTGTCAATGTAAAAACGAAGGCGATCTCCAGCAGCTTGTTGCAAACCGTCTCCCATGGTCTTGATACTGTATAAAAACAGTCCTAGACCTCCTAAAAAGTGAAATAAAATTTCCTGCCAATTAATGGACATTTCTTTTTCCTCCGGAAAATAATAACGGAATTTCTCCTATTCTATTTTAAAGGATAAAAGTAAATCTAACAAGTGTTAAGCTAAGATTTTAGGAAGAAAATTCGTTAGAATGGGCCTTAATTATAT
>OIXV01003862.1_pt1 | contig 10682 bp, 16 predicted proteins | sample 1587771 | NCBI WGS metagenome assembly OIXV01 (sample SAMEA3888893, study PRJEB22519) | human gut metagenome | biome: human gut; feature: human-associated habitat; material: faeces | place: Denmark | collected 2010
AAAATACCCTTAAAACGGTCTTTTTTTTTGTATTTTGCGTGTCGCATTTTTGCATTTTGTGCGTCAGGCAACAGCCACAGCCTCTGCCAAGATACGCACACAGGAATACACTGCGGTCATCTGCATAGCAGAGCGCTCAGTCACCGCTTTGCCGGAGGTGGAATTGCCAAATAGAAAACGATAGGCGCTTCCGGCAGTTGCATTGGTAGGCTTGTCTCTGGCCTTAAATATTCCAGATAAAATTCCCATAGGAAATCACGCTCCCTTCTAAAAATGGGTATAAGAAAAGCACCTACCGTTTCCGATAGATGCTTAGCCTTAATGAGTTGTACTTTCCCTTAAACAGGTGTTTGTTTTAAGGGAAACGATGATGGTGTAAGGGAATCGGTCCCTTTTATATTTAGGACAGCAGCCAATCAATCAGGTATAAGGATTTGATACCATCGTAGGAATTGATATAGTTTCTGTCCATTGACAATACGATTTTTTCGTAGTTGTCGGGAATCATGCGCAGCGGTCTAAGTTCTCGCTCACGAGTCTCCGGCGACTGCATGCTTTCTGTTACTTGGATATACAGCTTATCATTTGGTTTCTCTGCAACAAAGTCAATTTCTGTTTCACCGACTTTACCGATATACACACGGTAGTCACGTCGGATGAGTTCCAAGAACACGATGTTTTCGATGATGTGGCCTCGGTCTGCATCACGGTAGCCGAGAAGCATGTTACGGAAGCCCATATCAATAATGTAGTTCTTTCCTAATGTTTTCAGCAACTGTTTACCTTTTACATCGTATCTTCCCACAGAGTAGAAGATAAATGCACTGCGCAGCATAGCGATATATTTATCTACCGTTTTGCCTGCAACATTCTTTCCTTTACCGGTCTGAATGTCTCCCTCGTTAGACAGCACGTTTCCGATGCTATTTGGAGAGGTGATACTTCCGATATTGGAGCAAAGGAACAGCATGATTTTCTGCAACATTCCCTGATCTGCTTGATTGTTTCGCTGAAGAATATCACGCAGCACAACAGTGGAATAGATACCTTCCAGTGCTTGATTGCTTCGTGCTTCGTTGAACTGATATTCTCTCAGAATCGGCATACCACCAAACTGTAAGTATCTTTGGAACTTTTCTTCTACTGTAACAGATGGTGCAAACTCGTAGAAGGTTAGGAATTCCTTGAAAGATAATGGCAGCATACGGATTTCTACATATCTGCCGGAAAGCAGTGTGGAAAATTCCGTGGAAAGCAAATATGCATTGGAGCCGGTGATGTAGATATCCACATCAAAATCAAGACGGAAGGACTCGATAGCTTTTTCCCAATGCTTTACGGCCTGAAGTTCATCGAAGATCAAGTAGGTCTTTCCACTTTTTGGAATACGCTCACTGACATAGTCGTAGAAAGCGAGATAGTCAGAGAGATTACGATAACGCAGCGACTCCAGATTCATGTGGATGATGTTAGCGTTAGGTACTCCATTGTCGGTCAGATGTTGATGAAACAAGTCCAGCAGTGATGACTTTCCGCATCTGCGGATACCGGTTACAATCTTGACCAGATCCACATCTCTATTCTGAATGAGCTGATTTAAATACTCAGGGCGATTTATAAGTTCAGCCATGATGCACCTCCTAATTTTCTTATCTATATTATACTCGAAAATCCGAAAAAGTCAATAGTTTCAAACTTGTAAGTCCGAAACTTCAAAAATAATTTAAATTTTCGACTTGTTACGACATAAAAATCGGAGGGCGATGCATTTTCATATCCTCATTTCAGAAATTCCATATTTCATTTTAGCGGACGAACTTGAAATAAAGAAGCAAAAAGTATGCTTTTATTTCATTTTTAACCGAAGCAGGACAGATTATACTCATATAAACAGAATACCTCGCTCATCATATACAGAAGCGCCAGTGTTTATGCCACAGTGGATCGCACGGTCAAGACCCATAATCGTGGCCACGGCACCGTCGATTTTCTCTGTAGATTTTTCTTTGTCGGCCTTGATGTTTCTGGCAGGGTCTGTACGGATGAAGATGTTGTCCATCATCCAGCGCAGCACCGGATGTCCTCCGTGAGCGATTTTCTGCTCCAAGGTCAGCTTCATCAGTTCTTTGGTCGGAGGAGACATATCCTTAAAGCTCTGACCAAAAGGCACCACCGTAAAGCCCATGCCCTCCAAGTTCTGCACCATTTGTACAGCGCCCCAGCGGTCAAAGGCGATTTTACGAATGTTGTATTTTTCGCCCAGCTGCTCGATGAACTTTTCGATGTAACCGTAATGGACCACATTGCCCTCGGTGGTTTGCAGGAAGCCTTGTCGCTCCCAAACATCGTAAGGAACATGGTCACGGCGCACTCGCAGCTCCAGCGTATCTTCCGGTATCCAGAAGTACGGAAGGACCACATATTTGTCATCCTCGTCCAGTGGCGGGAACACCAATACAAAAGCCGTGATGTCTGTGGTGGAGGATAAGTCCAATCCACCGTAGCATACACGGCCTCGTAGGGATTCTTCAGTTACTTTGAAAGCGCAGGCGTCCCATTTGTCCATTGGCATCCAGCGGATTGCCTGCTTGACCCATTGATTGAGTCTGAGCTGCCTGAAGGCGTTTTCTTCGGCAGGGTTTTGCTGGGCCGATTCGCAAGCGGCCTGTACTTTATCGATGCCAACCGTAATGCCAAGGGAGGGATTCGCTTTCTTCCAGACCTCCGGGTCTGTCCAGTCATCCTCCTCGGCAGCGCCATAGATAACCGGATAGAAGGTCGGGTCAATTTTTCGACCTTCGAGGATATCCTTTGCCTTCTGGTGGGTTTCGTAGCAGATGGAGTTGGTGTTGGTACCGGCAGTGGTGATCAGGAAATACAGAGGCTGCATGCTGGCGTCACCGGAGCCTTTGGTCATAACATCAAAGAGTTTTCTGTTCGGCTGCGTGTGCAGCTCATCAAATACCACACCGTGGATATTGAAGCCGTGTTTACTGTAGGCCTCCGCCGACAGCACCTGATAGAAGCTGTTGGTCGGCTGGTAGACGATACGCTTCTGAGAAGCCAGAATTTTCACACGGCGATTCAGCGCAGGACACATACGCACCATATCAGCAGCCACGTCAAAAACGATGGTTGCCTGCTGGCGGTCAGCTGCACAGCCATAGACCTCGGCACGTTCCTCACCGTCGCCGCAGGTAAGCAGAAGGCGCAGCGGCAAGCTCGGACTTACCCATCTTCTTAGGAATTTCCACATAGGCTGTCGTAAATTGTCGATAACCGTTGGGTTTGATGGTGCCGAAGATGTCTCGGATGATGCGCTCCTGCCAGTCAATCAGCTCAAAAGGCTTACCGGCCCATGTGCCTTTGGTGTGGCAGAGGCATTCTATAAAATTGACTGCGTAATCCGCCAAATCTTTATTGTAGGCGGAGTCCGCAGCCATAAACTTCGTCGGTGTGTAATTTTCCAGTTTTCGCAATTGCCGCTTCCTACTTTCAAAAGGGCATAAAATACAGCCCGTCGGCTGCACTACGAGAGAAAGAGCCATCCGGCTCAATCCCTGCTATATTGGGTTTTTAGTAATTGTTGCTATGAAGCAGAAGCTCTACGGCAAGCTCTGTATCCGGGTCCGCAGGTTTCACATCCCAGCCTTGGTCGTAGTTGCATACGATGGTGCCGTTGCGCTTTAACATCAGCTTGCTAACCTTGCCGCCGTTAATGCCAAACTCCGATGGGCCATCGTAAACCTTCATCCAGTAATGAAAAATGCTGTCGTAGACCTTAAGTGCGCCTTCTTTTCACATTGTGCGTTCCTCCTTACTGGCGAGTCATGCGGATCGCCGGGATTCTGGCTCTCTGGTTGGTCTGCCAATCGGTGTAGTTGACGTTCACCTCGGTGATGCCGTTTTCCTGCAGGCACTCGGCGATGGCGTCAATGTCCTCGTCCCAGATGACCTCGTTGAAATCAATCAGGTCGTTGCCTGCGTCGATGCTCTTGCGATAAGCCCAGAACATGGTGCCGTTGATTCCGTAATCCTTCAGGCTTCCGGCCTGTTCTGCGATGGCTCTTTCAAAAAGTTCAATTTTCTTCATGGTGTTGTTCCTCCGTAAAATGTGTTTTCCCTTTCGGTAGTACACATATTCGCTCTAAAAGCACATAATAGCAAGTCATTTCTGCGATATAAATCGTAGAATACTGCACGATGTTTTGCCGGTGATTTTTTGTATATTATTTCGACACTTTCCGACAAACATCGACGCCGTAGACCACATTCAGGCCAGAGCCGTTATCCCAATGCACCATGATGGAGCCGGTGTCATCCACGCCCCAAACGGTACCAAGCGTACCCACCGGAGGATCCTGCGCATCGTCCATCTGGACAAGCTCAACACGAGTTCCGGCGGGATACTGGCTGCGGAGGCTTTCGACCACTGCTTTATTCGGAAACTTCATCGCAGACCACCTCCTTTTTAGCGCTGCTTTTGAAAGCGGAAGATCCGGTCAGATTCTTCAGGAGAATCTTGCGTTCCGTTTTGTACTCCGCACCGATGAAGCCGAGGCGAAGGAGGAAGCAGCGGAAGGCGTACTTGTCGTTGTCCACCGGCTTTTCCGTTGCGCTGGAGCGCTTCATGTTTCGGGCCATCTCGCAGAGCTTGCAGATGAAGGTGTCGTAGGCCTTTACGCTGTCAGGGTCCGGCTGGCCGGGAAACCAAGGAAAGGAAACCTTCGTGTCGGTAATCTCAATCGGCAGGTCGTCAGTCCCCAGCGCCTTGCAGATCAGGCTGCGCTTGGCAGCGATGATGTTTTTCAGGTTTTCCAAGTTGGTGTCGGTGAAAAGGCTGCGAGGCATGGAAATGCAGATGCCGGTGATTTCATCTTCCGAGGAATCCTCGGCAGTTGTTTCCGGGAACTCGATGTCGTCCATCTGGAAGCCTGCACTCTCGATGGCCTCTTTAAGCTGCTGCAGGGTTTCTGCGTCCAAGCCATCCGGCATCTCAAGGTTACCTTCTCTGGTAACGGTGTAGTCGCCAATTTTGTAAGCGTAGGTAGGCGTCTTCATATAGACTGCCTTTTCGCCGGTCAGTTCACTGATGGCCTTGACCAGAGGCTTGCGTTCGGTTGCGTTCAAAGTAATGTTCATGTGGAAATCCTCCTTTAATTTTGGTACTACATATATCACTCTAAAGGCACAAAATAGCAAGTCATATTTGAGATATAAATGTACCAATTCTGTGCCTTCAGAGCTTGTGTAGATTACCAATTATGCCGAGGCGATTTCCTCATAGTTATAGGTCAAACCATCACGGACTACAGTGACACCGGCAGCCGAGCCAACCTGCTCAATGTAGCGCTTCACTATTACATCGCAGAACTTTTCATCCAGCTCTATGGTGTAGCAGATACGGTTGGTCTGTTCGCAGGCAATCAGTGTAGAGCCGCTGCCGCCAAATGGGTCAAGCACCAGTGAGTTTGCCATGCTGGAGTTCATGATGGGATAGGCAAGCAGCGGAATCGGCTTCATAGTAGGATGGTCACCGTTCTTTTTAGGCTTGTCAAATTCCCAGATGGTGGGTTCCTTGCGGCCTGTGTACCATTGATGCTTTCCGGCTTTCTTCCAGCCGAACAGCACAGGCTCATGCTGCCACAGGTCACCGGCTTTGGAGAAGGTCGGCTTCTGAAGTTCTGCCTCCACATCAAAATCGTCATCATGGACGCCTTTCTTGGTATCCTCACGGAACAGGGCCTCAAGCTCCGCTGGCTCGAAGCCGGTGAGAGAAACATCGAAGTCGGTGCCTTGCAGATCAGCGATTAACAGAGCCAACTTGTCGTTGTCCCATTCGCCGCTGATTTTATTGAGGGCCACATTCAGCGCTTTTTCCTTTTCTTCGGAAAGCTCCACGACCACACAGTCTACTTCGGTCATGCCCATATCGATGAGAACTTTCAAGCGCTGGTGACCACCAACAACACGGCCAGTGGTCTTGTTCCAGATGACCGGCTCCACATAGCCGAATTGTTCAATGGAGCGTTTCAGCTTTTCATATTCCTTGTCGCCGGGTTTCAAGTCCTTACGAGGATTATAGTCGGCAGGTAGAAGGTCGGCAGTGTTTTTCTTCTCAATCACCATATTTTCTCACCGCCTTTTCCAGTTCCTTGGTCTTGTCTACATTCTCCCAAGCGCCTTTATAACCATTGAAGTAGCCATAGGCAGTGGTCTCGGAGAAGTAGGGACTGCGCAGGTGCAACAGAGAAATGATTGCAGCGGGACGCAGGTCGAAAACCTCCATCACGGCTTTGCGGATAATTTCCACATCGACCTTTTCAGTGCCGAAGGTCTCAATCTCAACGGCAGTAGGCTCGGCCTTTCCGATGGCATAGGAGATAGCCACCTGACATCTGTCTGCCAGCCATGCGCCTACGATATTACGGGCAACGACTCTGGCCATGTAAGCGCCGGAGCGGTCAACCTTGGTAGCGTCTTTGCCGGAGAAGGCACCGCCGCCGTGGGCAGCAAGACCACCGTAGGTATCCACCATCAGCTTACGACCGGTGAGGCCGGTATCGGCAGCAGGGCCACCTTCCACAAAGCGCCCGGAAGGATTGATGAGGATTTCCGCTTCTTTCGGGAAACTGTATCTGTTGAGCAGAGGATAGATGATTTCGGTGATGATTTCACGGCGAAGCTCGTCCAAATCCTTGCTGTCCTTATGCTGTACGGAAACGATGATGTTTTTTGCGCTGACAGGCTTGTTATCGTGGTATTCAATGGTTACTTGCGCTTTACCGTCTGGACCGACATCACGGATGGTACCGTCTTTTCTTGCTTCGTCCAGACGCTTGCACAGGTCGTTGACAAAGATAACGGGAGTAGGCATCTTGGCCCATGTCTCATTGGTGGCATAACCATAAACAGCGCCTTGGTCACCGGCACCAACAGAAGCGAAGATATCGTCGGTATCGACCTCACGGGTTTCCAGCGCTTTGTTTACGCCACCGGCAATGTCAGCGCTCTGGCGATGCACATACACGAAAACGATAAACCTCAAAGGATTATATCCGACCTTGGCAAGGGTCTGACGGACCACCATACGGATGTCGATTTTCTTGGAGCAGGTGATTTCACCGCACACAAAGATTTTTCCTTTTGTCGCCATAACCTCGCAGGCCACACGGGAGTAGCGGTCTTTTTTCAGGCACTCGTCCAGAATGGCGTCGGCGATCAGGTCACAAAGTTTGTCCGGGTGTCCAGCGCAGACACTCTCGGCTGTTTTATAAGAAATGTTCATAATCAAAGTCCTTTCCTTGCCATCAGAAGGCGCTCCATGACATCGTCCTGTGGAGTGGCACCGCCGTATTCCGTGGCACAATTTTCTTTTACGATTTGGTAGATTTCCATCCAGAGCCTGTTGGTCTGGCTCATGAAGTTCTGGCTCATCGCCACATAGGGCGACTGGATTGCATTGCCGGTAGTCGGATGCTTTGCCAGAAAGCCGAACTCAGTGATTGCTTCTTCACACTGAATCCAGCGGGCTACGCTCATGGCGTAGCGTTCCAGAAGCTGGGGAGATACGAGAGCAGCACAGCCACGCTCGTGAAACCAGTCCCATGTCTTTTTGTAAATATCCGCTGCGACCAGCTTTTTGCCATCCTTCTGTTTGGCAGACAGTAGCATGGATGGTTTGGGCATAGCTTGACCTTCTAAATCGACCGACTGATTATCAAAGTCAATGACAGTCAATGCTCGTTTGCCCGGATTGCCTTCAGCGATTTTCTCAGCTAAGGGCTTCTTTTTGGCTCCTGCGCCAACACGAGCGCCGCCTCGGTTGGTACCGTCCTTAGCCATTTGCATACACTTCCTTTGACAGGGCCTTATATACCCCGTTTGAAACTGCGATTTTGTGCGTAAGACCCCACGCCCGTTGCACCGCATATTGGTCGTAGAGATTTGACCCGCCCCTACCGGTCATGATTATGCCAGCGATCACCACGCTCTGCATGGATTCTGGCATGGCAGGATTTGCAAAGAGCAATCAGGTTATCTCTTGCATGTGTGCCGCCTTCCGAGAGAGGGACCTTGTGGTGGACTTCTTCCGTAGGAACAAGCAGATCTTTCTCTTGGCACAGCTCGCACAAAGGATGCTGCTGCACATAGCTGTCACGGATACGCTTCCAAGCACGACCATAACGACGGCGCACGGCAGGGTCACGGTCATATTTCTCGTAGCGCTTATTCTCTTGCTTTTCATGCTTCTCACAAAACCTACCGTCCGTAAGCTCTGGACAGCCGGGATAGGAACATGGTCGCTTGGGTTTCTTCGGCATCTTGTTTTTTCCTCCTTCCATCAAAAAGTAGCGAAGGATGTACCACACCTGTTCGGGGTAGCTTACTTGTCTGTATCCCATGTGATTCCTCCTTCAGGGCATAGAAAAAGCCCTGCGGGGTTGCTCCCACAAGGCCGTTTCTGATTTTCGCTTTTCGCTATTATAATAATATCATAGGGAGCGGGTATCATTCTATGTCTTTAGGTATCACGTTTCAGGATACCGTCGCAAATATCAAGGGCCTGATTATGGATCTTATACAGGTGGTGCATACTGTAGCCCATATCCACGGCGATGATTTCCCAAGACTGAAAGCACAGGTAACGCTTCTCCAATAAGGTCTGCAGCTCTGGACTTGGCACCGCTTTGATGGTGTAGGAGATTTCTTTTTTCAAATCTACCAGCTCATCAATGTCATGATTGATTTCCGCTTGCAGGTCTACAATCTTTGCCACAGCATCGGCCATTTTGGAAGTGGCCTTGTTGGGATTGCGGGCATACCCGTCAGCACCGAACTGGCGCTGGTAGCAAGGTCGTTCAGAGCCTCCACCTGCTGAATTTTGGAATTGATACGCATATCCAGAAACTTGGCTTGCATTAAATAATCTTTTGCGTTCATATCGCACCTCCGAAAATTTGATAGTCCTCGGATTGTCGATTTTTGTCGCTGATTTTCATAGATTGGCTTTTACGGCATCAATCAGGGCATTCTGTGTCAGCTCTTTCTGGGAGAGGGCCTTTAAGATGCGCTCGTCGATGGTGCCTTTTGTGATGATGTGCTGGATCACCACGGTACGGTCGGTTTGTCCCTGTCGCCAGAGACGGGCGTTGGTCTGTTGGTACAACTCCAAGGACCATGTCAGCCCAAACCAAATAAGTGTGGAGCCTCCGGCCTGAAGATTGAGTCCGTGACCGGCAGAAGCGGGATGGATGACTGCTACCGGGATTTTGCCGTTGTTCCAGTCCTCGATATCCTTACTGGACTTCAGCTCCCGGACAGCAAAGCGCTTTTTGATGCGCTGCAGGTCGTGCTTAAACCAGTAGGCCACCAGCACCGGTTTTTCATTGGCGGATTCAATCAAATCCTCCAAAGCGTCCAACTTGCGGTCATGGAACTCCACCACATCGCCGGTATCGGTATAAATGGCACCATTGGCCAGCTGCACCAATTTCCCGGTGAGAGAGGCGGCATTGGCAGCAGTGATTTCTTCATCAGAAAGGTGCAATACCAATTCTGCTTTCAGCTGCTCGTAGCGGTTTTTCTCATCTTCGGAAAGCTGCACCTCATATTGGGAAGAGATCAGCTCCGGTATCTGCAGGTAATCGGTACTTTTCATGGAAATCGTAATATCCGAAATCTGTCGGTAGATGGATTCCTCTGCATAGGGCAGCGGTTTGTAGGAGTAGATGATTTGTCCGTTGCGCTTATCCGGCATGAAGTAGTTGTTTCGGTACTGCGTGATAAACCTGCCAAGGCGCTGGCCCATATCAAGAAGTCGGAACTCTGCCCAGAGGTCCATGAGACCGTTGGAGCTTGGTGTACCAGTGAGGCCGATGATGCGTTTGTTTTTCGGTCTGACCTTCAACAATGCCTTGAAGCGTTTTGACTGGTGATTTTTGAAGGAGGAAAGTTCGTCGATGACTACGGTATCGAAGTCAAAGGCGATGCCGCTGTCCTCAATCAGCCATTGCACATTTTCACGATTGATAATGGTGATGTCGGCACCGGCCATCAAAGCAGCTTTTCGCTCTGCCGGAGTTCCTACAGCAACAGCGAAGGTCAGGTGGTTTAGATGAGTCCATTTTTTCAGCTCCGCAGGCCAAGTGTCACGGGCCACACGAAGCGGAGCGATAACCAGAATGCGATGGGCCAGAAAACTGTCAAACAGCAGATCAGCGATGGCAGTCAGGGAGATGACCGTTTTGCCAAGACCCATATCGAGGAGAACTGCGGACACAGGATGGTTTTCGATGTATTCAATTGCGTAGCTCTGGTAGTCGTGTGGTTTGAAGTTCATCCAGCATCCCTCCAATCTGTTCTGGTTTATCTATCACATAGACCTTAAATCCCAAAGAGCGTAGCAGCCGGTGTCGTGCCTCCTGCAAAGGGCGTGGGCGTTTTCCGGGAGCCTTTAGTTCCACAAAAGCGATAAGGCCATCAGGTAGTAATACAAGGCGGTCGGGCATTCCATCGAAACTCGGAGACACGAACTTTACAGCGATGCCACCGGCCTTTTTGACCGCCACGGTTAATTTGCGTTCTATTGTTTTTTCTAACATCGGTTACCTCCGTCAGCGCTAATTTTCGTAGAGTGGGTAACCTCCCTGAATGTCATTTACTAAACTTTTTATAGAACA
>OIXV01003868.1_pt1 | contig 10671 bp, 10 predicted proteins | sample 1587771 | NCBI WGS metagenome assembly OIXV01 (sample SAMEA3888893, study PRJEB22519) | human gut metagenome | biome: human gut; feature: human-associated habitat; material: faeces | place: Denmark | collected 2010
ATCTTAAAAAATAGCCATCTGGATCTAAAACTGCAAATTCATGAGGATAGATATAATGGTCGCCAACAAGAAATTCTCTTTTGTTGTACCCTATGCTTTTTAGCGAAAACGTTTCCTATTTAAATAAACTCTAAAAAATGATAAAATATTTGTAAGTCAACCACTTAAGGAGGTTAAGCATTGTGAAAAACAAAATCTTATTAGGTTCTATGACGCTCCTATCTGCATTTATACTATCAGCATGCGGAAATGGAGAAAAGAAAACAAACAAAACTACAGCAGCAACAACAGAAGTAACAACAACTGCTGACACTTCTTCTGAGGAAAAATCAGTCTCATATACGGACACCCAACGTATTGGACGTGATGATATTGGGTATGTTAATGTTCCAAAAGATTGGATAATCACTAAAAGCCCAGGTGCGGAATCTGCATTAGAATACTCTTCAAAACATAAATTCCCCACCGGCACACTAAATGCTTATACTGAAAATGAAGTACCTCTACAGGACCGGTTAAAGTACGTTGCTACTACTTTTTATAATACCCTCAAAAGTAATGAACATGTGACCAATAATATAGACGGCGAATGGACAAAGGTAGCTGGAGAGAACGCCTACGTCCTTAAAGCACAAGAAAAAAATGGCAAGTATCTTTATTATATATGGTTTTTCCAAAAAGGTGCGACTGTATACGTATTTTCCCTTGAAGGTACAGAGGAAAATATTTCAACCTTCAGACCTATGCTAGAACAATCTTGGGGCTTAGATCCAAATACTCCTGGTAAATAATCATTAATATACTAAAAGAGACTGATTCGATTAATCAGTCTCTTTCTTTATCCCTATACTCTTGTGGACCACTCTTCGCGTAATATTCCATATTTCACACTGTCAGAGTACTGACCTTGGTAGTAGCGGATTTCCAAATTTTTCCTTCTTTTAGGACCCCAATTTCTCAGCAACGCCATCATTACACATTGCCACGCCCAATCGTTATACCAATATGTTCGAGCGCATCGATTTCTCGGAAAATGATACTGCACTACACAAATTCATTTTTTAGAATCTGTTTTTGCATCACGAGAATATCCGCATGCGAATCGATGCGAATATTCTCGTAATAGTCCTTACAGTAATCAACGACAGCTCTCATGATTTCCTTAGCATTGGCGCCACTGGATTTACAGATCTGTCAATTTATATTTATCTACTGAAAAGAGGCCAACAGCCCACTTTTTTTATTCACTAAATCTTAAAAAATAGCCATCTGGGTCTAAAACTGCAAATTCATGAGGATAGATATAATGGTCGCCAACACGAAATTCTCTTTTGGTCAAGGGGCGATGGATGGGATAGTCAGCTTCCAGTAGCTTTTGGTGGAGCTGAGGAACATCCTCAATGCCAAAGGAAATATTGATACCACGCCCGAAAGGATAAGTCAGCTGAGCTAATTCTTCTGCGTCGCCTTCTTCTAACATGAGTTGGCAGTCTTCAAGGGAGAGGAAGAGAAATTTTTCCTCGGGGCGTTCGTATTCGACAGAGAAGCCCAGCAAGTCGCAGTAGAAGGAACGCGACTTTTCGATGTTGGATACCACAAATTCGGGGATGACAGCTTGATAGTCCATTAGCTTTCTCCTTAGAGTTCAATCTCCAAGACAATCGGTGTGTGGTCTTGACGTGCGCCTGAATCAATCATATCTGACTTGGTAACCTTGTCTGCCACACGGTTACTTGTGAGCCAGTAGTCGATTCTCCAGCCTGTGTTGTTGATTTTTGATGTCTTGCTGCGCTGTGCCCACCAAGTGTAGCGTTCTGGGATATCGCCATGGAGATGACGGAAGGTGTCTGTAAAACCTTTGGCCAAAAGATTTGTAAATCCTTCACGTTCTTCGTCTGTGAATCCTGGCGAACGGCGGTTACTGGCTGGGTTAGCAAGGTCGATTTCCTTGTGGGCAACGTTGTAGTCACCGGTTGCAAGGACAGGTTTTTCCTTGTCTAATTCAGCCAAATATTCAGCATATTTGACATCCCATACTTGACGTTCTTCTAAACGTTTGAGACCATCACCAGCGTTAGGTGTGTATACCTGAGTAACGAAAAATTTATCAAATTCCAAGGTAATGATCCGACCTTCCAAGTCCATGGTCGAAGGGGCTCCGATCTCTGGGAAAGTCACAACGGGTGTGAGCTCTTTTTTATAGAGGAACATGGTTCCAGCGTAGCCTTTACGAGCCGGTTCTTGAGAAGAGCGCCAGGTGTTTTCGTAGCCAGGGAAGAGCTCCTCAAGGATTTCGAGGTGTTTTTTAGTAGGACCTTTGGCGGATAACTTGGTTTCTTGAATGGCAATGATATCCGCATCCTCAGCAACCAAGGTTTGGAGGACTTCTTGAGAGAGTTTGGCGCGTGCTGAATCACTAGTTAATGCAGCATTAAGCGAGTCGATATTCCATGAAATGAGTTTCATTGTGTTTCCTTTTCTTGACATGATGGATAATTTTATTATAACAAAAATTTAATGATTTTCTGATTAGAATGCCTTGAATTCTCTCCTGAAATACATTATAATAGCTTGAATTCATTTGGAGAAAGGGAGTTCATTATGAAATTTTACTCTTATGACTATGTATTGAGTCAGATTAGTCAGCAAAATTGGGTGACCATTGGGATCTCTGGTTTGCTCATTCTACTGACTGGTTTTTTTGCGGTGAAAGCCTATCGGGATAAGCAAGATAGCAAATTCCGTGAATTATCCATTATCTCGATTTTGACTCTGGTTGCAGTGGTCTTGATCGGCATCAGCAGTTTCCAAAATAGCCAAAGTAATAATGACCAATTTCAACGGTCTCTGCATTTTATTGAGGTCATCTCAAAGGAGTTGGATGTCAAAAAAGAAGACGTCTATGTCAATACTTCAGCAGCCACAGATGGGGCGATCCTGAAGGTTGGAGAGGTTTATTACCGAGCTATCGCAGGATCTGACCCAGATAGCTACCTATTAGAAAAGATGGATCTGTATAAAACAGACGTGGAACTTGTGGAGGTGAACAAATGATAGTAAATTTTTTAAACATCTTGATTAAATTAGCTTTGGGCTTGATTTCCTTGGTATTTGTCATCAATGTGACCGGGAAAGGAAACTTAGCACCAAATTCTGCAGTAGACCAGATACAGAACTTTGTTCTTGGGGGCATTATTGGTGGGGTCATCTACAATAGCTCCATTACCATTCTTCAATACATTGTGATTCTCTTAATGTGGACTATTTTGATCTTGCTCTTAAAATGGCTCAATACCAATGTTCGTTTTATGAAGCACTTGATTGATGGAAAACCAACTGTCATCATTAAAAATGGGAAACTGGATCCGGAAGCGTGTCGTTCCAAAGGACTTTCTGCTTCAGATGTTGCTTTGAAACTACGTGGACAAGGGATTTTTCAATTAAAAGATGTGAAGCGCGCTGTTATTGAACAAAATGGTCAATTGATCGTTGTCCGTGCGGGGGATGAGAATCCTAAATACCCAATCATTATGGATGGTGTGGTTCAGCTTGAAATTTTGGAAACAATTGGGAAAAGTGAAGAGTGGTTGCTAGCTGAATTGGAAAAAGAAGGCTATGACAACGTTTTGGATATTTTCATTGCTGAGTATGACAAAGGAAAAATCAATGTTGTGACTTATTAGAAAAAAAGATTGGGCGAGCATGTCCAATCTCAAATTGAAGACAAAATAGTCTTAAAAACTTTCCTTAGGTGAGTACGGACGTCAGCGAACTTCTACGAAGTTCCATGACTTAGTTTTGAACCTAAAGTTTCAGGAACTTTTCTCACGGCGGAAAGTTTCGACATATGCTTGAATAAGCTTAAAAATTAAAAATCAATATTTTTTCAACCACCTCACATAAGGTTGTACATGTAAAAAAGTTTGTGTTAATTTCAAGATTGGGCGAGCAGGTCCAATCTTTTTTCTTCATAAAATTCCAGGAAAGGTCCCTTCCTTTTCTTGAGATACTCTTGGAAAAATAGTAAAATGGAAGGTAAGTGTTGATTAGAAAAGAAGGACAGAACATTTCATGAAGAAGAAAATACGGAAGTTTGAGAATCATTCGATCACACGCAGACTCTATCTGCTGTTTAGTTTGATTTGCCTTCTTTTTTTGGTTCTGATTACCCGACTTGGCTATATGCAGATCTCTCACCAAGCCTACTATACGGATAAATTGGCAAAAGCTACCAAAAAGACGGTCAAACAAGGGAGTGTGCGAGGGCAAATTTATGATGCTTCTGGTAAGCCCTTGGTGGAAAATGTGGGAAAACAAGTCTTGACCTTTACTCGGGATCGTAAAATGACGGCCCAAGAAATGCGAGAGACAGCTGGAAAACTCTTGCAGTATGTCGATGTAGAAAATCCTCAAGTAACCGAACGGCAAGAAGTGGATTACTATCTAGCCAATACCAAAGTATACCAAGAGGTCGTAGAGCACCTGCCTGAGAAAAAGAAATTTGATACCGATGGCAATCGTCTACCAGAAGCTAAAATCTATCAAGCAGCAGCGGACAGCATTGACCCTTCAAAACTCGGTTACACGGATGATGAGAAAAAGATTATCTATCTTTATAGCCAGATGAATGCTGTGGAGAATTTTGCGACGGGGATTATTTCGACGCAAGCACTAGGAGCTGAGCAGATTGCGACCATCGCGGCTGACAGTCAGGACCTTCCTGGAATTGCGATCACGACCAGCTGGGACCGCAAGGTTTTGGATACTCCTTTAGCTTCTATCATCGGAACGGTTTCGACTGAGCAGGCAGGACTTCCAGCAGAAGAAGTCGAGGACTATGTCAAAAAAGGTTATGCCCTCAATGACCGGGTTGGAACCTCTTATCTCGAAAAGGAATACGAAAACGTCCTTCAAGGAAAACGCAGTGAAAAAGAAATTCTCCTGGATAAAAATGGCAATATGGATAAAGTGGTAGACATTTCAAAAGGAGCTAAGGGGGAAAACCTCAAGCTCTCGATTGACTTGGATTTCCAAAAAGGGGTGGAAGATATTCTCCGCTCTGCCTTTAGCGCAGAGTTGCAAGCTGGAAATGCGACCTACTCCGAAGGTGTCTATGCTGTAGCCCTTGAGCCTGATACAGGGAAAGTCCTTGCCATGGCAGGGATCAAACACCAGGCTGGTAGTCAAGATTTATCAACCGATGCTTTGGGAACAGTCACCAATGTTTTCGTCCCAGGATCGGTCGTTAAAGGAGCAACCTTGACTTCAGGATGGGAAAATGGTGCCATTTCCGGCAATCAAGTACTGACCGATCAGCCCATTGTTTTTGCAGGATCAACGCCGATTAACTCTTGGTTTACCCAATATGGCAGTCGCTCCATCAATGCAGTAGAAGCTTTGGAATATTCTTCCAATACCTACATGGTTCAAATTGCTCTTAAGATGATGGGGCAACCCTACACTCCAAATATGACCTTACAAGTAGATCAAGTGGACCCTGCTATGAAAAAACTCCGTTCTACTTTTGCAGAGTACGGTCTTGGAACGTCAACGGGGATTGACCTTCCCAATGAATCGACCGGTTTTATCCCGAAAGAGTATACAGTCGGTAATTATTTGACCAATGCCTTTGGCCAGTTTGACAACTACACCCCTATGCAATTGGCTCAGTATGCGGCAACCGTTGCAAATGATGGGAAGCGGGTGAGTCCTCATGTCGTCGAAGGCATCTATGACAATAATGATCAAGGTGGCCTCGGTCAGTTGAAAAAAGCGATCGAAGCCAAGGAGCTCAATCAAGTCCATATCTCAGCGGAGAACATGGCTTTGATCAAGCAAGGGTTTTACCAAGTGGCCAATGGTACGAGTGGGTTGACGACAGGAAAAACCGTTGGTCGTGGGGCCAGTGTGCCCATCAGTGCAAAGACTGGTACAGCTGAAACCACTGTCGATGGGGGCAAACAAGCCATTAATACTAATGTGGTGGCGTATGCACCATCGAATAATCCAAAGATTGCGGTAGCGGTGGTCTTTCCACATAATACCAATCTACAGGCGACAGTTAGTCATTCCATTACGCGTGACATTATTAACTTATACAATCAGAAACACCCCATGAATTAGAAAGGAAACTATGCTTTATCCAGCACCTATTGCAAAATTAATTGACAGCTATTCCAAGTTGCCAGGAATTGGGATCAAAACAGCGACCCGTCTTGCTTTTTACACTATTGGCATGTCAGATGATGATGTTAATGAATTTGCCAAGAACTTACTAAATGCCAAGCGTGAGCTAGGGTATTGCAGTATTTGTGGCAATTTGACTGATGAAGAAACCTGCGAGATTTGTCGAGATGAAACGCGGGATCCATCCCTCATTCTTGTTGTAGAAGATAGCCGGGATGTCTCTGCTATGGAAAATATCCAGGAATACCACGGTCGCTATCATGTCTTGCATGGCTTGATCTCACCCATGAATGGCGTGGGACCCGATGATATCAATCTCAAGAGTTTGCTCAGTCGCTTGATGGATGGAACAGTTACTGAGGTCATTGTTGCGACCAATGCGACGGCAGACGGGGAAGCGACTTCTATGTATATCTCACGCGTGCTCAAACCAGCAGGCATCAAAGTGACCCGTTTGGCACGGGGGCTAGCAGTTGGAGCCGATATCGAGTATGCGGACGAAGTGACCCTTCTTCGCGCGATCGAAAATCGGACAGAATTATAAGAGAAGTTCTTTCGAAAGGGCTATCATTGTGGTATACTATCAAGTAAGAAATCAAGGGAACAATTAGGGAGAAACTATGAGTAAACAAGACTTAATCCTGTTATATGGTGGACGTAGTGCAGAACGTGAAGTATCTGTTCTTTCAGCAGAAAGCGTGATGCGCGCGATTGATTACCAAGCATTTTCGGTTCAAACCTACTTTATTACGCAGTCAGGAGACTTCATCCAGACGCAAGCTTTTGAAGAAAAACCAGCGGATGATGAGAAATTGATGACCAATGATACAGTGGACTGGTCTAAAAAAGTGGCACCATCTGCGATTTACAAGGAAGGAGCAGTAGTCTTTCCAGTTCTTCATGGACCAATGGGAGAAGATGGTTCCATTCAAGGCTTCTTAGAAGTCTTGAAGATGCCTTATGTCGGCTGTGGCATCCTAGCTTCCAGTGTTGCGATGGACAAGATCACGACCAAACGGGTCTTGGAGTCTGCAGGGATTCCACAAGTTCCTTATGTAGCTGTAGTGGAAGGCGATGACTTGGAAGAGAAAATTGCTACAATTGAAGCTAATCTCCCTTATCCTGTCTTTACCAAACCATCCAATATGGGCTCTAGTGTAGGGATTTCAAAATCTGAAAACCAAACAGAGCTTCGGGCTGCTCTCGAATTGGCCTTCAAATACGATAGCCGTGTCTTGGTAGAACAAGGAGTCAATGCGCGTGAGATCGAAGTTGGACTACTTGGAAACTATGATGTGAAGAGCACCTTGCCAGGTGAAGTTGTGAAAGATGTGGCCTTCTATGATTATGATGCTAAATACATCGACAACAAAATTACCATGGCGATTCCGGCTCAATTGGACCCTGAGGTGGTGAAAACCATGCGGACCAACGCAGAAAAAGCCTTTCGTGCGATCGGTGGTCTAGGTTTAGCGCGTTGTGATTTCTTCTATACCGATAAAGGAGAGATCTTCTTAAACGAACTCAATACCATGCCAGGATTTACCCAATGGTCTATGTATCCCTTGCTTTGGGACAATATGGGACTTAACTATACAGATTTGATCACCAAGTTAGTAGAGCTTGGAAAAGAAGTCTTCCAAAAACACGAAGCACATTTGTTGTAAGAAAAGAGAGAGTGGGACAGAAATCGGTAATTCGTTAGAATTCGATTTCGTCGTCCCACCTCCGCACAGTTGAGTAGGGCTGTAAAAGCTGATGAAATCAGCGTAGTAGAGCCCACTCAACCACTGCGTCTTGCTCGACAATCCTAAAACAATCAAGAGGCTAGGACTTCTGTCCCAGCCACTTTTTTTGTGGTCTAGAATATGGTATAATGAGAAGAATTTGATAGGAGCGTCCAAATTTTTGAAGACGCTACGGAGAACTGAGGAGTCGGATATGAATCTCACATTACATGAAGTTGCTCATCTAGTACACGCAAAAAATGATATCAGCCAATTTGAAGATGTGGCCCTCGTCAAGCCGGAATTTGACAGCCGATTGATTGGGCCTGGAGACCTGTTTGTTCCTTTAAAGGGAGCGCGTGATGGTCACGACTTTATTGAGACTGCTTTTGAAAATGGAGCCGTAGCCACTTTTTCAGAGAAAGTGGTAGAAGGCCACCCTTATATTTTGGTGGAAGATGTGCTGAGCGCTTTTCAAACACTGGCTGCAGCCTATCTTCAAAAGACAAAAGTAGATGTTTTTGCAGTAACGGGGTCAAATGGTAAAACCACCACAAAAGATATGTTGGCACAGCTTTTGTCCACCACCTACCTGACCTATAAAACACAAGGAAACTATAATAACGAAATTGGTCTTCCTTATACGGTTTTGCATATGCCAGAAGGGACGGACAAACTCGTCCTTGAAATGGGGCAAGACCATCTAGGAGATATCCATCTCTTGTCAGAACTGGCGCATCCAAAAGCTGCCATTGTCACCTTGATTGGAGAAGCCCATTTGGAATTCTTTAAAGATCGAAGTGAGATCGCAAAAGGAAAACTCCAGATTGCGGATGGCATGCCAGAAGGTGGCCTTCTGGTGGTTCCAGCTGATCCGATCGTCAATGCCTACCTCCCTGAAAAACAAAAAGTGGTTCGCTTTGGGCCAGATGAGGAGATTTTTATTACCGAGTTAATCGAACGAAAGGACAGCCTAACCTTCCGAGCGAATTTCTTAGAAGAAGCGATTGATCTTCCGGTAACAGGAAAATACAATGCGACCAATGCTATGATCGCAGCTTATGTTGCCCTGCAAGAAGGAGTGAGTGAGGCTGCGATTCGTGATAGTTTTGAAACCTTGCAATTAACACGCAACCGGACAGAATGGAAGAAAGCCAGTAACGGAGCAGATATCCTATCCGATGTCTACAATGCTAACCCAACGGCTATGCGCCTAATCTTAGAAACTTTCTCGACTATTCCTGCTAATCCAAATGGTCGAAAATTAGCCGTCCTGGCAGATATGAAAGAACTAGGGGAGCAATCGGTAGATCTGCACAACCAAATGATTCTCAGCCTCTCGCCAGATGTCTTGGATACGGTTATTTTCTATGGCCAAGACATTGCAGGATTGGCTCAGTTAGCGAGTCAGATGTTCCCACTCGGACATGTCTATTATTTCAAGAAAACAGCTGAGGAAGACCAGTTTGAGGACATGGTCAAACAAGTCAAGGAAAGTTTGAAAGAGCAAGACCAACTCCTCATCAAGGGAAGCAATTCCATGAATCTAGCCAAATTGGTAGAGGAGTTGGAGAATGGTAAGTAATAATATACTGAAGGACATTCAGCGCTTGATTTCAATCACCAATACAGGCTTAGCCTTCTCAAAAGATCCATTTGATCAAGAGCGCTACCAGGATATTCGTGAAATTTTACAGGATCTTGTGAGAGAAACGACTGATCTGAATTCACAAGAATTATCAGATTTGTTTCGACCGACAAACTATTATGACACCCCCTTAATTGATGTTAGGGCTTGGATTGTCAAAGATAGAAAACTTTGTCTGGTGAAAGGTCAGGGAGAAGAGACCTGGGCTTTGCCGGGTGGTTTTGGTGAGGTTGGCTATTCTCCTAAAGAAAATATTTTAAAGGAAATTCAAGAAGAAACGGGCTATGTAGCACGTGTCAATCGGTTGTTGGCAGTATTTGACACCAATCGCTACCAATTGCAAAGCCGCCAATATGTGAAATTGGTATTTGAATGTGAATTGCTGGATGGAAGTTTTCAACAGAATCAGGAAATTTCCGATCTTGCATTTTTTGAGAGAGAAAATGCCTGCTCTTTCTACCAAGCGCAATACAGAAGAACAATTGAATTTCCTTTGGGAGGTTTATGATGGGAAACGAGATTTGTATTGTGATTAAAAACGATCTATAAATTAAAGGGATATAAAAATGACACTTTGGGATTTATTGTTTACGAACCAAAAATCAGCCCCGCCTGAGTTTGGGCTATGGTATTTCATTCTGCCAGCTTCTTTGTTGGTGGTTGGCTACTTTTCCATCAAATATGCGCAGTCCAAAAGCTACCAACGCTTTTGGTACTGGGCACAATTGATTCAAGTCTTAACCATCAATGCTTGGTATATTCTAGCCCACATGCCTCTGACAGATAATTTGCCTTTTTATCATTGCCGCTTGGCCATGCTTGCGATCCTTTTTGCTCCGAGAGGGACCTATATCAAGCAATATTTTGCTCTCTTGGGAGTTTTGGGATCCATTGCGGCCTTGGTTTATCCAGCCTTTGATCCCTTCCCATTCCCCCATATCACTGTACTCAATCTGATTTTTAGTCACTGGGCCTTGTTTGCCAATAGTTTGATTTACCTACAGGATCATTATCAATCTGAAAAACAAGACAGCCTACGAATTGTTAAGATCACCTTTGGCATGAATGCCTTGATTTTCTTGGTCAACCTTTTGACGAAAGGAGATTACG
>OIXV01003869.1_pt1 | contig 10668 bp, 10 predicted proteins | sample 1587771 | NCBI WGS metagenome assembly OIXV01 (sample SAMEA3888893, study PRJEB22519) | human gut metagenome | biome: human gut; feature: human-associated habitat; material: faeces | place: Denmark | collected 2010
TCGCCGCCGTGCGCTTTCAGATGCTCGCGGATTTCGACGACGTCAGAACGCTTACGGATAAAGGAAGCAGCAACAAAATCAACGCCTTGCTCGCAACCGAAGATCAGGTCCTGCTTATCTTTCTCCGCCAGCGCCGGCAGGGCAATAGAAACACCCGGCAGGTTAACGCCTTTGTTTTCGCCCAGGTCGCCGTTGTTCAGCACTTTACAGATGACGTTCTTACCTTCAATGGCAGTCACTTCCATGCCGATCAGACCATCGTCGACCAGAACGGTGTTGCCGACGGACAGGTCGGTAGTGAAACCTTCATAGGTCACGGCGACGATTTCGTTGTTGCCGACGACGGATTTATCGGTAGTGAAGGTGAAAGTCTGACCGGCTTTCAGGGAGACGTCATTGCCGCCTTCCAGCTTGATGGTGCGAATTTCCGGGCCTTTGGTGTCCAGCAGGATAGCCGCGGTCTTACCGGTTTTGCTCAGCACGTTACGCAGGTTCTTGATGCGTTGACCGTGTTCAGCATAGTCACCGTGAGAGAAGTTCAGACGCATGACGTTCATGCCCGCGTCCAGCATTTTGGACAGCATCTCTTCGGATTCGGTTTTCGGACCGATGGTGCAAACAATTTTGGTCTTTTTCATGACAGTTTTAGTCTTTAAGTTGTGAAGGATATGGAAATCTCGCTCCGTGGGCGCACGGCCGTGGAGTCAAACCTGTATTGCGAAAGTTGCTATGCCACGCTCTAAGAATAGGTGACAACAAAAGAGCGTGCAGAAGAAAGTGTGCTGGCGGTTCAGCCCATGAAAAGAGGCAGTATTTTATGCGTTTAGTTGTGCAGTCCAATGTGCTGAAACCATTCAAGAAAGAATCGGTGGGCATTATACGACGCTGGAACAAAAAAAGAAAATGAAAACGACGTTTCATTCTTTCCCATAAAAATGTAACAAAACTCAAACTAATCTAAATCTTCTCCGCAACACATTTTTTCACCAGCCGACAAAAATCAACGCCGCTATTTCGCGGATTTGCTCGCGGTTAGCCGCTGGAAACAGCGCACTGGCGCAAAAAAAGTGCGCTGGTTTGATTTATCACGAAAACATATCAATAATAATTTGATTGATAATGATAATTTGTGAGTCGACAAGAATGGGAAATAAAGCCAAAGACGACGAGTTGTACCAGGAAATGTGCCGGGTGGTAGGGAAAGTGGTGCTTGAAATGCGCGATCTCGGCCAGGAGCCAAAACATATCGTGATCGCCGGGGTGGTACGGACCTCGCTGGCTAACCCGAAAATCGCCCGTTCTGAACTGACCAAAGAAGCGATGGCGAAGGTGATCCACGCCTTATCCGGACACGATTAACCTTCCCGGCGCGCGGATCGCGCAGGCTCAGGAAATCACGAAACGCACGACCGCTTTCACCGCGATATCGCAGTGGTGGGCGACCATCTCTTCATCGTCGATAGCCGGCAAAGGGTCGTCGAGGAAGAGACTGTTGAAGGTGTAAAAGTTCGACACCTGATAAAAGCTAAAGCTGCTGATCAGGCGATGGACATCCCGCGCCTGCAGACCCTCCTGAAAAATTCCCTGCTGCTGCCCGCGCTGCAGAATATCCTCCAGAATCGACAGGGCGGTTCGATTCAGCGGCTTAAGCTGCCCTGACGACTGTAACCACTTCCCGCGCTGCATATTCTCCATACAAATCACCCGCATAAAGTTCGCATGGGTGGCGTGATAACGCACGCTCCAGCGCACCAGCTGAACCAGCGCTTCGACCGGCGGAAGCTGTTCCAGCCCGAGCTGGTGTTCAGTCTCGCGAATGCGCGCGTAGACATGCTGCAGTACCTCCTGGTACAGCTGCTCCTTCGTCTTAAAGTAGTAAACCACCATGCGTTTAGTTGTCTGCGCCTCGGTGGCAATTTGTTCCATGCGCGCCCCGGACAGCCCGTGTTCGGCAAAGACGACGATCGCGGCGGTGAAAATCCGCTCCTTCAGGGACTGTGCTTCATCATGAGCCACGACAGACATAACCACTCCTTTTTTCTGAGAGACAAAAAATACACATAATGATCACAAATTAGCAACCTTGTATGGCGCAAATGAACCAAATGATACATATTCAGGGCTCACGTCTGTTGATGACACGAGGACCTATGCTGCGCTCTATTGCTACCGTTTCGATTTCCGGCACCTTGCCCGAAAAGCTCCATGCTATTGCGGCTGCGGGTTATCAAGGCGTCGAAATCTTTGAAAACGATCTGCTTTATTATACCGGCACGCCGGCGGATATTCGCAATCTGGCGGCTGATTTAGGGCTAAAAATCACGCTTTTTCAACCCTTTCGCGATTTTGAAGGTGCCAGCCGCAGCCAGTTTGCGGCGAATATGGCGCGGGCGAAGCGCAAATTCGCCCTGATGCATGAGCTGGGCTGCGACACACTGCTCCTGTGCAGCAATGTGCAGCCGGACTGTTCCGCAGATGTTGCGCTGCAGGTGGCGGATCTCGCCGCGCTGGCGGCGCTGGCGGAGCAGGAAAAGATCGTCATCGGCTACGAAGCACTGGCCTGGGGAACGCACGTCAACCGCTGGTATCAGGCCTGGGAACGGGTGAAAAGCGTGAACAGCCCGGCATTGGGGATCGTTCTGGACAGCTTTCATATTCTGGCCCGCGGCGACAATCTGCAGCGGTTGCCTGAAGTCCCGGTGGACAAAATCACCTTCCTGCAGTTGGCGGATGCGCCGCTGATGAAGATGGATGTCCTCGAATGGAGTCGCCATTTCCGCTGTTTCCCGGGGCAGGGTGAGCTGCCGCTGGTGGACTTTGCCTGCGATCTGACCCGCTGCGGCTACCGCGGCCCGTGGTCGCTGGAAATTTTCAATGATGGCTTCCGCGCGTCGCCGAACGGCGCAACGGCGAAAGATGGCTACCGCTCGCTGCAATGGCTGGAAGAGCAGACCCGCCGGCGGCTGGAGGACAGCGATGCGTCGCTGTTTCACGCTGCGACAGTGCCGGACTATCTCGGCCTGGAATTTATCGAATTTGCCGCCAGCCCAGCGGAAGCGCAGGCTCTCGGCCAGCGCCTGTCGCAGCTGGGGTTCTGTCAGGAAGGCAGCCACCGTTCGAAACAGGTGGCGCTGTGGCGTAACGGCGGGGCAAGAGCGATTGTCAACTCCCAGCCGCACAGCTGGGCCGACCATTTTCACCAGCGCCACGGGGTCTCGCTGTGTGCAATGGCGCTGCGCGTCAGCCGCAGCGCGGCGATTGTTGAGCGCGCCCGCGCCTATGGTTACGCCACCTGGCAAGGGGATGCCGGGCCAAATGAAAGCCCGATTCCGGCGATTTGCGCCCCCGACGGCAGCCTGATCTATTTAATCGAAGCCGGTGACGATATCTACGCCCGCGATTTTCATCTGCATGACGCGCCGGCGCTGCGCGATGACTACCGCGGCATCGATCATCTGGCGCTGGGAATGGAGGCGGAAAGTCGCGATAACTGGATTATCTTTTTCCGCACCGTCTTTGGTTTCACCCTCGAACATGAACAGACGCTGCCGGATCCGTATGGTCTGGTGCGCAGCCTGGCGGTTCACAGCCCGCAGGGCAATATTCGCCTGGCCTTGAATATCTCCCAGAGCCGCGCCACCCAGATTGCCCGGTCGGTGGCCTGCTATCAGGGGGCAGGCTTGCAGCACGCGGCGTTTGCCTGCCGTCACCTGCCGGAAACCCTCGACGCCCTGCCGCAGGTCTCCCGTCAGGCGCTGCCGATTCCGGCTAATTACTATGATGACCTGCTGGCGCGCTATGGCGAGGCGGTGGATGTCGCGACGCTGCAACGTCTGCACATTCTCTATGACCGCGATCCGCGCGGCGGGGAGTTCCTCCACCTTTATACCCGCCCGTTCTCGGCAGGGCGCTTTTTCTTCGAATTGACCGAAAGACGCGATGGCTATGCCCTGTACGGTGCGGCAAATGCCGCCGTTCGCCTGTCGGCAATGCAATACAGCTAGTGATGTATCAAATGGTTCGTTGAGCACAACATCGTCAATACAATAACAACATTCATCTGCACCCTATGACAGGAAAACGACTATGAACGCGTACAGCCAGAATCACACGGCAGCGGCGCAAGCCGCGACCGCCGTGCCGCGCTCCCGGCGGCGAATGGGGATCCTCACGCTGCTGGCTATCGGCACGATGATTAACTACCTCGATCGGACGGTGTTGGGCATCGCGGCCCCCAGTTTAACTTCCGAACTGGGGATTGATGCGGCGGTCATGGGGATCGTGTTTTCCGCCTTCGCCTGGACCTACGCGCTGGCGCAAATTCCCGGCGGCCTGTTCCTCGACCGTTTCGGCAATAAAGTGACTTACTTCCTGTCGCTGACGCTGTGGTCGCTGTTTACGTTGTTTCACGGCATGGCGATAGGGCTGAAAACCCTGTTGCTGTGCCGCTTTGGGCTGGGGGTCAGCGAGGCGCCCTGTTTCCCGGTGAACAGTCGGGTGGTCAGCGCCTGGTTCCCGCAGCAGGAGAGGGCCAAGGCAACGGCGGTCTATACCGTCGGGGAGTACCTCGGGCTGGCCTGCTTCTCACCGCTGCTGTTCTGGATCATGGGCAGTTTCGGCTGGCGAGCGCTGTTTATCAGCGTCGGCGCGGTCGGGGTGCTGTTTGCGCTGGTGTGGTGGCGCTGCTACCGCGAACCGCATGAAGACAAACGCCTCAGCCAGCAGGAGCGAGATCATATTGTCAACGGCGGCGGTCTGGTGACGGCGAGCGACCAGCAGACGGCTTTCAGCTGGCCGCTGGTGCGTCAACTGCTGGGGAAACGGCAGATTCTCGGCGCCAGCATCGGTCAGTTTGCCGGGAATACGGTACTGGTGTTTTTCCTCACCTGGTTCCCGACCTATCTGGCCACCGCGCGCCATATGCCGTGGTTGAAGGTGGGGATCTTTGCCATTCTGCCGTTCCTTGCCGCCGCCGGCGGCGTTATGTTCGGCGGCTGGATCTCCGACAAACTGCTGAAGGCCACCGGCTCGGCCAACCTCGCGCGTAAGCTGCCGATCGTTGCCGGTCTGCTGATGGCCAGCAGCATTATTTCCGCCAACTGGCTGAGCAGCGATCTGGCGGTGATTCTGGTGATGTCATTCGCCTTCTTTGGTCAGGGAATGGTCGGTCTGGGCTGGACGTTGATCTCCGATATCGCGCCGAAAGGGCTGGGCGGCCTGACCGGCGGCCTGTTTAACTTCTGCGCTAATTTCGCGGGGATCCTCACGCCGCTGGTGATTGGCTTTATCGTCGCGGCCTTCGGCGACTTCTTCTATGCGCTGATCTATATCGGCGGCGCGGCGCTGCTCGGCGTCGTGGCGTATCTGTTTATTCTGGGCGATGTCAAACGCATCGAGCTATCGCAGTAAAGGAGCAGGGGATGATAATTAGTGGTAATACGCAGCTGATCGCGCATCTGGGTTATCCGACCGGTGGTTTTAAGGCGCCGATGATCTACAACCCGTGGTTCGACCGACAGCAGGTGGATGTCAAAGTGGTGCCCACGGGCGTGAAGCCGGAGGCGCTGGCGACGGTGGTTCCGGCGCTGTTTACGCTGACCAATATTATCGGTGCGCTGGTCACGATGCCGCACAAGATTGCCACCTGCGGACTGGTGCATCGCCTCAGCCCCACGGCGACCATTGCCGGCGCCTGCAACGCCATTCGCCGCGAGGCCGACGGCACTCTGAGCGGCGATATGTTCGATGGCGATGGTTTCGTGCTCGGTATCCGGCGTAAAGGCTTTCAGCCTGAGGGGGCTCGGGCGCTGGTGGTCGGCTGCGGCGGCGTGGGGTCGGCGATCGCGGCTTCGCTGGCAGCGGCGGGGGTACGCGCCCTGACGCTCTACGATAGCCACGCCGATGCTGCGCATGCGCTGGCGCTCCGTCTGCTGCAACACTATCCGCTGCTGGATATCAGCCTGATGCAGCGTGACCCGCAGGGGCACGATCTGGTGGTGAACGCCACGCCGCTGGGGATGAAGGCGGGGGACCCGCTGCCGCTCGATCCTCAGCGGTTGACGCCCGGTACCTGGGTAGGGGAAGTGGTGATGACCCAGGCCTTTACGCCGCTGCTGCAGGCCGCCCAGGCGCGCGACTGTCCGGTTCAGCGCGGTACCGACATGTTGTTTGAAATGATCCCGGCCTATCTGCGTTTCTTCAACCTGCCGGTAGCGACCCCGGAACAGCTGCGCGAACTGGCGGAAATTCGCTACTGAATCGCTGGCGGCCCGGTTAATATATCGTTCTGTTTCCGGGCATTTAGCGAGCCATCATGATGACCAACGCAGTCGTTCTGCTGGCGGCGGGGAGCCTGAAAGGGGCTTTTATCCCGCTGCTGGCAGGTTTCCATCAGCAAAGCGGTATTCGGGTCGAGGCCCATTTTGGTCCTGCAGGTTTACTGCGCGAGCGTATTGAAGGCGGGGCGGCGTGTTCGGTATTCGCCTCTGCCAACCGTCAGCATCCCCAGGCGCTGCGCCAGGCCGGGCGGGCGGGAGAATGTTATTCGTTCGCCCGCAACCAGCTGATGCTGACCGCCCGTCGCGCCGCCTGCGATGACCGCGCCGACTGGCTGGCGCTCCTCACTAACCCGCAGCTGCGTCTGGCGACATCGACGCCGGGCTGCGACCCGTCCGGCGACTATACCTGGCAGCTGTTTGAGCGCATTGAAGCCCGCTTCCCTGGCTGCGGCAGCGCCATGATGGCCCGCGCGCAGCAGCTGGTCGGGGGACGGCAGTCGCTCAGCGTCCCGCCGGGCGAGACGGCGGGAGCCTGGCTTATCCGCGAAGGGTTAACCGACCTGTTTATTGGCTATGCCCATTACGCCAGCCAGATGACGATGGCCGACGATCTGCGGACGGTAACGATTCCGGCGCCGTGGAATATCCAGGCCGATTATCAGCTGACGACGCTCGACGAGAGCGCCGGGGCGCAGCGTCTGTGCCGCTTTATCCTCGGCGCAGAAGGGCAGCAGTATCTGCAGGCCGCGGGTTTTTTACCGGCTAACGCCGAATCGTAAACTGCGGCGCCAGCAGCGGTGAGTCTGAGCCGGGGTAATCAATTTTACGCACCGCCAGGCCGTAGGCGCGCTGCAGATGCGGCTCGCTAAGCACTTCCCCGGAGCGTCCCGCCAGCCACTCGCCGTCCGGCAGTAGCAGCAGCGTATGGCTGGCGACCTGCAGGGCATGGGTGGGGTCGTGGGTGGTGAAGATCACGGTGCGCGACTGGCGATGGGCCAGGTCGCTGATGAGCTGCAGCACCACCTGCTGGTTGGACAGGTCCAGCGCCGAGCAGGGCTCATCCAGAAGGATATTCTGGCTGGCACCCACCAGCGCGCGGGCAATCAGCACCAGCTGCTGCTGGCCGCCGGAGAGCGAACGAAACGCGCGGCCCGCGAGGTCGGCGATGCTCAGCTGGCGTAACGCCTCCTCAACCCGGCGTTCATCGTCAACGGCCGGTTGGGCAAACAGACTGACTTGCCGGGCGCGGCCCATCAACACCACCTCCCGCACTTGCCAGTTGAACGCCGGGCGGAACGATTGCGGCACAATCGCTATCCCGCCTTCACTGTGGAAACTCCCGCCAAGCGGCGGCAGCACGCCGGTGAGGGTGTCGAGCAGGGTGCTTTTCCCGCGCCCGTTGGCACCGAGCACCGCCCAGATTTCACCGGGCAGGCACTGCAGGCTGAGCGGCCGGAAGAGCGGCTGACGGTGGCCGTAGCGCAGTTCCGCCAGCCGAAGCGACATGTTCATCAGACCATCCCCCGACGACGTGAGTGGATCAGTAGCCAGGTAAACAGCGGGGCGCCGAGCAACGCGGTAATGATCCCGACGGGTATCTCTGCCTGGGTCAGCGAGCGGGCCAGATCGTCGACCACGATCATTAATCCGCCGCCGAGCCAGAAGGCGGTGGGCAGCAGACGGCGGTGGTCGGCGCCGACCAGCAGCCGTGCCAGATGCGGGATCACCAGTCCCACCCAGGCGATGCTGCCGCTGACCGCCACCTGTGCGGCCACCAGCACCGCGCAGCATAGCAGCACGCCGCGGCGCAGCGCGGTGACCGAGACGCCGAGACCGCGCGCGTCTCTCTCCTCCAGCGCCAGCAGGTTGATTCGCCAGCGCAGCGCGATCAGGAGCGTGGTGCTGACGAGAATCGGCAGCGCCATGATCGCCACTTTGTGCCAGCTGGCGGTGGCGAAGCTGCCCAGCAGCCAGAAGACGATATTCGGCAGCGTCTCTTCGGTATCGGCCAGATATTGCATCAGGCTGACGAGAGCGGCGAAAAAGCCGCTGAGAATAATCCCGGAAAGAATCAGCACCAGCGTGTTTTCCCGCCCTTGCAGCGCGGCAATCAGGTACACCAGCATTAAGGCCAGCAGGCCGAAACCGAAGGTGGAGGTCATCATCAGTACGGTGTCCAGCCCCAGCAGGATGGCCAGCGTGCCGCCAAACGCGGAACCGGAGGTGACGCCAATGATATGGGGGTCCACCAGCGGGTTCTGGAACACGCCCTGCAGCGTGGCGCCGCACAGTCCGAGCGCGCCGCCGGCCAGCAGCGCCATGATGACGCGCGGCAGGCGCACCGACCAGATAATTTGCCCGGCCACGCCGTCTGCGGGCGACAGATGTCCCAGCTGGCTGAATACGTCGCTGAGGCTCAGGTGATACTGGCCGGCGCACAGCGAGGCGACAGCAATCAGCAAGGTTGCCAGCGCCAGCCCGCCTTGCAACAGCGCCGGGTGACGATTACTGAGCATCCGGCGTCCACTTCACGCGATAAAACCGCTGGTAGTACTCCTGCGCTTTGCTATCAACATCCACGCCGTTATAGCGGGAAGGATAAAGCTTTTTGGCCATCCACAGCTCGCCGAGGGCCAGCGCTTCCGGCATCGGGTAACCCCAGGCTTTGGCATACTCTGGCATCAGCCAGACGCGGTGATTTTTTACCGCGTCAATCCCTTGCCACTGCGGGTCGGATTCGATCTGTTTGACCACCTGCGGATAGCGGTCCTGGACAAAGATCACCTGCGGATTCCACTGTAAAACCTGCTCCAGTGAAACCTGACGCGCGCCCTTGACCGTGGCCGCCGCGACGTTCAGCGCGCCGGCATGTTTCATCATCAGGCCGGTGTATTTGCCGGAGCCGTAGGTATTGAGGTCTGGATTGGCCATATAGACGCGCACCCGCTGATTGTCGGGGATATCGGCGACCGGCGCGTTGGCCTCTTTGCGCGCGGCGAAGGCGGTGCGAATGAGCGTTTCCGCCTGATCTTTGCGATCGACCACCGCACCAATCAGGCGAATACCCTGCTTTAACCCTTCGTTATAGGCCTGCTCTTCATCGGCCATCGACGGGTTCATTTTGTTTTTTTCACCCGCGGCATCCTGGCGTAACGAAATAGCCACCACCGGGATCCCGGCGTTCTGAATCTGTTGAATCATCGCCTGCGGCGCATAGTTGGCGACAAACACCACCTGCGGATGCAGCGCCAGCAGGCTCTCGATATTGACCTGGGTTAAATCTCCCGGCGTTGGCAGTTGTTCAATCCCCGGCATAAAGCGGGCGAAAGCAGGGCCAAGCTGCTTTTTCCAGCTGCTCATCACGCCAACAATCTCGTCACTGGCATTAAGCTGCACCAGCAGGTTTAGGGTTTGATGCTGGAGAACGACGGCGCGGGTAATGTGGTCAGGAAGCGTCACCTCGCGGCCAAGCTGGTCGGTGACGGTACGGTCGGCAAAAGCATGACCGGCAAACAGGCAGGCGCTGACCAGCGTCAGCCCCGGTAACAAACGGGGTCGTTTTGACATGAGTGGACTCGGTTAGGTGAGAAGAATCGTCGTATATTAAAATATATAGCGTTAGCGGAAGCAATTCTTACCGGCCGGTCTACCCATTCAGGACAAGTTTACTCGTAAAAAACCGCTTCTTCGGTCATTCGCGACTCGAGCTGCGCGGCGACTTTTTGCAACGGTGCCAGATATTTCTGCGCCGCTTGCTCAAGACTCATCGCCTTCGCCATATAAACCAGGTTCAGGCAGCCGATAACCCGCTGCTGGCTGCGGATCGGTACGGCGATGGAGGCGATTTTCTCCTCCTGCTGCCAGCCGCGAAAGTTTTCGCCGTAGCCCTGACGTCGTGTGCGCTCAAGTATTGCCGCCAGCTTTTCCGGCTCTCGCGCCAGCTGATACTCCTCTTCCGGGCGCGCCGCGAGGATCTCGATCATCGCCTGGCGCTCATGATCCGGGGCGAAGGCCAGCCAGGTGAGCCCCGAGGCGGTCAGCAGCAGCGGGAGCCGACGGCCGACCATCGCGCGATGAAACGACAGGCGGCTGAAGCGGTGCGTGGTTTCACGGACCACCATGGCGTCAACATCCAGGGTGGAGATATCCGTCGGCCACAGCACTTCGCGCAACAGCTCCCCCAGTAGCGGGGTGGCGAGGGCAGAAATCCAATGTTCGTCACGAAATCCTTCACTCAGCTGACGGATTTTGAGGGTTAAACGAAAGCTGTCATCGGATTGACTGCGGCGAACGTAACCCTCCTCCTGCAAGGTCTCCAGCAGTCGTCTGACGGTGGTGCGATGCAGGCCGCTAAACTCGGCCAGGGTGCCGACCGTCGCGCCTCCGTCGA
>OIXV01003871.1_pt1 | contig 10661 bp, 10 predicted proteins | sample 1587771 | NCBI WGS metagenome assembly OIXV01 (sample SAMEA3888893, study PRJEB22519) | human gut metagenome | biome: human gut; feature: human-associated habitat; material: faeces | place: Denmark | collected 2010
TACTTCATTTCTTTAAAGGCTGCTTCAGCATCTTCATTGCTGATAGCTCCAAATTGAATTTTACCAATTTTTCCTTGACTATCAATCAAGATTTCTGTTGGAATACTTCTGATTTGATAGGCCTGGAAGGTAGTTGCTTGACTATCATATAAAACCGGAACATCTTTATAGCCCTGTTCTTCAAACCATTTAGGGAAGTCTGTTTCAGACTTTTCACCCTGTATTCCTGGGGCAATGACACTTAAAATTTCGAAATCACGGTCTTTCTTTCCAGCCAATTCTATTAGTTCTGGCATACTTTTCTTACACGGTCCACACCAAGAAGCCCAGAATTTCAAGTAAACTTTTTTTCCTTTATAATCAGATAACTTAACAGTTTTTCCATCCATAGACTTCAAAGTAAAGTCAGGAGCTTCCTGACCTACAGCTATCTGACCTACAGCATTCTGAGCAGGTTGATTGCTACTGCTTTTTGTTTCCATTCCCATCTCGTCAGAGCAAGCAGTTAAAAACACTGCAGCTAACAAACCAACACCAAAAGTTAAATATTTTTTCATCACTTTCTCCTTTTATTAGAAAATATCAAATCAAAAAACATCAAAAAATTTTTTTCAATCTGTTTAAGACACTTATACTTATCCAAATAGACCTGACAAGGCGTTCAATTGTCCAAGCATGAGCAAGATTCCCATCAGAATAATAATAGCACCACCGATTTTTTTCAGAAGCCCCATGTAAGGTTTAATTTTATTAAAATACTGCATAACAAAGCTTGAAGCCAGAGCTAGAATTAGGAAAGGTAAGGCCATACCCAAGGTATAAATCAAGGTCAGAATAGCTCCCTGAAAAGCACCATTCCCTCCTGAAGCAGCTAGCGCTAAGACTGAACTTAGAATAGGACCAATACACGGAGTCCAACCAAAACTAAAAGTAATCCCCAATACAAATGCTGAAAGAAACTCGTTGCGTTTACTATCTTTTTTAAAGGCGACATTTTTTTGCATTTGCAAGGGTTTAATATTGATTAATTCCATTTGGTGGACACCAAGTAGGATAATAATAATACCCATAACATAGCGGAACCAAGAAGAATTAATAATTGCTCCTAAAAAACCTGCCCCAAACCCTAAAATGAAGAAAACACATGATATTCCCGCAATAAAACAGAGAGTCTTGACAAGCCCATACCAGGCGATTTCTCTGCCTAAAAATCGAACCGTTCTGGGCTTATCTTCTGAATCTAATAAGATTCCGATATACACCGGAAGTAAGGGAAAAATACAGGGAGAGAAAAATGACAGCGCTCCCGCTAAAAAAACTGAAACTGAGAAAAGTAAGCTTTCCATCATCCATCCTTCTTTTTTATTATGTTACTTAACAGAGATGAGAAATGAATTTTCTCAATAGCTCTACTAGTTTTTTATAAACAATTTAGAGCTTTATTACAAAGTTCAACTGTTCTATAAACCATTATAAATGAAAGCGGATTATTTTTCACAAATTTGCTACGGTATTTTTTGTTATCATTTTCGTTCTAGCAAAATAATAAATTTTATTTAGAAAGTTTCAAACAGAAAAAGCCGGAAAAATTCTTTCCGACTATATGTCATTTTATTCAATCAACTACTATTTATCATAGGATAGTGGCAGATATATTTTAATCAGAGTAAAGATATCTTGCTCCGACTGTATTTCCATATGGTAGTCTTCTCCAAACTGCAGTTTCAAACGTTGATCGACATTTTTCAGTCCAACACCACCAAGGCGCAGAAGAGTCTTCTCCGATGAATCTTGGAGATCAAAGCCACAGCCGTTATCATAGATAGACAATACCAGTTTTCCTTCTTCTACTGTCGACGTCACACGAATTATACCTGGTCGGTCGATTTCCTTGATGCCATGGTAGATGGCATTTTCAACCAAAGGCTGAAGCACTAGCTTGGGCAGTTTATAATCAGCTAGAGATTCATCCTCTTCAATCTCATATCGGAGCTTGTCACCATAGCGTTGCTTCTGTATAAAAAGATACTGACGAACGTGATCAATCTCATCCTTGAGAGCAATCTGTTCATGCCCTTGATTGAGCGCCAAGCGGAAATACTGAGCGAGTGATTTTGTTACCTCAACAACACGCTTGCTATCATTAAACTCAGCCATCCAGACAATCGTATCTAAGGTATTATAAAGGAAATGGGGATTGATTTGAGCAGAGAGAGCTCGGAGCTCATAGCGACGAACATTTTGTTCTTCAGTCTTGACAGCTTCCATCAGTTGTTCAATTTGGTCCAGCATTTTATTGAACTGCTGAGCCAAGTCAACCAACTCTGGAGAACCCTTAGCTTCTGCTCGCAGATTTGAGTCACCTGCCCCAATCTTCAGAATGACTGCTTGTAGATTCTGCAGAGGCTTAATCCACAAACGTAGGACAAACCAAATACCAATCAAACACATCAGAAGCGCTAGAACACCCATTCCTACAAATGAATAAAGCATCTGTGACTGAAGCATCTGTAATTGCTCTAATGAGGCGATGCCAATTAAAGTCCAGTCACTATCTGGAATATCAATCTGATAGACAAAAGCCTGCTTCTGGTCTGCATAACCATCCTTGACCGAGATATAGGGCTGCATAGATTTCATTTCTTGACTAGAAGAATAAACACTCTTCTTAGGATGATAGACAAATTCATGCTGGCTATTGACAATAAAGCTAAAGCCCTTCTTTCCTAGCTGAAGCTGATCCAAATAGGCTTTGAGACTGTTATAGCCGATATCAAGACGCAAAACACCAAGATTCTGTCCTGCTTCATCCACTACTTCCTGAGTGACAGAAACAACCCACTTCTCCTTCTCTGACGACAGAGACTCTTTGCGAGCAGGGGTCAAGACAGGCATGGCTCTGGTATGGACAGCTTCCTGATACCATTTTTCATTCATCATATCAGAAGATGTCTGCATGCTGATTTGAGAATCTGTTGAGACCACGCGCCCGTCCTTGGTAACCAATACTGCCGACACCAAATCCGGATCAGTCTCAATGATGGTTTTCATCAAAGCTTGCACTGACGTTTCGCTGCTTTCTTGATTCTGAGCAAACTTCCGAATCGTTTCTTCCTTGCTCAGTGTGGAGGTGGTTTGTTTTAATTTTTGCAAATAGGAAGCAATGAACTGTCCGCTTTGCTCCATGCTATTACGCGTCGTCCGCTCTGTCAGCTGCCGAATAGTCCCCGAGCTAGTCTGATAGTAGAGGCTTCCAACAAAGCCCAAGAGTAAAAGAACCAGCAGAAAAATATAGACAATTAACTGGATAAGAAGCGGATATCGTTTCATTTCTCCTCTCCTTTTTTAAACTGCCGAGGTGTCAGCCCAACCACCTGCTTGAAGCGCTGAGAAAAATAGTTCATATCTTCAAAACCTACCTGCTCTGCTATTTCATAAATCTTCAAATCTGTAGTCAGGAGTAAGAGTTTTGCTTTTTTCATCCGCTCTTGAATCAAATAATCTTGAAAGGGCAAGCCTAATTCTTTTTTGATAAGAACACTTAGGTAGGACGGACTAAAACCCAATTGGAAAGCCAAACTTTTCAGACTTAATTCTGGATCGGCTAATTTTGCATGAATAGCTTCTTCCATCTCAGAGTACTGCCCCTGATCGACCAAGTTTTGAATCTGGGCTTTTTTACGTTCCTTATCAAGTTTAGTCTGCACCTTGGCCAACATCTCCTCAACATCATCCTTGGAAAACGGCTTGAGAAGATAGTCATCTGCACCTAGCTTAATGGCCGTCCGAGCATAGTCAAAATCATCATAGCCCGTCAGAAAAACGATATGGCACTTAGGAGCCTGGTCTCTAACTAGCTTGGCCAGTTCGATACCGTTCATCTGTGGCATGTTGATATCGGTCAGCAGGATATCAGCAGGATTTTCCTGAAATTTCTGCCAAGCTTCTCTTCCATTTTCAGCCTGGGAAATAACTTGCATACCAAACTGCTCATAGTTTACTAAGGACGCAATTCCCTGTCTTACCAGATATTCATCCTCTACAATCATAATTGAATACACAAGATTCAACTCCTTATTTTTACTGGATTTATTATAGCAAATTTTCAATCAAAATGCTCTTAAACATAATCCAAAAGATAGCCGTAGCCCTTCTCCTCCATCTCAGCTTTTGGAATGAACTTGATTGACAAACTATTAATACAATAGCGTAAGCCACCCTTGTCCTTAGGGCCGTCTGTGAAAACATGGCCCAGATGTGAATTTCCAACTCGGCTGCGAACTTCTGTTCGAGTCATGTTGAAACTCTTATCTTCTTTGTAAGTCGCAACATCTGGACTAATAGGGCGTGTGAAACTCGGCCAACCGCAGCCTGAGTCAAACTTATCCTTTGATGAAAAGAGTGGCTCTCCTGTCACCACATCCACATAGATACCAGCATCGAACTTATCCCAATAGCGGTTAGAAAAGGCCCGCTCTGTGTCATTCTTTTGTGTGACTGCGTATTCTTCAGGAGAGAGCTTGGACTTAATCTCTTCATCACTGGGCTTAGTATAACGATTAGCATCAATAACAGGGTAGGCAGCTTGATTAACATCAATATGGCAATATCCATTAGGATTCTTTTTTAGGTAATCCTGATGATAGTTTTCAGCCTTAACATAGTTTTTTAATGGTTCTTTCTCAACAGCTAGAGGTTTATCGTACTTCTTAGCCACTTCATCAAAAACTTGATTGATGGTATTCAAATCTGCTTCATCCTTATAATAAACACCTGTCCGATATTGTGTACCTTGATCATTACCTTGTTTATTTTTAGAAGTTGGATCAATAATACGGAAATAATGAAGTAAGATTTCTTTGAGAGATATCTTTTTAACGTTATAGGTAATTTTTACCGTCTCAGCATGACCAGTTTGGGAAACTAATTCATACTTGGTCGTGTCTCCCTTACCATTTGCATAGCCAGACTCAGCATCAATGACACCTGGTACTCTAGAGAAATACTCTTCTACACCCCAGAAACAGCCACCTGCCAGATAGATTACGCGCTTGTCAGCTTCTTTAACATCTTCTTTCTTTTTCTTTACTACTTCCGTCTTACTCATTGAAGCTTTCTTAATCTGTTCAAAAGATGACTGATTGCTATTTCCTGCAATCACATAGACTAGTCCAAAGCAGACAAACAAGCTAAGGATAACCAGAAAAATTTTCCATTTTCCTCCCATATTCATTGCTCCTTTCTACTTGATTTCTTTCAGTGTTTTCTCAATATCTTCCTTGCTCATGTAGCCAATGTGTGTCTTGGCAAGAGAACCGTCACTGCCTACGAAAAGTGCAGATGGATAAGAGCGAATACCGTATTCTTTCAACAATTCTCCCTTAGTATCCATCAGAACTGGGAAGTCTTTGTAGTCCAAAGACTTATACCATTTCTTAAAATCATCTGCTGACTTTTCTCCATTAAAGGTCGGAGATACCACTGATAAGACGACATAGTCTTTCCCTTCCTGCTCCTTAGCCAAGTCATTAGTATCTCCAAGAGTGGATAAACAGATAGAACACCAAGAAGCCCAAAATTTTAGATAGACTTTCTTACCTTTAAAATCAGATAACTTGTATGTCTTGCCGTCCACACCTTGCAGACTAAAATCCTTGGCCATCTTGGTAGATTGACCAGAATCAGCTTTTGTTTCTATATTACTTTTAGCACTTTTAGAAACTTCCGAGTTTGTCTTCTGATTTGAACAGGCTCCCAAAAAGCCGACACAAAGTAGACTGATAGTCAATATTGATAACTTCTTCATCGTTTTCTTTCCTTTCAAAATAAGGAGAAAGCCGACAAAACTGACGACTTTCTTTCCTATGGTAGAATTACTATTTGTCAGATGACATTTCGGATGAATCTTTCATGTCATCCTTCATGCTTGAATCGCTTGACTTCATATCATCCTTTTTCATATCATCTTTCATATCAGACTTGCTGTCGGACATCATAGAAGAGTCCTTCATGTCATCCTTTTTCATTTTATCATCAGACATGCTGGAGTCTTTCATATTCTCCTTCTTCATGTCGTCTTTTTTCATATCGTCTTTCTTCATCATACTGCTGTCATCCGTCTTCTTCATATCAGAATCTGATTTTTGATTAGAGCAGGCAGCTAAAACAAAGATACTAAGTGCAGCGATTGTAAGTGAAGCGATTTTTTTCATGATAAGTCTCCTTTAATTATATAATATTTATCCAAATAATGATGCTAAAGCGTTTAGATTCCCAAGCATCAGCAAAATTCCCATAAGTATAATGAGAGCACCACCGATCTTTTTGAGAACTCCCATATAAGGCTTTAGTTTAGAAAAGCGTTGTAATACCCAACCGGAAGCCAATGCCATTGCTAAAAAAGGAAGCGATAAGCCCAAAGTATAGACTAGCATGAGCAAACCACCTTGCAAAGCACCATTACCTCCAGAAGCCGCAATTGCTAAAACAGAACTTAGGACTGGTCCTACACAAGGTGTCCAACCAAAGCTAAAGGTAATCCCCAAGAGAAAAGCATTAAGAAAGTCACTTCTTTTACTATTCTTTTTAAGTTGAATGCTCTTTTGCTTTTGCAGTTGTTGGATATTGATAAGTCCCATCTGGTGGATTCCCAGTAGAATGACAATCCCGCCCAGAACGTAGCGAAACCAAGGGGCATAGAGGACTTGCCCAAGTGCACCAGCTCCGTAGCCTAAAACCAAAAATACAGTTGATAAGCCAACTATAAAGCAGAGCGTCTTAACTAGACCATACCAGGAAACATCTTTTCCCATAAACCGAACTGTTTTCGGCTGATCCGAATCCAGCAAAATCCCCACATAGACTGGCATCAGCGGTAAGATACAAGGCGAGAAAAAAGATAGAATCCCCGCCAAAAAAACAGAAATAAAGAACAAAAAACTTGTTGCCATTTCAAAAACCTCTCTATCAATTTCTGACTCTAGTATAAAATAAAAATCTCCCTAAAAATAGGGAGATCGATTTGAAAAAACTTGAATTTGGTTTTATCTTTGCTAAATCAAGAATTGAAAACGTATACCAATTGCTGTGGATTTATGTTAAGTTGAGAGCAAATGTAAAAGTGCTTCCTAGGCCATACTGGCTTTCGACCGTTATTTCCCCACCCAGCTGATGAGCCAACTCACGTGCAATAGCAAGGCCCAGACCATGCCCACCTGTCTTCATATTTCGAGAAGTTTCCACACGGTAAAAGCGTTTAAAAATCTTATCCAAATTCTCAGGAGCAATACCCCGTCCCTCATCCTTCACACTGATTGTCAAGATTTGCTCAGTTAATTGAGCCACGATCTCAATTTTAGTTCCAGGTTCCGAGTATTTAAAGGCATTATTTAGCAAGTTGACCAAGATACGGGAAAGTTTATCGTAATGGCTCTTAATTTTCGCTGACTCAGGAGACACTTGAATGTAGATGTCTCGCTCCTCTTGCTCAATCAATAGTTGAAATTCACTCATGACCTCAATCAATAGCTGGTCTAGAAAGACTATTTCAGCTTCTCCATCTGATTCTATTCGAGGCTGGGCATTAAGAGTCAAAACATCCAATTCTTCCACCAATTTATTCAAACGCTCTGTCTGACGGCTAATCGTGGTCAAGTAATGAATCTGCTCCTCTTCTTCGATCACTCCATCTAAAATTCCCTCCACAGTCGCCTGAATAGAGGTAATGGGAGTTTTAATATCGTGAGAAAGCTGGGCAATCATCATTCCTTTTTCTCGTTCACTTTCATCAAGCGACTCAAACGTTTCTTGCAAATTATGCGACATATCGTTAAAAGCCTGACCCAACTCTTGAAATTCGATAGGGCCCTGGCCTTTGGCGTCAATCTCTGTACTAAAATCCTTGTCAGCTATATTCTGAGCCTGTTTTTCAGATGCCAAAGGGAAGAAAATACTGGCGATAAAAGAAAGAGACTGACTGCCGCTCCTATAAAACTAGCAATCAATGTCATTCCAACTAGGAAATAAATCTCGCTTTTTACAATCAACATTCGCTGGACTGCCCAGAAAACGAGTAAAATCGTTAGTAGGCTAGAAATTAGGTACCCTACTAGAATGTAACTTTTTAATTTCATTTTCCACCTCGTAATCTTTCCATTTTATACCCAAGACCCCAGACAGTTTTGATAGTCGGAGTGTCTGAACTGGCATACTTGGTCAATTCCTGTCTCAGAGCATGGATATGAACATTAAGTGTATTGGTATCATCTACGAAGTCTTCCTGCCACACTTTCCCGTAAAGCTCCGTCTTTGAAAAAACTCTCTCAGGATTACTAGCTAAAATCCAAAGCAGTTCAAAGGACTTCACTGTTAATTCCAAAAAATACTCCCTGATACGAGCCTCATGAACCACATGATTCATCATCAAATCACCGAGCTCAATTTGTTCGATCTCACCTCCACGATGAAGTCGGCGCAGAATATTATTGACTCTTAGAACTAGCTCGCGCGGACTAAAAGGTTTGGCTATAAAATCATCTGCTCCTAAGCTCAAGCCATAAATTTGGTCTTGCTCGCTGGTCTTAGCCGTTGTAAAAAGAAAAGGTTGATCAGGTACTATATACTGGACCTCACTGATAAAGTCATAACCGTCCATATTTGGCATCATGATATCCGTGATAATCAGGTCAACAGATTTCTTTCTGAAAAGATCTAATTCCTCCACACCATCTCAAGCCACTAAAACATGGTAGCCTTCCTGCATAAGATAGCGCTTTTGAATATCTAGAATATCCATCTCATCATCAACGAGTAAAATTGTCTTTCCCATTTGCCAATCTCCTGATAAAAACAGTGTTATACTGGCTTTAGTATAACACTATTTTTAGTAATTATTAAATGATTTGAACCTTAATTTTTTTGTTTTTCTTTCAAACCTAGAAGGCTAAGAATTCCTGCCAAAGCTAGTCCTAAGAAACCAATGGTAGCTGTAGCTGTTTGAGCTTCACCAGTTGTGGGTAACGTAGCCTTATCATTTTTTTTCATCGTATCTGCCATCGGCTTAGAAGTTGGGTGTTCCCCCTTCACATCAGTCATGCGATGATCTACTTCCTTCGTACCCTCAGCTGTACTCATAGAATCTGTTGCAGAAGGCTTCTTATTCATCTGACCTTCTTGAGATGGTGTTGTAGAAGGTTTCATATTCATTTGACCTTCTTGAGATGGTATTGTAGCCATTCCTTTTCCACGAAGCTGAATCGTTACTTGACGAGTCGCGATAAGATTTGTCAAATCTGGTTTGCCATCTTTGGCACCATAGACCTTGACAGTAGCTTGGTAACTGCGAGTGTCATTAGCACGAAGTTGGTCGAGAAGGGCTTGTCCGTCTTTACCTGTAGTATTGTCGTTCAAATCCACTTCGTAGAAGTATTGACCTTTCGCCAAGCCTTCAAGTGGCAAGAGGGCTGGATTGTTAGCTGAACCATTATCTGACCAAGGGGCTTTATCAGAAGATTTGAGCAAGAGACGCGTCAACATACCATCTCCACCGAAAGCTTCATACGGAATGACTTGATTGACACCAGCCAAGAATGGACCGGGAACGTTCGCTTTTTCTAAATAGCTAGCTGGGACATCAATATGGTCTTTGATATTTTTAGTGACTGAATCTTTGACTGCTTCTTTTGAAACAAGGCCGTTCAAGTTAACAGTTACATTTTTTGTAGCTACGAGATTGGTTAAATCTGCTTTTCCATCTTTAGCACCATAGACTTTGACAGTCGCTTGGTAAGCATATGTTCCATTAGCACGAAGTTGGTCAAGAAGGGCTTGCCCGTCTTTACCTGTAGTATTGCCGTTCAAATCCACCTCGTAGAAGTATTGACCTTTCGCCAAACCTTCAAGCGGCAAGAGGGCTGGATTGTTAGCTGAACCATTATCTGACCAAGGTGCCTTATCAGAAGATTTGAGTAAGAGACGCGTCAACATACCATCTCCACCGAAAGCTTCATACGGAATAACTTGATTAACACCTGCCAAGAATGGACCAGGAACGTTTGCCTTTTCTAAATAGCTGGCCGGGACGTCTACTGAGTCCTTAGTATTTTCTTCAACTCCTTTTCTAACTTCATCTGGAGTTGTTACCGATTGAGAAGTAGTCGCTTCACGATCTTGGTTTGAAACATCAACAAGAGTTGCCTCCGGTTTAGCTTCTTCTTTTTGATTGCTAACTTCTGCCATAATCTGTTCTTCTTTTGGTTTTACCACTTCTTCCTTAGGAGCTAGGCTAGACTTATCTAGAGAAATAGTTTCATCAACCTCTTCCTTAGGAGTTGACTGATTTGCAGGTAGAGCCGAATCCATTTCTTCTTTTAAAGCTGTCTCTGGCAAATTATTCTTTTCTAATAATGACGAATCTTCTTGAAGAACTTTAGTAGGAGTTGAGGTGAGATCATCCGCATGTACGGTATTTGGTTGACCAACTAGCAAAAAGAAACCACTGGCAACAACGACGGAAGCCACACCCACGCTTAAACGACGGATTGACCAGCGGGTATATTTTTGATTTATATTGAATTTCATAAGATTCTCCTTTAGGTTTGTTTTTTTATGACTCTAGTATAAAATAAAAATCTCCCTAAAAATAGGGAGATCGATTTGAAAAA
>OIXV01003877.1_pt1 | contig 10646 bp, 9 predicted proteins | sample 1587771 | NCBI WGS metagenome assembly OIXV01 (sample SAMEA3888893, study PRJEB22519) | human gut metagenome | biome: human gut; feature: human-associated habitat; material: faeces | place: Denmark | collected 2010
GCGGTCAGCGCCAGCGCCTTGCGCTCGCCCGCGCGCTGCTGCACGACAGCCCGGTCCCCAGTGGGGACCGGCTTTGCAGTATCTTTATTTCATTTCTCCAAATACCGCTGCAGCATCGTCGCGATCTGCGCTCGGGTGGCTTCACCCTGCGGGCAGAGCCTGCCGTCGATACCGTTGATGACACCGCTCGAAACAGCCCAGCGCATGGCGTCTCTCGCCCAATCGCTCACGCTTTCCACATCGGCAAAACCGGCAAAGTTCGCCGCAGCGTCCGCCCCAGCGCGCCCCTGTCGGAGCGCATAGCGGTAAAGCATCGCCGCGAACTGCTCGCGCGTGATGCGGCCGTTCGGGTCACTGCCGTCGGACACGCCGTTCTCGCTTGCCCAGCTCTGCGCGGCCGCGTACCACTCGCTGCCGCTGCCGCTAACGGTCTTCCCGTCCATGCGCGCAAGGATCGTCCAGATCATCGCGCGGCTCGTGGCAAGGTTCGGCTCAAAGCCATTGTCCGTGCCACTCATCAGGCCCTTCTCCGTCACGGCCTCGACCGCTTCATAGTACCAGTCCGTCGGCTGCACGTCGGGATAGGTCGTCTCCGTCGGCTTGGTCTCGTCGGGCTTGTCAGCCGGCTTCGAGGGCGCGACCGGTGTGACGGGCGCAGCGGGCGTCCGGTCCGTGATGGTGTAAGTGCCGCCCTTCGCCACAACGAAGAATATCTCGCCGTTTTCAATGGTGCAGTCGATCGGTTCGTCGCCCGGGCCCGTCACGCTCGCGCTCGCGTAGCTGCACGGAACGGAAAGCGTCGGCTTTCTGGCCGCGAGGATGGCGTTATTTTCTTTCGTGTCGACTACCGTCACCCTCATCGTGCTGCCGGACGTCTCCACCGTGAGCTGCGGGTCAAACTCCGTATCATTTGCCAGCGCAAACGTGCACAGGCCGAGTGAAAGCGCCAGCACCAGCAGGATAGAACAAAGCTTTTTCATGTGTCTCATGTTTTCCTCCGTCAATTCGTCCCGCCATCCGCTGCGGTGAAGTCGAAGGTACCGATAACTTCGCCGCCGTCGTAGTAACTCGCCTGCATTCCATCCAGCTCCTGCGTACTGACCTTTGCGCCCGGCACAAGATAGGTCGGATAATGCTTGTTGTTCCATGACCAGCTCGGACGCCAGGAGCCCCACCAATTGGGATAGAAGAACGAATCGCAATACTGTGTTCTGGCGATCGGATAAGCAAACGTCTTCGACCAACCATCGAAACGCGGCAGAAACGCCTCATAAATGGGCTGGAAGTTGACTTTCATCGTATTCTTGTAGTTGCCCGTCGCATCAAAAGACGGCGTTTCATTTTTAGAGCACAGTACGCTGTTGTTATAATTGAAACTGACCGTTCTGTCATCATTCTCCGTCCACAGCACAGGCTGCCAGTTATAGCCATCAGCGTTCTTGTATCCGTGATAGAAGTAATTCTGCGACACGAAGAGCTCCGAAGCGGATTCATTCTGAATATCCAGTCGGTTGTTGACAAAGCGGTTCTGATAGGTCGACAGGAATGTCACCGCAATACTCTTTTTCAGCAGGATCGCCGCATCGTTCCCGACAAACCAGTTGCCCCACATCATCGTCATGCCGCCGCCCTCGTTGTTCTGGCAGACCGCCACTTTATTGTTCAGAAAAACAGAATCCCTGCTGCCCCACGAGGAGTGCTCACTGTTGTGCAGCGCAATATGATAGTCCTGAAGGATGCAGGCCGCAGGCGCACCCTGACCGACACCGTAAATCGCCTCATTGGGGACCCTGTTCGCCTGGTCCGCCCACTCGACATCCTTACCCTTGCCGATCATCCAGAGGTTTTCCACGTGACAGGTCGTATCTCTGCTCCGGACATTGATGCCGCCGTGAAGCCTGGTCCCGATGCGGCCTTCCGCCACATTTGCGCCGTGTATCGAAACGATGCAGTTCGTCTGCGGAATGATGATCTCGCCTGTAACATCGCCCTTCGGCAGATAGAAGGTGACCATGTACTCATGGAACGGGCCTCGCTGCTGTGCTGACTCATCCATCCGCCTGAGAGTCGTTTCGATCTGACTGTTGATCGTCTCGATATCTTTATCCGTCCACTCCGTCATATCCTCCGCATCATACACGACGCAGATATATTCGCAAGTGCTCAGATTGCGCGCGTACTGTCTGTTGTGCCTATCAAGGATGACCGCCTCATAGACCCACAGGCCAATGGAATAATCCTCCGTGAACTTTTTCCCATACCATACGGCTGTGACCGACTGGTTGCCGCTGTCGCCTGCCTGAATACTCGACTTCTCTACCGTGCGGGCGATCGGATAGTGCACACACCCCTGATCTGTCGGAACAAGATCCAGGACAAACCGATATCCCGCCTGTTCCATTTCCTGACGGATATCCTCGCGGATCAGGTAAGAAGCATCCTCCATTCCCGCCGTGCCGGACATGAGCTGGAATACGCGCGGGGCGTAAAACGCCTCATCCTCATTCGTACCGATGCCCGCCTCACCGAAAGGCGCGATCGTATTGAGATATTCGCGCCACTGCGCCGTAGCAAGGTAATAGGTCTGTCCCCTCCACCTGAACGGCGTAACAAGGTTGCCGTCCGCAAGTCTGAATTCTTCGCTATCTGTCCTGATCACGCGGTCAGTCTCTTTGACAAGGCCGCCGTGCGGAGGCGTGACCGTGATGGTCACGCGGCTCTTGCTGTTATCGGTATCGGTATACTCGATCCAGCCCTCCGCCGGTCCATCATCGGGTACAGCAAGCGTGATCGTCCACTCCGGCGTGGTCTCATATCCGTCGTTTCCGGTCGGCACGTCGCGCGTCGTGGGTTCCATCTTTGTAACGACCGTCTCATCAAACTTGATCTTTTCGCTTTTAAGGTCGTTCTCGTCTAAATAATGCCAGTTGCCATTGTTGCCTCTGACGAACAGCTCAACATTCTGATACGTTCCGGCAGGCAGCTCCTGATGCGCCGCCGACTCATGCCTGGGCACCACATTTTCAACCCGCGCAGCGTCACTGATAAGCTCGCACGATAGGTAAGGCTATCGCCGCCGGCTTTGGGTGTGGCCTTTGCTTCAACGAGCCAATTGCCAAGAGAGTTTGCAGTAAAAAAGCATCTCTTATATCCATCGACCATGCCCTGATCTGGGTAATATTCGCAATTTGCCGTGGGATAGATATTCAGCGAGAAATCATACGCCTGATTTACTCCCGCATTATTATCTGCCAATTCATAATCTTTCCAGTTATTACTGCTTCCGCCCGATCTCAGCGTATACACCTGCGGTTTGAAATCAAATTCAGCACGTCCTGTTGCCGATACTTCGCAGCCGCCCGACGTAAACATATACTGTCCATCGGCAATGCCAAAATAATAGGCTTCCCCGTTCCACGTAAACGGTACAGCAAGCTCCTGATCTACCGACATATCAACAACAATGTCCTTCTGCTCCACCTTGCTGTTGTCTGCCTGCACTTCAAGCCTGTACCATTTGTCATTATGCTTGATCATCAAATCATACCAGGCTCTCGGTCTGCCGATGGCAGCCCAGTCCTCATCGGTCATCGTCCAGCGAATACTCGCCGTCACGTTTTCACCACTTGCATCAGCTCCCTCTGAAGCTGACATAAAACGCACTTTGCCAACCGTCCTTCCGGTCGAGCTGTCATAAACGCAGAAGAAATCATCAGCAGTAAAAAAGCGCTGCGCTGTGACCGTCACATTCTGTTCATTTTCGAAATACAGCTCCGGCAGCAGGTCGCCTTCGACCCATCTGCACTTCACATATTCGATCTCATTTACCTCTCTCTTCTCCTGATTCAAACGCAGGCAGGTAGCTTGCTTCACCACCTCACCATTCAGGTCCTCCGGAAGTTCCCCTTCCGCCATAACTGCCGTCGGCAGCAGGCTCAGGAGCATGAGCAGGCTCAAAAGCATGGATAACCATCGTTTCATCGCACAGTTCCCCCTTGTATTCCCCGGCCGCGTCGGCGGCCAAAATTTGGAATATTTTGGCTAATAATATATCATCTTTCGTTCCAAAAAGCAATATGCTGACGGTTTCGTGCAGCCGCGCATTTTTTCTTTTTTATGGTTTTCTTAATGTGCAGTTCACATTATGTTCACTTCCTTCGTGTAGTCTAAGCGCCGGTACAACAGAAAGGGTGATAATTTGAGCAAAACATTTGGCAAAAAGGCCGGGGTGCAGATCCTTTTTCTGCTGCTTGGCCTCGCATTTCTCGTCTGCGGTGTGATGCGCGGCGAGGCGGATACGGTGCTGAACAAGGCGATCAAACTATGTCTGGAGTGTGTGGGCATTGGATAAGAAAAAACCGTTTTCTTTTCTGCTCGCCCGCTGGCGCGGACTGGTCCAGGTCTGCGCGGCGCTGCTGACGAATCTGCACCTGCCGAACTTCCTCACGGGTACGCTCTATCGCGGCGCGGGCAAGACCGTGTGCGTGCCGGGGCTGAACTGCTACTCCTGCCCCGGTGCGGCAGGCGCGTGTCCCATCGGCTCGTTCCAAGCCGTCGTCGGCTCGTCCAAATTCAGCTTCTCCTATTACATCACCGGCATCCTCATCCTGCTCGGCGTGCTGCTGGGCCGCTTCATCTGCGGCTTTCTCTGCCCGTTCGGCTGGTTTCAGGAGCTGCTGCACAAGATCCCGACCAAGAAGCTCTCCACCAAGCGCTTAAAGCCGCTGACCTACCTCAAATACGTCATCTTGGTGGTGATGGTCTTCCTGCTCCCGGTGCTCGTGGTGAACGAGGCAGGCATGGGCGACCCGTTTTTCTGCAAATATCTCTGTCCGCAGGGCGTTCTGGAAGGCGCCATCCCGCTCTCGCTTGTCAACAGCAGCATCCGTGCCGCGCTCGGCAAGCTCTTTTCGTGGAAGCTCTGCGTGCTCATCACGGTCGTCGTGCTGAGCGTCGTCTTCTACCGCCCGTTCTGCAAGTGGCTCTGCCCGCTCGGCGCGTTCTACGCGCTCTTCAACCGCGTGTCGCTGCTGTCGATGCACGTTGACGAGAGCAAATGCGTCTCCTGCGGCAAGTGCGCAAGGACCTGTCCCATGGACGTGGATGTGACCAAAACGCCGAACCACAGCGAATGTATCCGCTGCGGCAAATGCGTGACCGCCTGCCCGACGGAGGCCGTCCGCTTCCGCTACGCCTTCGGCAGCGGCGGAGCATGTTCCAAATTGTCTCAAAAACCGATCATTGAAGAAAACAAAGGAGAATAAACCATGAATTTCAAGAAGATCATTACGCTGCTGCTCGCCTTTACGCTGACGCTTTCCCTCGCCGCCTGCGGCAGCAAGGGCGACGGCAAGGGCGATGGCGATGCGCAGGGCGCGACCGCCGAGGAGATCTACGCCCAGATCCAGGAGCTCGCCGACAAGGAAAACGCCATCATGGAAGAGAACCTTGAGCTGTGGCAGAAGCTCTTCGCCGCCATGAACGAAAAGCGCGACGAGATCCCCGATGAATCGAACTACGGCGCTTATCTGCTTGCCGCCCTCGACCTTGTGAAGGATCAGTTCACCGAGGACGAACTCAAGACGCTGACCGAAGGCTCCGAGCAGATCCGCGACCTTGAAGACCAGATCCAGCCCCTGCAGGAGCAGTACGCCGCACTTCAGCCCGCAGGCGACGGTGAAAACGGCGACATGAGCGCCGCCGTTCCGACCTTCCCCACCTTCACCGGCAAGGACCTTGACGGCAACGACGTGGACAGCAGCATCTTCTCCCAGAACGCTGTGACGGTCGTGAACTTCTGGTTCAGCGGCTGCAAGCCCTGCGTGGCGGAGCTTGGCGATCTGAACGCCCTCAACGAGACGCTCAAGAAGCAGGGCGGCGCGCTCATCGGCATCAACGTCGATACCCTCGACGGCAACGCCGATGCGATCAGCACGGCCAAGAGTCTGCTTGAATCCAAGGGCGCAAGCTACCAGAACATCTACTTCCCCTCCGACAGCGCAGCCGGCGACTTTGCGGGTGACATCATGGCCTTCCCGACCACCTATGTCATCGACCGCAGCGGCGCCATCGTCGGTGAGGCGATGCTCGGCGGCATCGACAATGAGGACAACATGGCAGCGCTCCAGAAGCTGATCGACCAGGCCCTCGCAAACGACAGCGCAAACTAAATCCTTTCATCACGCAGCAAAGGGCCCCGCGGAACTCCGCGGGGCCCTTGTTTTTCTTTTTACAGCTTGTTGTATTCCTCATCTGAGACCGGCTCGCACCATTCATTCCGGCAGCCTTCGCTGGGGACTTCGACCGCGATATGGCTGAACCAGCTATCCTTCTTCGCGCCGTGCCAGTGCTTCACGTTCGCGGGGATCATAACGACGCTGCCTTCGTACAGGCTGACGGGCTCCTTGCCCTCCCCCTGATACCAACCCTCGCCCGCGGTGCACAGCAGGAGCTGTCCGCCGCCGGATACCGCGTGGTGGATGTGCCAGCTGTTGCGGCAGCCCGGTTCAAAGGTCACGTTCGCTGCAAAAAGGCCGCCCTTCGGGTCGGTCAGCGGATTTAAGAACGAATCGCCGATAAAGAATTTGGCATCGGCTGTGTTCAGGGTACCGGTGCCGAACATATTGTGCTGTTCAAACGCTTCTTTGTTGTCGCACTTCATGATAGATCACTCCTGATAAGAAATTTGAATTTTACTGTCTTACCAGCAGGGAGCCTAACTTGCTTTCTTTTTTATATTGAGGTTAATAAAGGGCAGCAGCATTTATATCACCGCCTTTAGAATGCCTCATTTATGAGAAGTTTCTTTTAATACAGTATCGAATTCCGGCGCTCGTTTCTTCACTGCAATCGGTCTGCCGTTCTCATCGATAAAGCAATGGGCAGAAGATGCCACTACCACGGTTTCGCCGGTATTTGAATTTCGCATTTGAACTGCTTTCAACCGAATAGAGCATAGACATTGACGATTTTCTTGAAACGGTACGGCGGTACACAGATGCGACTACCATTACAAAGCGCATGGTCGCGGAGCTGATCGACCACATTGAGGTGTACCACGCTGAAAAGCAGGACGGCATTACCAACCAGCGCGTCGTTATTCACTACAACTGCATCGGTGCCTTTGATGTGCCGGATCGCCGGAAGATCCCGGAGGCCGACATTATCATGGAAACAAGAAAAGGCGTAGCACTCAGCTACGCCCCGGAACAGGTTGCAGTATGAACTTTGTGAGAAATAAAAAAGCAGAGTGTCCATTACAGGATACTCAGATCCTATAAGGACACTCTGCATGTCGGGTGTTTACAGAAAAGATGCAGACCTGCAGCCATTGCAGTACAATGGTTTTCAAGATTAATTCAGTAGATATGGGTACCATCCTGTGCCATCAACGCCTGTTCCATCTTGTAGTGCGGCGGCAATTCTGGATGCTTAATGTCCATTGCCAAATATAATTTCAAATCAGGAGATTGAATGATTACATTTTTCATAGCCGCAAGACGTTCGATGACTCGGTAGAACACAACTGCTCCCGTGTCCTTATACAACTCCATCAGTCTTGTAATCGTCAGCGGAATGACCGTGATGAAGGGGATATCTGCAACAAAATCCCATTTCTGTGTAATCTCTATCTGATAGAGAGCATCGATACCCAGATATAGTCCTTTATCGGAAGCCTGCGCCTTTCGCAATGCATCCTCTGTCTGCTTTGTCCATGTGAGCCCTATAAAAGGATGCTCTCTCGAGATTTCTTCCAGCGGCGTGTGGGTCCTAAAGCACTCTATGAGCTTACGCAGGTCATTCGCCTTATGGGCAGCCGTCTGCGACTGGGAAAAATATTGCGTATAAGCTTGCAGGTGTTCTGCTGCCTCTTCAAAACGTAGCAGATGGAAAGTCGACACCGCCAAGTCATACTCCAAAATCGGATCCGGCGACTCTTGCTGTAATTCTTTGAACAACTCCACCACCCGATCATAAAAGCCAAGGGCCATTAAACAATCGCTCCGCATGATTATCTCCAATTCTTCTGGAAGCTCGTACCGCGATGCGGCAATTTCCAGAAATTTCGCAGCATCAGCTGCTTCCTGATGCTGAAGTAAAATGGTGTGCAGATGGAAAAAGAATCGAGAGGGGTCTTCCTTTATCTTCTCCGGCGCACTTTGCAATATATAGGCAAATGCATCCGTGGCTTCGACCCAGCGTTCCTGAGAAAGTCGATATTGTGCCAATAATTCCATGTGGTCTAAATCTTTATAATGCCAAAGACGCTCTTCCAGATAGGGGTCAATCTCCTGCTGCCGGTCACTCAAGTTCAAAAACTGTGTGTAGTGCCAATCAGCCTCTGCTTCATCGGAGCGTGTGGGCTTTTGGACCATCTGAGGCATATAGGCGTACATGAGACGGCTGGTGGCGTTGATTTTGCCGAACATCCGATACGTTTCCAACGAGTGGCTCTTCATGTGTTCCACCAGTGTGTACCCCGGGTAAATCTGATCCAAGTGATTTATAAATTGTTCCAGCGATATGACCTCACATAGCTCCTTCAGATCCCCAACGGGGAAGGAAACAGCCTCATCCACCCATCCCCGGCGGAGAATGCACAGCCGCCACTCTTTCTGATAAGCATAAGAAAAGTCCTTATGGAAGGCGGAACGGGTGCCAGGACCATCGGCGCTGGTCCAAGCGTTTTCGTAAGTGACACCTCCATAAATGGCGTATTCTAAGGTCTGTCCCGTCAGCGCTGTCTGGAGTGCTGTTTCAAGCCGCCGCAGAAACGCTTCTGAGTCTCGGAACCAAATCACGACTTTTTGGGCGTTGTCTTTGTCGTTGAAGTTAATCAACTGTCTGCTGGGTTGCTGAATCGTTTTGGCGTCTTCATCAATCTGAAGTCGGTAGAGACAAAAAAGGTTATTGTATCCGTAATTTTCACTGAGCAACGGCACATGATTGCCCATAACTTCCAATAGATCCTCGCTGAAATGAAAACCAACCTGCCGGAGGCGGTTTTTGGGAATCGTCCCACAGACGCCTTCCATTGGGTCTTTTTGGGCCTTGTTTCCCTCTTTCTGTGTACCTTCCTCGAGTGCCCTAAAATGGTTCAAAGAGTTCATGTAGAGATTGCCATCCAGAAGGGACTGAACAAAAGCCGGGTCAATAATCTTAAAATACTCGTAACGCATGACCTATTCTCCTTGCATTATAAAGTGGTAGTAATTTTTAAACCCCTCTCCAAGGGCTGTGCTACACTGTAAGGGATGCTGTGGATTGGTTTATCGCTCCTTGTATAGCCATAACGCTGGCACAGAAGATGATTCTCAGACAATACTTGCATTTTGTACTAACCCTAAAATCGCTAACCTCTCTTTCGGATCTAACCATAAATGGAAATCCGCCGCAATTTCCGGGTAAGCACTTACGCCTCCGCCTTTTCCCTGTTTGACATGGAGCCCCACAGCATGAGTCCGTCGGATCCACAACGTCGGCGTAATGGTCAGAGAGGTGGTATGTCCTTGGTGGATCAGCTCCGTGCAGACCTGGTCATCGAATTCGGCATTCTGATCCAATTCCCACTGGCGGAGAAACTCTAATGTGTTCCGGCTCCGCATCCAGCTTTGGATCACATATCCTGGAGACTCATCGGAATACTGCCTTGCCAGTTCTGTCAGTGAAACCATGCCATCATGGGCCAGCGTTCTCATATACAGACTGATGGATTCATGATAGTCCTTAATTTTTTGTGTGGCCAGCAGCCTTTCTTCATTCAGTGTATCATAGAATCTCTCTTTTGCTACGCTGGCCGCTTCCATGTCGACTAATCCTTTTGTCAGAAGTGCATCAATGGCAGACTCATATTGAAATGCCAGGCATATGTAGCGCTCATGTAATTCGTTCTTGTTCATGACCCATTCTCCTTTTTTACCAGTATAACAAGAGAAATGGGTTCTGCATAGTCTCATTTTGTCTCAAAAGCCGGAGACCGATACCTGACTGCCTTGCGTGGATGCCCAGCCTTATCGTAATCTATGTTGCAGCGCTGGGCCCTCTCAAACTGTGCGTCCATATATACCCTAACGCCAACCAATGGGATATATTTTTTGTTCGTCAGAAGTTTATCCACGGCCGCCCTGGTCCATTTTGTTTTTCCTGTCGGAGAGAGGATGCCTTTTGCGAAGAGCATATCAACGATTTTCCCTAAGCTGGCTCCGGCGAGATAAGCGTCAAAGATGCTGCAGACCACATTCTCCTTCTCTTCATGTACTGCGATTTCTCCTTCGATCAAAACATAGCCATACGGAAGTTTCATAGCTGCCTCACTTTCTTAAACATCAATAAAAGCAGGTTTGAGGAATCGTCTATCTCCTCAAACCTGCTTATTTGTCTCATTAATATGTAATTGTGCCCAGTAGTTAGGTTGGGTTTTTGTCTGATTTCACCAACAAAAGGCAAAACCTGCATATAACTATCGTTACATACAGGTTTTGTCTACTTTGGTCCGAGTGGCGAGATTCGAACTCACGGCCTCATGGTCCCGAACCAATCCGCGATGTGCCGCAGCAGCGGCACAAGTGAGTGCGGAAGTTCCTTTCCAAAAGCTCGAAAAGCCTTGATACATCTATGTTTTTTGCACTTTTATTGTACCACACATC
>OIXV01003887.1_pt1 | contig 10629 bp, 9 predicted proteins | sample 1587771 | NCBI WGS metagenome assembly OIXV01 (sample SAMEA3888893, study PRJEB22519) | human gut metagenome | biome: human gut; feature: human-associated habitat; material: faeces | place: Denmark | collected 2010
GGCCGGATTTATGTGTGTAATAACCATAGATCCGACCTATTCATGTGGTTTTGATGATAAGATATAAAAATGTGGGAAGAAAGTGATCTATACTACAGGTGGAAAACATAGCGGCGGAAACTGCTGAAAGTATTGTTGCTGTGTGTTATAATCAATCAAGATGCAAATGCTTAAAGGATATAAGGAGTGAGATACAGCATGAAAATACTTTATGTTACAGACCTGCATGGAGATAATAATAAATACAGAAAATCATTAGAAATAGCTATGAAACAAGAGATCAGAGTTATTGTGAATGGTGGAGATATGCTTCCAAAATTGGGAGAAAGACATACAGAACAACCGTTATTTATCAAAGGATTTCTAAGTAATTACTTTTCCATATTGCAAGAACATAACATTACATACCTTAATATGCTGGGGAATGACGATTTGCTATCTGTGGATAATCTTTTTGAACAGACTTGTGGGGGATTCGCAAATGTTCATAATATAGCAGGTAAAAAAATCCGCATTGACGAATATGAATTTATTGGAATGAATCAGATTTTGGATCATCCCTTTGGATGTAAGGATCGAGTTGTTACAGAGACAGATTATATTCCCCAAAGACAACTTAGCTTTTTTGCCGGTATATCGAATGAATATGGTTATGACAGAATTTTTGACTGGTTGGAGTATTCCAAAACAGAACTTCCATTGATGTGTGGAATTTTGAAAGAACTGCCTGAACCGGAGAGTCCGAAGAAAACGGTATATGTTATGCACATGCCTCCTGCCGGATTGCGTTTGGGACAGCTTCTATATCAGGATTTGGATATAGGATCAGTAGATATTTATGAGTTCCTTAAAGCCAAACAGCCGTTACTTTCTCTGCACGGGCATATTCACGAAAGTCCTGATACAGAAAAAGGATCATGGATGAATCAGATAGGTACTACAACCTGTATTCAGCCAGGGCAGACAGAGTTTGGCGATAGTAGTATGGTTTATGCAGAGATAGATTTAAAAAGCGGAGTATATGCACGAAGAATTGTAAATATATAGGAGCAAAAAAACACCAGTGATGGTGTTTTTTTGTTGCCTGGAAATGAGGTGAGCACATGGAAAATCCTAAACAGGAGAATGCAGTCCAAATTGGGAATACAACGTTTTATGTAACTTCCGTTTTTTCCGGTACGGTTCAGTTGGAGTATTTAATTAAACGACTGATCCAGAAAGAAATTGAGCAGGAAAACAATACCCGTTGATTGAAAAAAACAGTAGAGCAAATTGCTGAAAAGAGTGCTTAAACGTGTTATAATTATAAAGTACAAAGCAGTTTGTTTGCTGTTGGAAAGGAGCAGAAATGTTAAAACAGCAGACAAAACTAAGAGTTAGATTATATGCACGTTTATCGAAAGACGATGGGGATGCGGATAAGGAAAGCAACAGCATTACCAATCAGTTGCAGATGTTAAGGTACAATGCTAAGGAAAAAGGATTTGAAGTGATAGGCGAATATGTGGACGATGGTTATTCTGGAACCACCTTCAACCGGCCGGATCTGAACCGTATGATTAAAGATGCTATGGACGATCCGGAACCGAGCGGTATCATGGTAAAGGATATGTCACGTTTTGGACGTAACAATGCCATGTTCATGTATTATGTGGAAGAAATCTTTCCTAATAATGATATTTTGTTTATTGCTTTGAATGATGATGTCGATACAAGATTTGATGAAAACGAGATGATGCCGTTTAAATCTATTATGAATGAGTATTATGCTCGTGATACATCAAAGAAAATCCGAAGCGTAAAAAAGACAACAGCATTGAGTGGTGGGTTCTGCGGTTCATTTGCACCTTATGGTTATGTGGTGGACCCAGAGAACAAAAGAAAGCTATTGGTTGATCCTGATACAGCACCTATTGTCAAACGAATTTTTGAATTATCGAAACAGGGCAACAGCGTTCATCAGATTGCGAGAACCTTGTGCGAGGATGGTGTTCTGATTCCGAGAGCATACAGGGCAATGAAGAACGGCACTCTGGAAACAAGTACAGGATTTAAGTTTCCAACGGATTGGGTAGCAAAGAATGTGAAGATGATTTTGGAGAATCAAGTGTACCTGGGACATATGGTTTCTCATAAGACACAGACCAAATCATTTAAGAATAAGAAGCCGGTTGCAGTTCCGAAAGAAGAATGGATCATAGTACGGAACACCCACGAAGCGATCATTGATGAAGAAACCTTTGAACTGGTGCAGAAATTCATCAGTGTAAAAAAACAGCCGAATAAAACAGGACGTCCTAATATATTTGTGGGTCTTGTGAAATGCCCGGATTGTGGTCGCAACATGGCGTTTTCTAATCCAAATGGAAGGGAGCCTCGCTTTCGCTGCAGAACTTATGTAAGGAATAGCAATCTTTGTACAACACATGCCATTTCTTATGAGGCGTTGCAACAGATTGTTATGAGTGATATTCAAAAGCATATTAAGAATATGGAAGCCTTAGGAGATCAGTTTATACAGGAAATGCACGAATTGAGCGAAAAAGGCGGCAGTAAGAAAATCAAACAGTTCGAGAAAGACTTGGAAGTAGCAGAAAAACGGATTGCAGAAATTGATAGTGTGATTATGAAGCTCTTTGAGCAGAATGCACTCGGTAAGATTTCTGATGAACGCTTTGAAAAGATGTCCTCAGCTTATGAAAGTGAGCAGAAAGAACTTGCTCAAAAAAGAGACGAATTAAGAACTAAAATCAGAGCGGAAGAAAAGAAAACACAGAGTACCAATCAATTTTTGGAAACAATTCGTAAGTATGAAACAGTAACAGAACTGAACCGTTCTATGCTGGTGGAGCTGATTGATAGTATTTATGTATATCAGGCAGAGGGAACCGGCAAAGATCGTAAGCAAAGAGTGGAAATTAACTATCGTTTTCTTGCGGGGTCTCAATGTGGTATCGCCTGATGGTAATGGAAGAACTGGAAGAATGATTATGTTTCGTGAAAGTTTAAAGAACCAAGATATTCTTCCATTCATCGTATTGGATGAAAACAGAGGTCAGTACATTGACGGACTTAGACAGTATAGAGAAGAAAAACAAGTGGACAAACTTGTTTTATTGATGCAAAAAGAAGCTGACGAATATTATCAGCAGTGTAAATATTTTATGGAATAGGCAACCGCTGCAGCTTATAATAATGGCGGATTTTAGCAATTTAACCGTCAATTTAATCAAAAAACAAGTCATATCCCACAACTATCTTGCATACCCTTTATCAAATCCAGTATAATCAGTTTACCATCAATATTGTACGGGAAGGGGTGTGCGGGTGAAGGGCGCGGAGAGGAAATGTCTGGTTATTCGCAGTGGTTTGCTGGTGATCTTGTTAGTTCTGGTCGTTGGTGTGGGGGAATTTGTCTGTGAGTATACGGGACGGTTTCAGACCATACGGACCATTGAGAAGATGACGGATTATGAGGAGTATAATCTGTATCGCATGGATGTGAAGTATGAGTATGATCTGGACCGGCTGATTGAGTACGGAATCACAGATGACCAGAGTCTGGTTGATGCGATCGTGGAGGAGGCGCTTCCTATACTGCCAGTACAGATTGATGTTCCGGATTTCGGGTGCAGCGCGTTTACTTTGCAGGAAGCAGACGGAGATATTCTGATGGGAAGAAATTACGATTTCAGAAGGGATACCTCTGCTATGCTGGTGTACTGTGAGCCGGAGGATGGTTATAAGTCTGTAGGCTTCGCAGCGCTGGATAATATATCTGCCAATACCCCGGAAGAGAGCATGAAGAAAAAGCTTGCCACACTGACAGCACCTTTTATCTGTCTGGACGGCATGAATGAAAAGGGTGTATCCATTGCGGTACTGACACTGGACAGCGAGCCTGTGCATCAGAATACAGGCAAGCCTGTGATTGGAACTACTCTTGCAATCCGCCTGATTCTGGACAGGGCGGCAAGTACGGCGGAAGCTGTGGAGCTTCTGCAGCAGTACGATATGTTTGCGTCCAGCGGAAGGGATTATCATTTTTACATAACCGATTCTACTGGTGACGGCAGGGTGATAGAGTATGACTGCGAAAGCGAGACCAGAAAAATGGTGGCGACGCCTGTTCGCTCCGTTACCAATTTCTTTGCACTTTATGAGGATCAGGTTCTTCCAAATCAGAGAAATGGTATTTACGGACATGGAAAAGAGCGGTATGACAAGATGGAAGCGCTTTTCGATTATGAAGAGGTTTATACGAAAGATGCGGCGTGGGAAGCTCTGAAGGCTGCTGCGCAGGAACCTTCGGCGGAGGATATTACCAGTAATACCCAGTGGTCCATTATCTATGACGATACGAATTTGACGGCAGAGATTATACTGCGCAGAAACTGGGAGAATGTTATTGGATACGATTTAAAGGACAATACGCTGACTTTTTCGGATTAGAGTGTGCCTTCCATATTTTATAAAACCCCAAAATCTGCTTTTTATATATTTTTCACCCAGGAAACCGAGTTAAATTCGACAAAAAACAAGTCATATCTCAAAAACGTATTGAAAAATTTCAGGAAGTTACTATAATTACAATTATAGCTGATAAGTTCGTAGTCTCCGGGGAGGGACGGATTACGAAGATGCAGCTGAACATAACGTTTTAATACCCCGCAGCAGGAAACCCTGAGATTCCTGCTGCGGGGTATTTTTGTGTAAAGGAGATCCTATTGTGCGTATGAGCCATTCAATTCCGGGAGATTAGCTGGCTGACAGCAACAAGATCATTTTCCCTGAATTGTATAAATCTGGGTATCCGGTTTCTGGAACACCAGATATACATCATGGGTTCCGGAAACTTCAGATGTAATTTCCGCTTTCGCATCTGCATATCCAAGCTCATTTACTTCATAATCCTCTACCGCATCCACTGTATAAGAATTCACATCTGTTGCACCGGACGTAAACTCTGCAATCTTTTCTCCATCCGGAGAATCCGGATGAACTTTGATTCCGGTCTCGCCCTCGCCGTCATAAGCAACAGAAGCGGTAAGGTTTGTAAGCCCGTCAAGATTCACCCCGTTTAAAGCGGTCCATGCACCTTCGGTTCTTGCCATAACTGTGGAATATCCGCCAACCAGCACATCCTCCTTCAGATTTTCTACTGTGTGAGCTTTGGAATATTCGTTGTAGGTCAGCTTGGAAGAAGCAAAGCTCTTGTCATATACGCTCACTGGCTCTGTGATATCAAGACCATCGAAATCAGAACCGGAAATCTCTGCCTGTGCAGTTGCTTTTACATCCTGGCTGGAAGCACCTGCCTCGAAGGTGTAGGTTCCTGCTTCAATTTCATAGTCATCTGTGTTGCTGTTCCAAAGTGCCATATCCTCATCGGAAACTTCTAATGTCACTTCTTTTGTTTCTCCAGCAGCCAGTTTCACCTTGTCAAAGGAAACCAGTCGTTTCTTCGGCGCATAGTCCTCATAAGTAGAATCTGGATTAGAAGCATAAAGCTCAACGATCTCTGCTCCGTCCTGATCTCCTGTATTGGTCACGGAAACTGTTGCAGTAAAGCTGCCATCAGTATCCTGCTCGCCAATTGAAAGCTCGTCGTACTCATAAGAGGTGTAGCTTAGACCATAGCCAAATTCATAGGTAACCGGTGCATCTGTATAATAATCTCTCGGAATCTTCAGCCCAGTAAAATCAAGGCCTTCAGATCCCTCTTTTTATAAAATCCCCCACTTTTTTGCCAAAATCGCTTGACAAATCTACCGAAAAATGCGGCGCTTCGCGCCCTTGATCAAAAGTACATTTTTCGATTGGAGGCGATTTTTTTGTTACCTGTTAATTGCGGCAGTCATGCTGACTACCAGAACTTTGTTGTTGAAAATCTTCGTAAATATTATCCTGATCCAAATGCCCTTACTCGTTCCACCTGGGATATCATTGAACGCTTTTGGCATCTTGATCTGTCGGATACAAATGTCCTTTTAGCTGATAAATATTCCAAGTTTGGCCCAGCTCCAAGAATTCCTTCCTGTATGCAGCGTTCTTACCTGTTATCCATTGATTTTAAAGTTTCCTCTATCACCGAATGGGCTGCGCAGCTTAAGATGAATCCTCTTTTCGCTATCCTCAGTGGTTTTCGGGTTGGTGACACTCCAGGTGTTGGCACCTTTTATGATTTTATGAAACGCTTATGGGATTCTGATGATCCCCATATGTCACCCCATATCCATCCGCTGAAAACAAAAGTGAAAAAGCCAGATGCAAAAGGAGAAAAAGCTCCTTCAGTTGAAAAAATAACCGTTGCTGAGCTTCTTCCCCAACTGGAAAAGACTTCTTTTTCCCTCGATGACCAGCCTTACGCTTCTCTTTTTAAAATCTATCAGAAAGAATTTCTGGATGTCTCCGTGAAAAAGGGCCTGATCCATAAGGATAATCTCGCCCTTGCCGGTGATGGGACTCCTGTTGCCACTTCCCACAGGGAACGCAAAAAACGCATATGCAAATGTAAGGAAAATGGCATCTCTGACTGTAACTGTGACCGGTACTTTTCTCAGCCTGACTGTGACATCGGCTGGGATTCCTCTCGCGACTGCTTCTATCATGGATATGATTTATATATGCTGGTCGATTCACAGAGTGATCTCCCGGTATTTCCCCATTATTCCTGTGCTTCAACACATGATCCGCATGGATTCCTTCAGGCCTTTTTTCGAATGAGATCTTTCCTTCCTGATTACAAAGTATCAAAAGTGCTTTTAGATTCTGCACATGATGCCATGCCTTACTATCAATACTTTAAGCGCCAAAACATCACTCCATTTATTGATCTGAACAGCAAAGCTGGAAGACCACCTGTCTATAAAAATGATTTTACCATTGATAAAGACGGGGTTCCTGTCTGCCCAGCCGGACACCGGATGCGGCGCGATGGTATCGAAGCTGCGAAAGGACGCATGAAATTCAAATGTCCGAAGATCAGTCATACAGGCGGTTGGATTTCCTGTACCTGTGACAACCCATGCTCAAACGCTAAATATGGTCGCACCGTCCACTTGGTGTTAGATGACAACCCAAGACTCTTTAATCATCCACCACGAAGCAGCAAAGAATGGAAACTGGAATACAATGCAAGAACATCTGCAGAACGTTTGATATTGTCATATGGACAAAGAAAAAAGAGTTTCTTGCCCAGATCGAGCGGATCGTCCCGTGGAAGGAATGGCTTGCGCTGATTTAGCCGTGCTATTATAAAGGAGAGCGCGGCAACAAACCCTATCCGCTGGAGACCATGCTGCGGCTGTATCTGCTGCAAAATCTGTATGACTTGAGCGACGAAGCGACAGCGGCAGAAGCAATCGACAGCCGGGCGTTTTCGGATTTCTGCGGCGTTGATTCAAGCAACCAGGTGCCGAATGGGGATACCATTGGCCGCTTCCGGAACCTGCTGGTGAAAAACGGATTACAGGAGAAGCTGTTCACGCAGGTCGTAGCTGCACTGACGGAACAGGGTCTGATCCTGAAAAAGGGAACGATTGTTGATTCCACCATCATTTCCGCGCCATCCTCCACCAAGAACAAGGAGAAGAAGCGGGATCCGGATGCACATCAGGTCAAGAAGGGCAATACATGGCACTTTGGCTATAAAGCGCATATCGGCGTAGATAAGGACAGCGGACTGGTCCACACATTGGCGGCGACACCCGCCAATGTTCATGACGTGTCGCAGGCTTCATCACTGTTGACTGGTGAGGAAGAGGTCGTTTACGGTGACAGCGGCTATCTCGGCTCCGGAAAGCGTGAGGACGCAATCGTTCGGAATAAGTCTGGCCGCAAAATCAAATACAAAATCAACCGTCGTCCATCCCAGCTAAAGAAACTGAGTAAGAGCGGCCAGTACGCGGCCAAGAAAGCAGAACATGCAAAATCTTCTGGCCGTGCGAAGGTGGAGCACGTATTTGGCATCGTCAAAAAACAACTAGGGTTTCGGAAAACGCGATACCGAGGGCTCGAAAAGCAACGAGCCAAATTCAATATCATATTTGCGTTAGCGAATCTGCTTCTGGCTGACAGGCCCTGCCTGGCGGCTTGAATCTGTATACCTTCTGCGAGAATTCTAAGCGCAAACCGTTCTGCCAAAAGCCACCTGCTGGCAGGACAGTTCTTTTTGCCTTATTATGCGATGTTGCCTTAAATGTGTATTCTTAGCCATGGTTTTCTCCGTTTCTTAGCTGCCGCCATTCGGAGAAAACGAAGGGGCTCTGCCCCTTAAACCCCGAGGTTTATCGCTTTTGTTTCCAGGAAGGCAGCAAAAAAGGCAGCATCCGTTAAGATGCCGCCTTCCCGCAAACCCTATGTGCCGCTCAGGTCGCTCCTCAGCGTTGCCCTATCCTGCACATAGGTAAAGCATTAGTATTGTAAACTACCGTTGGAGTCAAGTCAAGAGCTGCTGTAATGTTTGTAAAAGTTACTTCCGGGTACCTTTTTGCAAGATTAACTTCCGCTCCGCCTGCCCTCCAACCGGATTTTAACTATTCAATTGACGAGATTGTCTACTCAATATACTATTCTTATTTATGGCAGTAACGATGTGGTCATGCTTGCTTTCATTACGCCCATAGCAGCAAAGATAAGTGAAACTACGATTGCACCAAGCCAGATGTTTCCGGTCTTTTTAAAAGCCTTTCTGACAAAGAACGGAGCAAGAAACAACATCCAGAAATTAATCGCCAAGACAAGTAAATCGCTCCAGTTCCACCCAAAAACACGAGGGGTTTGTCCTGTTATCAACAAGGTTGAATATTGAATTATTAAAAGAATCATACAGCCAAGGCTGTTACTTAGGCCGCAGATTACAAGGTTTTTTGTCTCGCTCATGCCTTCAACACGAAATGCACCATTGATAAGAAGACTGTACTGGACATAGAACAAGAAGAAAAACGGCCAGTAGTTCAGTAAGGCAGGAAGTTTTTCGGGCTTGAATGGTTTTAATGCGCTCATCCACATTCGGAAATCCGTATTGAAACTCCATTTACAAAACGTAACAATTCCATAAACAATTACAAAAATAGCCAAACCCACACAGAATGTTTTAAACAATTCGACCTTTCCAATTTTAAGTCCAATCATCTCATCGGAACGAAGTCCGGTCTTTTTGTCACGTTTGAAATTGAGCCAGAACCAAAACGCTACCCAGATAGTATTCAAAAAAGTCCATGTCACAATGAGGTTCATCGGCGCAATATTGAACCAAGCTGTCGGTGTTCCGCAGGAAGCGTCAGGAAATATTTTTAAGTATAGAGGCATAGTGATAAATGCCGTAACAACAGAAACACAGCCTCCCGCTATCACACCTATCCAGAACTTCTTGCTTTCCTTCTTGTCAGTCAAAGCTGGTACTTTAGGGGGCTCCTTCTCAGCACGTAACTTTTGAAATACTGGCATAGCAAGAACCAAATCCATTAAAGGAAGTAACGCAGCGAGTAGGGCCAAAAGAGCTATAGCATTGAAAAGGAGTTTCGCAGGATAAATGAGACTTGTAGGAGAGACAGGTGTATTGACCTCGAAGCAATATGTAAAGAAACTTATAATGTCTCTAACTGCCTCGGGAACAATGGGGATTGCTCCATGGATTGAAAGCGGTTGATATATAATGCGGAGTGTGTTGTCCTCTCTGTTTCCGTAATAAGTTCCTTCCTCCACATAATCAACTTTTTCCCCATCAGATAAACTGGAATTGATAAATTCAATTCCTTCGATTGCATCACCTACAATACGACTTGTTTTTGTTGATACAAGGTCACCACATTCCTCAATAGACCCCATCAAACAGCCGACATTTACATGAAGCGCAGATGGATCATATCCATTGTTTGCGGTGGGAGGTGAGCCGCACGGCAGGGCTGCTGTAACCTTTAGCAAGGATTGAGCTGCTAAAAGCTCATCTTCGGTGATGGATTCACCCCCGTCTGAATCGGGGCTTTGCGCTTGCTCAATAGCGGCATTATACATATGCCCATAATGTTGTACTGTTGTCCATGTGCATATTCCACCCATTGACAGTCCGGTAACCCCCACTTTATCTGTATCTATAAAGTCCAGTATACCACTGGTCAAATAATCTGTTAGGGCAACCATCCCCATTCCATCCGAGTACATATTCGTATATAGAGCCATTTCACCCTTTTGATAAAACATACCCGATGTACCATGACTATATGGCTCCATATTAGCAACGGCTATTCCTCTTCTTGAAAGTTCTGTAGCAACATAACTCCAAGACTCTCCTGCATCCTCCCACCCGGAGGAAGTGATAACCAGCGGAACTTTATTTTCAGCAGAGGCATTTTGGGGGATATACAAGGTTGCGTTTAACTGCTGTTGATGATCAGTTACTATAGAGATGTTCATTGTGCGAACTTTCCCGAAGTTCGTTTGCACTAACATTGCACCTATGCTGGCAACCAAAATAATTATCAGCAAAATACACAGAGTGCGATACCATGATTGTTTTTTTCGTGTTTTCCTCCTTGAAAAATAGTTTTTCATGTTCGTGTTTTCCTCCTTGAAAAATAGTTTTTCATGTTCATGTTTTCCTCCTTGAAAAATATTGGGTTTACACAG
>OIXV01003891.1_pt1 | contig 10627 bp, 7 predicted proteins | sample 1587771 | NCBI WGS metagenome assembly OIXV01 (sample SAMEA3888893, study PRJEB22519) | human gut metagenome | biome: human gut; feature: human-associated habitat; material: faeces | place: Denmark | collected 2010
GCCCGCCGTTCGTAACGGCATGCAGATGATATACGCGGCGGGCTGAGGGCAGCCCGCCCTACGGTATAGGTAAATCATAAGGAAAACTCCTCACTCCTACCTCCTAACTTCTGCCTTGCACAGGTAAAAGAAAAAGGCGGACAACCGTCCGCCTTTTGGCTCAATCCTTCTTATACTTTGCAACGCCTTCGGTGTAGAGGTTGCCGCCGACCGAATCCTGCGACACGATGGCGGAGAAATTCTCCACGGTGAGACGCTTGACCGACTCACAGCCCAGCTCGTCATACGCGATGACCTCGACATTCTTAATGGATGCCGCCTTCGCCGCGCCTGCGCCGCCGATGGCTACCATATAAACCGCGCCGTTGCGCGCCATTGCGTCCTGCACGCCCTGATTTCGCACGCCCTTGCCGATCATGCAGGCAAGACCTGCATCGAGCAGACGCGGTGCGAACGGGTCCATACGGCCGGAGGTGGTCGGGCCGACCGAGCCGATGACCTGACCCGGCTTTGCAGGGGTCGGTCCGGCGTAGTAGATCGCCGCGCCGTCGAGGTCGAACGGCAGCTTGTCGCCTGCGTCCATCGCGGCAACGATCTTCTTGTGTGCGGCGTCGCGCGCGGTGTAGACCGTGCCGGTCAGCGTTACGGTGTCGCCCGCACGCAGCTTCGGCGCCATTTCCTTGAGCTGTTCGGTTTTTAAATCGTAGTGTGCCATGCTTATTCCTCCGTTTTCGGGCGCAGATTATTCAGAACCTCACGCAGTCCGTTTTTTGTCTTGTCCGGCTCGGGATGGGGCGCCTCGCCGTCCTTTTTGCCGAGCGACGCGCTGATCTTGTCAATTTCACCGAGCACCTCACCGGCCTTGCGGGCCAACTCGGCGGATTCCTGCTGGTTGCGTGCCAGCACGGTGCGGTAGTTCTCCTTGGTGGCATCCAGCTGGCGGCGCACCTGCTCGATGGTCTCCATCGACTTGCGGCGCAGCTTCTGCAGCTCTACCTTGGCATCCTCCTCGATCTGCTTGGCGCGCCGGTACGCAGAAAGCTCCATCTCGGCGATCTTCTCTCTGGTCGCATCGTATTCGCCGCATTTGGCCGACAGCTTGGCGTTCTCCGAGGTCAGCCGGTCGTTTTCCGCCGCAAGCTGCGCCGCGCGGGCGTTCTGTGCCTCGATCTCGGTCGCCTGAAGGGAAAAACCGCTTTCGATCTGGTCCAGCTGTGCGCGGATTTTATCGGTATCCAGCGTCATTTCGCCCAGCCGCTCGAGCAGCTCGGCGTTCTTCGCGGTAAGCGCCTCGTTCTGCGTGCGCAGCTCGTTCATCGCGGACTGAGCCTCGGTCAGCTGAGAGCGCAGCTCGGCAGTCTCGGTGTAGTATTTCGTGTCGGTTTCTTCTATGTAATGCATTACGTCCTCGCGGTTAAAGCCGCCGAAGATGGCACTGCGGAATCCACGGGTTTGCTCGTCCATTGCAGTTCCTCCCACAATAATCTTATATTAGTATAGCAAATCCTGACGATAAAGGCAATAAAAAGAGTGAAGAGTGCGTGGAGGCAGGAGCGGATATTGGTTTACCTTGTTTCTCCGTTTCAATATTACGATGAAGGTATACCGCAGGATACCGGTTCGAAATGATTACACGATGTGACCATTTTCTCGCAATGCACACACACCGCGGGGAATGCGGATTCTTTGTACATATTGAACAGAATGATATAATAATGTAAGGTAATGTGCCCGAATATCTTGCAATCAAAAATGGAAAGTGATATTATAAATCTATCTTGCAAAAACGAGGAAGATGCTCAATGTTAGAATTAAAAGATTTCGAGGCAGCTGCGGACCGACTGAAAAACGTCATCCACAACATTCCGCTGTCTACGTCCTGCACCTTCTCCGCCATGACCGGCGCAGAGGTTTATCTGAAGTACGAAAACCAGCAGAAGACCGGCTCCTTTAAGGTGCGCGGTGCTTACAATAAGATTATGAAGCGCTTCGCTGAGGGCGACCTGCACGCCGTTGTTGCGTCCTCTGCGGGCAACCATGCACAGGGCGTTGCCTTTGCGGCAACCGCTGCCGGTGTAAAATCCACCATCGTTATGCCGCGTTCCGCGCCGATCGCCAAGGTTTCCGCAACCCAGGGCTACGGTGCCGAGGTTGTTCTGGCGGGCAACATTTACGATGAAGCCTATGCCAAGGCGTGCGAGATCTGCGAGGAGACCGGCGCAGAGTTCATCCACCCGTTTGACGATGAGGATGTTATGGCGGGTCAGGGCACCATCGCGCTGGAAATCCTGCGCGACCTGCCGGGCGTTGACATGATCTTCGTTCCGGCCGGCGGCGGCGGACTGATCTCCGGCGTGGCTGCCTGCGCAAAGCAGATCAACCCGCGCATCCAGATCATCGGCGTACAGGCTGAGGGCGCACCGGCGATCGCAAATTCGTTCCGCACCGGTGAGCGCACTCCGTCCGATACCGTGCACACCATCGCTGACGGTATCGCCGTAAAGACCCCGGGCGAAAAGACCTTTGAGTATATCAAGCAGTATGTGGACCGCGTTGTCACGGTTTCCGATGACGAGATCGCTTCCGCTGTTCTGCTGCTGCTCGAGCGCTGCAAGCAGGTCGTTGAGACCTCGGGTGCGGCGCCGCTCGCGGCTGTACTCAACAACAAGGTGGATGTAAAGGGCAAAAAGGTCGTATGCGTGCTGTCCGGCGGCAATATCGACGTATCCTTTATTCACAAGATTGTGGAAAAGGGCCTGATTACCCGCTGCCGTCAGCTGAAGTTCTCTGTGCTCATGCCGGATGCACCGGGCGCACTCGAGCACTTCTCGCACATCGTTGCACAGCAGAATGCCAATATCATCCTGTTCCAGCATGACCGCGTACAGACGGACCTCGAGATCGGCGAGGCGATTATCCATGTCGTCTGTGAGGTCGGCGGCGTTGACCACGCCAAGCGCCTCATCGACACCCTCACCGATGATGGCTATAAGGTGTTTACTTCGCAGATTTGATAAAAATGCAATGAAATTACAGCGTTCCGCTTGGATAGAGCGGGGCGCTGTTCTTTTTTTCGGAATAATGGAGGATGGAGAATGGAGAATGGAGAATGGAGAATGGAGAATGAACGCTGTGGTTTAACCTTCTTCGCAGTGCGATATCACCGTATGAAATGTATACCGTAGGGTGCGCCAAGGTGAATTGCGGCGTAGCCGCAATTTTCCATTCTCCATTTTCAATTACGCCTGCCTCCTCGCTCCTGCCTGAATCAATGACAAATGTAATATTGACAAGTAAATAACGATATGCTATTATCTCAGCGTGATAAGGAATGAAAAAACAGGTGGACGTTTTATCGCATTATTTGCCTTAAAACGGATAGAATAATAAAACCACGTATACAGTCAATCGCAGAAAGGAAGCATTACGCTATGGCAGCACACATCAACGACGAAATGCTGAACAAAATGGACGCATACTGGCGGGCGGCAAATTATCTTGCAGCCGGTCAGCTTTACCTGCTCGATAACCCGCTGCTCAAGGAGCCGCTGAAGCCCGAGTATATCAAGAAGAAGATCGTCGGTCACTGGGGCACGGTGCCCGGTCAGAACCTGATTTACGTTCATCTGAACCGTATCATCAAGCAGTATAATCTGGATATGATCCTGCTGTCCGGTCCGGGTCACGGCGGCAACTTCTTTGTGGCAAACACCTACCTCGAGGGCACTTACAGCGAGGTTTACCCGAACATCAGCGAGGACACCGAGGGCATGAAGCGCCTGTTCAAGCAGTTCTCGTTCCCGGGCGGCATTGCCAGCCACGTTGCACCGGAGACCCCGGGCTCCATCCACGAGGGCGGTGAACTGGGTTATTCTCTGGCGCACGGCTTCGGTGCGGTGCTGGATAACCCTGACCTGATCGCAACCGTAGTTGTCGGTGACGGCGAGGCGGAGACCGGCCCGCTGGCAACCTCGTGGCACGGCAACAAGTTCCTCAATCCGGTGACGGACGGCGTTGTTCTGCCGATCCTGCACCTGAACGGCTACAAGATCTCCAACCCGACCCTGCTGTCGCGTATTCCCGAAGAGGAGCTGCGCAAAATGCTCGAGGGCTGCGGCTGGAAGCCGTATTTCGTCGAGGGCGATGAGCCGATGAAGGTACACCGCGCACTGGCGGACACGCTCGACACCGTAACCGAGGAAATCCTCGCCATCCGCAAGCATGCGCGCGAGACCGGCGACACGACCCGTCCAATCTACCCGATGATCGTGCTGCGCACCCCGAAGGGCTGGACCGGTCCGAAGAACGTGGACGGCAAGCAGATCGAGGGCAGCTTCCGCGCGCATCAGGTGCCGCTGATGATGGACAGCCCGGAGCACCTGCCCATGCTCGAGCAGTGGCTGCGCAGCTACCATCCGGAGGAGCTGTTCGACGAAAACGGCAAGCTGATTCCCGAACTCAAGGCGCTGGCGCCGACCGGCGAGCACCGCATCGGCGCAAACCCGCACGCCAACGGCGGTCTGCTCATGCACCAGCTGCGCCTGCCGGATTTCCGCGATTACGGACTGAATGTTCCGGCTCCGGGCAGTGTTGAGGGTCAGGATATGATCGAGCTTGGCGCTTATGTCCGCGATGTCATCAAGCTGAACATGGACAGCCGCAACTTCCGCGTATTCGGCCCGGACGAGACTATGTCCAACCGCCTGAGCCACATTTTCGAGGTCACCGACCGCGAGTGGAACGCCGAGCGTCTGGACACCGACGAATTCCTGTCCGCAAGCGGCCGCGTGATGGACGGCATGCTGTCCGAGCACATGTGCGAGGGTTGGCTTGAGGGCTATCTGCTGACCGGCCGTCACGGCTTTTTCGCAAGCTATGAGGCGTTCATCCGCATTATCGACTCGATGGCGGCACAGCACGCCAAGTGGCTCAAGGTCTGCAACGGCCTGCCGTGGCGTCAGCCGATCGCATCGCTCAACCTGATTCTGGCTTCCAACGTATGGCAGCAGGACCACAACGGCTTTACCCATCAGGACCCGGGTTTCCTTGACCACATCGCCAACAAAAAGGCGGATGTTGTCCGTCTGTACCTGCCGCCCGATGCAAACTGCCTGCTCAGCTGCTTCGATCACTGCATCAAGAGCCGCAACTATGTCAACGTCATCGTGGCGTCCAAGCATCCGCGTCCGCAGTGGCTGACCATGGAGCAGGCTGTGCAGCACTGCACCCAGGGCATCGGCATCTGGGAGTGGGCGTCCAACGATCAGGGTGCAGAGCCGGACGTTGTTATGGCGTGCTGCGGCGAGACACCGACGCTCGAAACGCTGGCTGCCGTATCCATCCTGCGGGAAGAGCTGCCCGAACTCAAGGTTCGCGTTGTCAACGTGGTTGACCTGATGAAGCTGCAGCCCGAGCGGGAGCATCCGCACGGCCTGTCCGATGCCGAGTACGACATGCTGTTCACCAAGGATAAGCCGATCATCTTCGCCTTCCACGGCTACCCGACGCTCGTTCATGAGCTGACCTACCGCCGTCATAACCGCAACCTGCACGTTCGCGGCTACAGGGAGGAGGGCACCATCACCACGCCGTTCGATATGCGCGTGCAGAATGATATCGACCGCTTCCACCTCGTCAAGGACGTTCTGCTGCGCCTGCCGCAGCTTGGCAACCGCGGCGCGTACCTCTACCAGAAGATGAGCGATAAGCTGGTGCAGCATCAGCAGTATATCACCGAGTACGGTGAGGATATGCCGGAAGTCCGCGAGTGGAAATGGAAATAATGGAGAATTGAAAATGGAAAATGGAGAATGACCGTAAAGGGATGGTTCTCCGCAGGGCGCACATTGTGCGCCCTTTTCTTTTGCCTGTTGATAGGGGTAAAATGTGGGTTTTCATTTGTCCTGCTGTTAGAAATGGGAACCGCAGGCAATGTCATAACATAGTATTAACCCAAATGCAATGCTGAAAATCATTGCACAAACCATACCGTAGGGTGCGACAAGGTGAATTGCGGCATAGCCGCAAGAGAAGGTGCCCTGGGGTACGACCTCGGCGCACCGCATCAAACGATTGGCATAAATTCAATGGATTGATATAAATTGAACGAATACCATAGGGCGGGGTGCCCTCACCCCGCCGTGTAACCGATAGGCACATGCGTAATCGTAGGGGCGACCATTGGTCGCCCGCAGCGCGACCGGAGCCTGCGCAAGGAGCGGCCACGCACCCTTTAATCATAACGTGGGCGGCCGATGACCGCCCCTACGGGATAAATATTGCCGGTGAATTTACATTCGGCGGGGTGAGGGCACCCCGCCCTACGGAAATGGTTTATCGATGCGTTAATTCCTAACTCCTAATTACTAATTTTGCACAGGTTTTCCCTTGACACCTCGTCAACTGTATGCTATTATCTAACTGTACTAAAACACACAGTACAGTTGATACACTCTCAAATCAACAAAAGGAAAGGAGGCGCGTCAGGTGATTAAAATCGACTATCGGGATGCCCGCCCCATCTATGAACAGGTGGTGGACGGCATTGAGGGACTGGCTCTGCGTGGGGCACTGCCAGCGGACACCCAGCTGCCCAGTGTACGGCAGCTTGCGATGGAACTGTCGATCAACCCGAACACAATACAGCGCGCTTACGGAGAGCTGGAACGCCGCGGTGTGATCTACGCCGCAAAAGGACGGGGAAATTTTATATCGGACAATGCAGCGGCGCTGCGTTCCCAGAGGCTTAACGAACTGGGTGAGCAGATTACCGCACTGGCCGGTCAGGCGCGCTCGCTCGGGGCGACCGAGGAGCAGCTGCGCGGCTGGGTAGAGAGGAAAGGAGAGAGCAGAACATGATTACGGCAACCAACGCGACCAAGCGGTTTGAGGACATCACGGCGGTCGATCACATCTGCGCGGAAGTCAAGGACGGCTCGGTCTACGGCCTGATCGGCTCGAACGGCGCGGGCAAATCCACGTTCCTGCGCATGCTGGCCGGCATTTTGCAGCCGGATGAGGGCACGGTGCAGATCGACGGCAAGGACATTTTCGAGAACATTGCAATGAAGGAACGGTTTTTCTTTATCTCGGATGAGCAGTTCTTTTTCCCGAACAGCACGCCGAAGGAAATGAAAAACTACTACAAGCGCTTTTACAGCAAATTCGATGAAGCGCGCTACCGCAAGCTGATGAACGGCTTCGGTCTGGACGAAAACCGCAAGCTGCGGACGTTCTCCAAGGGCATGAAAAAGCAGGTTTCGGTCATCTGCGGCGTATGCAGCGGCACGGACTACTTATTCTGCGATGAGACGTTCGACGGTCTCGACCCGGTCGTTCGCCAGACGGTAAAGAGCCTGTTTGCCGAGGATGTAGCGGACAGAGGTCTGACGCCCATCATCGCCTCGCACAACCTGCGTGAGCTGGAGGACATCTGCGACCATGTCGGTCTGCTGCATCGCGGCGGCATCCTGTTCTCGCGCGATCTGGACGACATGAAGCTCGGCATGTACAAAATGCAGTGCATTTTCCCGAATCCGCTGCCGGATTCCGCGTGGGAAGGCTTTGATATTCTGCACAAGGAGCAGCGCGGCTCGCTGTACACCATTACGGCGCGCGGCAGCCGGGAAGAGCTGCTCGCCAGGGTGAACGCGCTGAACCCGACCTTCTGCGAAATGCTCCCGCTGACGCTGGAGGAAATCTTTATCAATGAAACGGAGGTGGCAGGCTATGATGTCAAGAAACTCCTGTTCTAAGGGTCTCGTGCGGGATTGCATGAAACGCAACCTGTGGGCCATCGTGCTGTCCACGGTGGGATTCTTTATGGCGCAGCTGCTGCCGGTGATTATGACGGCGCAGCACAGCCTGTCGGCACATAAGCAGGATCTGGTCAATCTGAGTGCGGCAGATGCCGCGGCAAGCTGGCAGGGATATGTGGAGAGCGTCGGTGAGATGCTCGGCGGACAGAATGTGTTTGTCAAGCTGGCCGTCATCATTCTGGCGGTCACCTGCGGTGTGAGCATGTTCGCGTACCTGCACAATCGCCGCAAGGTGGATTTCTATCACAGCCTGCCGATTTCGCGCAGCCGTCTGTTTGCGGTAAACTACGCGACCGGTGCGCTGTGCGCGCTCGTGCCGTACCTCGTGCTGCATGCGCTGAGCATTGTCAGTGCATGTGCGATGGGCTTCGGTGAGGTAGTCAACGCATCGCTCATCGGCGTGATCGCGTCCAACGTCATTTTCTTCTTCCTGCTGTACGCGATGGCGGCTGTTACGACCATCCTGTGCGGCAACACGGTCATCACGCTGCTGCTCGGTCTGTGGGTGTACTTCGGACCGACACTCGTAACCGCACTGTGGCAGAGTCTCAAGAGCATGTTCTTCCAGACCTATGTGATGGATGCTTCCATGACTTCGCTGTTGTTCGGCAACAAGTTTGCACCGCTGATTCAGTATTTCGGCGTAAACGGCACGAAAATGCATAGCTGGGCAGTGGAGCCTATCTGTGCGATGGATTACTCCGCCGGGCTGCAGGAGTCGAGTGCTATCGGTCTGCTGATCGGCTATGCGGTTGCGGCGATCGTTATCACCGCACTGGCGCTGTTCCTGTTCCGCATCCGAAAGAGCGAGCGGGCGGGCACGGCACTGGCATTCAACCCGATCAAGCTGCCCGTCAAGATTATTATCTGCGTGGTTATGGGTACGGCGTTCGCTGAGATTTTCAAAATGCTGGTCTACGAATCCGAGCTGTGGTTCTGGGTCGGTCTGATACTCGGCACGGTCATTTTCCACTGCGTGGTGGAGATTATCTACGCGTTCGACTTCCGCGCCATCTTCCGCAAGCCGCTGCAGATGGTCATCATTCTGGCGGTGCTGGCAGTTGGTCTGCTGTTGATGCAGAAGGATGTATTCGGCTATGATAAATGGCTGCCGGATGAGGGCAGCATTGCAGCGGCAGCGCCGATGGGTTACGTCGGTGAATCGACACTGCTCAGTGAGCCGGAAAACATCGCGGCAGCGCGGCAGCTGGCAGCGCTCGGCGTGGAAAGCCTGAATAATACGGATGAAAATGCACAGAAGGAGTGCATCACCGTCACCTTCAAGCTGAAGAACGGCAAGGTGAAGAGCCGTTCGTATGAGCTGCCGGGCACAGACGAAGTGTTCACGCTCAAAAAGCAGATTTACCAGTCCGCAGAGTACAAGCAGAAGGCGTGGTCGCTGTTTGCGCTCGGCGAGGTCAACGAGGGTTACCACCGCAACATTGTTTTCTACACCAACGGTGACGGCTACAACGGCGTCGGCACACTCAGCGACTCGCAGAAGGCGCAGGAGATCATTGACACGCTCAAGGCAGAGACGCTGACCCACACCGGTGATGCCATGCCGGTGCTGCGCATGGAATTCTCGCAGCAGAACAACGACGATTATTACAGCGAGGGTGCGGTATGCGTGACCGACAAGGACGTAAAGACGCTTGCACTCATCAAAAAGTACGCCAATATCGTTCCCAAGGCTGTCAGCGCGAAAAACGTAAAGCTGATTACACTGAGCATCTATCTGCCGGATAAAGACATCTGGCAGGGCGTGCAGGTGACCGACAGAGCGGACATTGACGCACTGCTTAAAAACGCGGTCAACATTGACGCAATGAATCTGTACGGCAGCAATGCGATGGCGTACGGCATTATGCAGCAGTTTGCCCGCAGCAGCGTATGCTTGACCTACACGGACGAAAAGGGCGATGAGTGGAACGCAAGCGCAGGCTACACCGAAGAGGATTATCCGAAGGATATCATCGAGAAGTACCGCGCGCAGGCTGAGAAGGACGCGAAAAACGGCGTCGTGTCTGCACAGGACGGTGATGTTGCCTATACGACGGAAGTGGCTGTCGGATAAGCAAGCGCGGTATCATCTGTTTCCGCTCGGGCTGTTCCTGCCGCTGTTCAGGCGGTGGTTCGAGCGGGCAGGACCGCTTGTCTGCTGGATCGTCATCATCGCGGCAAGTACAATATCCGATCTGCTGATTCTGTGGTAGGAGACAGCGGGTCGCAGGATAGAGAGTTATATACGGAAAACAGGCACACCGAGAGGTGTGCCTGTTTTGAGGTTAACGGGTGAAAATGCTCGTAAAAATGAAAAACGCCGTGTTGGCGTTGAATTGACGGGGCTCGACAGAATATGATATAATGCAGATGGACGCTGTTGCATAGTAGCGGTCAGACCCACATTCCTTCCCGTGGTCAGCGGCAGGAAGGAGGTGGCGCGCGTGCAGAAAAAGGCTTGGAAACTCCTTGTGTGTGCAGTAATCGTGCTGTACATTTTCTGTATAAAAGCGCATTGACCGCTCGGATTAGGCCCCGGAGCGGTCAATGACTTTTAGTTGTTGATCAGTTAAGGGTCTGACTGCTGTGACAGCGTCCCTTGGGTTCATTATAACATATGCTTGGGTTTTGTCAAGTGATGAAACCGGAGCGCTTGTTTGTTGAGAGACATAGTTTTGCACCATATATCCCGTAGGGCGAACGGTGTTCGCCTAAATTGCACGTTGTCGTTGATTGGTATGCGGGCGCACACTCCGACTCGCTAAGAGCCGCCTACGGCGGTTGCTCGCTGGACGCCCACTGCGGTG
>OIXV01003892.1_pt1 | contig 10627 bp, 7 predicted proteins | sample 1587771 | NCBI WGS metagenome assembly OIXV01 (sample SAMEA3888893, study PRJEB22519) | human gut metagenome | biome: human gut; feature: human-associated habitat; material: faeces | place: Denmark | collected 2010
CCAGCCGCATCATCGACTGCGTCGCTAATCCGTCTGGTTAGGCTAATCCTCAAAGGATAACCGCTTAATGACGCACTCTTTAATCAGCACTCTGGCGAAAGTATGTTCGGTGTGGTATAATTTCTAAACAGGGAATGCCTTTGCTTTCCTTTTCTTTTTGCGGGTCGTAAAATGAAAGGGAGAGAATGAAAAGGAGGATGAAAAATGATAGAAAGAGATACCTCCCGCCACTTTGAACTAGTGTCGAAATATCAGCCAGCTGGTGATCAGCCAGAAGCAATCACTCAGTTAGTTGATGGCGTGATAAAGGGTAAAAAAGCACAGATACTATTAGGCGCAACAGGAACAGGGAAAACTTATACGATTTCGAATTTGATCGAGAAAGTAAATAAGCCAACCTTGATCATTGCCCATAACAAGACATTAGCTGGTCAATTGTATGGAGAGTTTAAGGAGTTCTTTCCGAATAATGCGGTGGAATACTTTGTTTCTTATTATGATTATTATCAACCAGAAGCTTATGTGCCATCAAGCGATACGTATATTGAAAAAGATTCAAGTGTAAACGACGAGATCGATAAATTACGACATTCAGCGACGAGTTCTTTATTAGAAAGAAACGACGTGATCGTGATTGCCTCCGTTTCTTGTATTTTTGGATTGGGGTCACCCTTTGAATACCAAAAACAAGTGGTATCGATCAGACAAGGCACAGAACTAGATCGTAATCAATTGATTCGGAGTTTGGTAGGCATACAATTTGAACGAAATGATATTGATTTTCAGCGCGGTCGTTTTCGAGTGCGCGGTGACGTCGTGGAAATTTTCCCAGCTTCACGTGATGAGCGGGCGTTGCGAGTAGAATTTTTTGGTGATGAAGTTGAGAGGATCAGAGAAGTCAATGCCTTAACAGGAGAAGTACTTGGCGAGACGGAACATGTAGCTATCTTCCCAGCCACTCACTTTGTAACGAATGATGAACATATGGAACATGCAGTGGCGAATATAAAAGCTGAACTTGAGCAACGACTAGCCGTTCTGCGTAATGAAAACAAGCTGCTTGAAGCACAGCGGTTGGAACAGCGAACAAATTACGATATTGAAATGATGCTGGAGATGGGATATACCTCAGGGATCGAGAATTATTCGCGACATATGGACGGACGTAAAGAAGGAGAACCGCCTTATACGCTACTTGACTTTTTCCCGGAAGATTCATTGATCGTAGTGGATGAATCACATGTTACGATGCCACAAATCCGAGGAATGTATAATGGCGACCGTGCCAGAAAACAAATGCTGGTAGATTATGGGTTCCGTTTACCATCTGCGCTGGACAATCGACCTTTACGACTAGAAGAGTTTGAAAAACATGTAAATCAGATCGTTTATGTTTCTGCTACACCAGGACCATATGAGTATGAACAGACTGATACGGTGATTCAACAGATTATTCGCCCAACTGGATTGCTTGACCCAATCATTGAAGTACGGCCGATCATGGGACAAATCGATGATCTTGTCGGAGAAATCAATGAACGAGTTGAAAAAGATCAGCGGGTCTTTGTGACAACGTTAACGAAAAAAATGTCAGAGGATCTAACGGATTATTTCAAAGAATTAGGAATCAAAGTCAAATATCTTCACAGTGATATCAAAACACTTGAACGAACGGAGATTATCCGAGACTTGCGTCTAGGAGAATTTGATGTTTTAGTCGGAATCAATTTACTTCGTGAAGGACTTGATGTGCCTGAAGTGTCTCTAGTGGCTATTTTGGATGCGGATAAAGAAGGATTCTTACGTAGTGAGCGATCATTGGTCCAAACTATTGGGCGTGCTGCAAGAAACTCAGAAGGTAAAGTAATCATGTACGCAGACAGAGTAACTGACTCTATGCGGTTAGCGATGGATGAAACTGCACGACGTCGTACGGTCCAAGAGGCTTACAACAAAGAACATGGTATCGTACCTAAGACGATCATCAAAGAAATTCGTGATTTGATTTCCATCACGAAAGAATCTGAAAGTGATGCGAAAGAAACAGTCCAAGTATCCTACGAAGAAATGTCCCGAGAGGAAAAAGCTACATTATTAATGAAATTAGAAAAAGAAATGAAAGATGCTGCCAAAGCTTTAGATTTCGAGACCGCCGCCAATGTACGGGATATGATTCTTGAATTAAAAGCTTCAGAGTAGGAGGATGACATGGCTAACGATAAAATTATTATTCATGGTGCAAGAGCACACAACTTAAAAAATGTGAACGTAACGATCCCTAGAGACAAGTTCGTGGTGGTAACTGGACTATCTGGTTCAGGGAAAAGTTCTCTAGCTTTCGACACACTATATGCAGAAGGACAAAGAAGGTATGTTGAAAGTCTTTCTGCTTATGCACGGCAGTTTTTAGGTCAGATGGATAAACCAGATGTCGACAGTATCGATGGTCTGAGTCCAGCAATTTCGATCGATCAAAAAACGACAAGTAAAAATCCACGATCAACTGTAGGAACAGTGACAGAAATCAATGACTATCTGCGCCTACTTTTTGCTCGTGTCGGTCATCCAATCTGTCCGAATGATCATATCGAAATCACGAGTCAATCAGTTGACCAAATGGCGGATCAAGTATTGGAATTGCCAGAACGAACAAAGATCCAGGTTTTGGCGCCGATCATCGTGAAGAAAAAAGGACAACATAAAAAAGTGTTTGAACGTATCCAAAAAGAAGGGTACGTTCGGGTGCGTGTAGATGGTGAGATTTATGATCTAAGCGAAGTACCAGAACTTGAAAAAAATAAAAAACACGATATTGCTATCGTTATCGATCGGATCGTCATCAAAGAGGGCATTCGCTCAAGATTATTTGACTCGATCGAAGCAGCATTACGTTTAGCAGATGGGTATGTTCTAGTTGATGTGATTGGTGAAGATGAAATGCTGTTCAGCGAGCATTATTCGTGTCCTTATTGCGGATTTACGGTGGGAGAATTGGAACCAAGATTGTTTTCTTTCAATGCACCATTTGGAGCATGTCCTGACTGTGATGGTTTAGGAGTCAAACTGGAAGTGGACCAAGATCTTGTGATCCCGGATCGGACGAAAACACTAAGCCAAGGAGCGATTATCCCTTGGAACCCAATCAGTTCACAATATTATCCGCAAATGTTGGCGCAAGCGTGTGAGAGTTATGGCATTGATATGGATACGCCATTCGAAGAGTTGCCAACAGAGCATCAAGAAATCATTTTGAATGGGACAGATGAGATTTTTCATTTCCATTACGAAAACGATTTTGGCGGTGTACGAGATGTTGAAACGACCTTTGAAGGTGTTTTGAAAAACATCAAAAGAAGATACCATGACACGAATAGTGATTTTACAAGAGAACAAATGAGACAGTATATGACAGAACTTACCTGTCAAACATGTAAAGGATATCGCTTGAATCCGCAGGCTTTGTCTGTACAGATCAATGGAACGAATATTGGTCAAACAAATGAATTGTCTATTCAAAAAGCAGTGAACTTCTTTTCTACTTTGACACTGTCAGAACAGGAAAAGATCATTGCTCGCCCAATATTGAAAGAAGTCAATGACCGTTTGTCATTTCTAGAAAATGTTGGCTTGGATTATTTAACGTTGAGCCGTGCTTCTGGTACGTTATCAGGAGGCGAAGCACAACGTATTCGTCTAGCTACTCAAATCGGGTCAAATCTTTCCGGTGTGTTATATATCTTAGATGAACCATCGATTGGTCTCCATCAGCGGGACAATGATCGTTTGATCGGTTCTTTGAAAAAAATGCGTGATTTGGGAAATACATTGGTGGTAGTCGAACATGATGAAGATACGATGCGCGCTGCTGATTATCTGATTGATGTAGGGCCTGGTGCAGGGCATCAAGGTGGCGAGATCGTAGCGGCTGGTACGCCAGCAGAAGTGGCTGCGGATGAACATTCATTAACAGGACAATATCTATCAGGTAAAAAACGAATCTCGGTTCCGAAAACGCGACGTAAAGGAAATGGCAAAGCGATAAAAATCACTGGGGCAACGGAAAATAATTTGAAAAATGTTTCAGTTGAATTTCCTTTAGGCGAATTTGTGGCCGTTACAGGAGTATCTGGTTCAGGAAAAAGTACGTTAGTGAACAGTATCTTGAAACGAGCACTTGCACAAAAAATCAATCGTAACTCTGCAAAACCTGGGAAGTTCAAGACGATCACAGGATATGATAGCATTGAAAAAATCATCGATATCGACCAAAGTCCCATTGGTAGAACGCCACGAAGTAATCCAGCAACGTATACAAGTGTCTTCGATGATATCAGAGATCTATTTGCTAAAACCAATGAAGCAAAAATGCGCGGATACAAAAAAGGGCGTTTTAGTTTCAACGTCAAAGGTGGACGTTGTGAGGCTTGTCGTGGAGATGGGATCATCAAGATCGAAATGCATTTCTTACCAGATGTATATGTCCCTTGTGAGGTATGTCATGGAAAACGATACAACTCTGAAACACTGGAAGTCCATTATAAAGGGAAAAGCATTGCAGATATCTTAGAGATGACAGTAGAAGATGCTGTAGAATTTTTCGAACCAATTCCTAAGATACGTCGTAAACTACAAACTATCGTAGATGTTGGCTTAGGTTACGTGACGATGGGGCAACCTGCGACAACGCTATCCGGTGGGGAAGCACAACGGATGAAGTTAGCAAGTGAGTTGCACAAGATTTCTAATGGTAAAAACTTTTATATCTTAGATGAACCTACAACAGGACTGCACACAGATGATATTGCACGGTTACTTGATGTACTGCAACGTTTAGTTGATGCGGGGAATACAGTGCTTGTCATCGAACACAATCTCGACGTCATCAAAACAGCAGATCACATCATTGATCTAGGACCAGAAGGTGGAGAAGGCGGTGGCACGATTTTAGCTACTGGCACGCCTGAGGAATTGATCAAAGTCAAAGAAAGTTATACAGGTCGCTACCTAAAAAAAGTAATGGATTAAAGAACAAAAAATAGAAATGTTATATGATAGTTAAAAAAGAATTAAAAGAGCGGATTAACTCTTGTGTTATTAACGGCTATATTCTAGAATACGTTACATGGTAGTTCTTTCTACACTGATTAGTATAGATAAAAACTTCCTATAAGTTCAATCCGTTCAAAAAAGAATTGAGCAATCGGAGGAGTTTCCTTTGATTGCTTTTTTCTTTATGGTATGATATTCCTTGTGTAGTTAGAAAAGAAAACTAGAGATTATGAGTAAGTGAGAGATAAAAATGAAGAGTATTGAAAAAGAAGAATTTATCCCTATTTTATTAGGCAGCGATATGAATGTTTATGGCATGGCACGTTCCTTCCATGAAGCGTATGGAAAAGTTTGTCAGGCGTATGCCTCAAATCAATTGGCACCCACTCGGTACAGCAAGATCGTCAATGTAGAGGTGATTCCAGGATTTGACAAAGATCCAGTGTTTATCGAAACAATCGTGCGATTGGCAAAAGAAAAGTATTCAGATGATACCAAGAAATATCTTTTGATTGCTTGTGGAGATGGATATGCTGAATTGATTTCTCAACACAAAGAAGAACTTTCAGAATACTTTATCTGTCCTTACATTGATTACTCGTTATTTGAACGTTTGATCAACAAAGTAAGTTTTTATGAAGTATGTGAGGAGTATAAACTACCTTACCCAAAAACATTAATCGTAAGAAAAGAGATGTTAGCAAGTGGCCGGTTAGAACAAGAAATTCCATTTGAATTTCCTGTCGCATTAAAACCTGCAAACAGTGTAGAATATTTATCGGTTCGTTTTGAAGGCCGTAAAAAAGCATTTATTATCAACGATCGTGAAGAGTTTGATTTGATTTTAAGACGGATCTATGAAGCAGGTTATACGAGTGAAATGATCGTACAAGATTTCATTCCTGGCGATGATAGCAACATGCGTGTTTTGAATGCATATGTAGACGAAAATCACCAAGTACGTATGATGTGTTTAGGTCATCCGTTATTGGAAGATCCTACACCAGCTTCTATTGGAAACTATGTGGTGATCATGCCTGATTACAATGAAAAAATCTATCAAACGATCAAACGCTTCTTAGAAGAAATCAAGTATACAGGTTTTGCGAATTTTGATATGAAATATGATTCAAGAGATGGAGAATACAAATTGTTTGAAATCAATCTTCGTCAAGGAAGAAGTAGTTTCTTTGTTACTTTAAATGGTTTGAATCTAGCAAAATTTGTAACAGAAGACCGCGTATTCGGAGAACCTTTTACCGAAACAACGTATGGTACGAATCAATCTGACAAAGCAAAATTGTGGATGGGTGTACCTAAAAAAATCTTTTTAGAGTATGCGAAAGAAAACGAAGACAAAAAGATCGCCACACAAATGATTAAAGAAAATCGTTATGGAACAACTGTTTTTTATGAGAAAGATCGATCTTTTAAACGTTGGTTGTTGATGAAATATATGTTCAGAAACTACATTCCTCGATTCAAAAAATACTTTCATGTGAAAGAAGGCTAATTCATGGAAAACTTTTTCAGTATTTTAGGTGGAATGGGTACGATGGCAACTGAGAGCTTTATCCGCTTGATCAATCATCGAATAAAGGCGACAAAAGATCAGGACTATTTGAACTATGTTCTGTTCAATCATGCAACAGTGCCCGATCGTACAGCGTTCATCTTAGACGATAAAAAGGAAGATCCAATGCCTTATTTGCTAGATGATATCAAAAAGCAAAATTTGTTAGAACCAAATTTTATTGTTTTAACATGCAATACGGCACATTACTTTTTTGATGAATTGCAAGCCGCGACACCGATCCCAATCTTGCATATGCCAAGAGAAGCTGCCAATGAACTTGTTCGGCAACAGACATCTGGAAAAGTAGCTATTTTAGGAACTGAAGGCAGTATGAAGGCTGGTATTTATGAAGCTGAAGTAAGAAATTTAGGTTTTGAAGTCGTGATTCCTGATCAATTGCTTCAAGAAAAAATCAATTATTTGATTTATCATGAAATCAAAGAGTCTGATCGGTTGAATAAAGACTTATACTTTGAGATTTTAGACGAAGCAGTGGGACGTTTGAACTGTGAAAAAGTTATTTTAGGCTGCACAGAGTTATCTTTAATGCAAGAATTCGCATCAAACAATCCTTATCCAGTGATTGATGCGCAATCATTGATTGCAGATCGGACGATTGAACTTGCATTAGAAAATCGAAAAAAGTTACCTGAATCTGTTTGATCTACTACAAAAGACAGGTAGATGGAATAGCATACGTATGATTATTCAAAAGGATAAGCTAGATGATTTCGAAAATACTCAATCTTATTTTCGAATGATCTGGCTTATTTTTTGAGAAAAATAGTCTTTGTATTACTATAGGGAGATTCAAAAATTCATAATAATTGCTTCAGGGATTGGTTCATTTTTAATAAAAAATGGATTTAAGTGGAAATGATACGCCCGGAGTGATATAATTTTAAAGATAATGTACGAGAGGAGGCCGTTACACGATGGCTGATAATTTACAATTAGTGATTATTACGGGAATGAGTGGAGCAGGTAAGACGGTAGCAATCCAAAGTTTTGAAGATATGGGGTATTTTTGTATCGATAACATGCCACCAAGACTGATCCCGAAATTTTGGGAATTGATCAAAGAATCGGGAAAAGTGACAAAAATGGCACTGGGCGTCGATTTGCGTTCGCGCTCGTTTTTTGAAGAAATCCAAAACATGTTAGTTGAAATTGAAAATACTAATTTTATCGATACATCGATTTTATTTTTAGATGCTTCAGATGAGGAACTAGTTGCCCGCTACAAAGAAACAAGAAGAACCCACCCTATGGCTATGGATGGTTTAGTGACAGAAGGTATCCGTAAAGAGCGTGCAATATTAAATGATTTGAAGACGCAGGCATCGTTAGTCATTGACACGACGACGCTGACTCCTCGCCAACTTCGTGAAAAAATCAATCATTCTTTCAAATCAAAGGGAGATCAAGGATTTCGCATCGAATTTGTTTCTTTTGGCTTCAAATATGGGTTGCCAATCGATTCAGATATCGTTATGGATGTTCGTTTCTTACCAAACCCACATTATATCCCAGAGTTAAGACCGTTAACAGGAAAAGACAAACCTGTCTATGACTATGTGATGTCATTTGATGAAACACAGTCGTTCTATAGTAAATTCTTGGATCTGCTAGAGACCGTATTGCCAGGATACATTAAAGAAGGAAAAAGCAGTCTTACTGTTGCAATCGGATGTACTGGTGGTCAGCATCGATCAGTGGCCTTGACAGAACGTCTAGCAAAAGCACTAGGTCAAACGTACAAAGTGAATGTAACTCATCGTGATAAGGATAAGCGGAAAGAGACGGTGAATCGGTCGTGAAAATGAAGACATATCGCATCCGCAAGCCTAAAATCGTTGTTGTTGGCGGTGGAACGGGATTACCTGTCATATTGAAAAGTTTGCGTAATCAAGGTGCGGATATTACCGCTATTGTAACTGTGGCGGATGATGGCGGGAGTAGTGGTGAAATCAGAGAATCAATTGCAATGGCTCCGCCAGGCGATTTGAGAAATGTCTTGGTTTCTCTATCTGATATGCCCCAATTTTATGAGGATATTTTTCAGTATCGTTTTAAAAAAGAAGATCAGTTTTTAGCAAACCATACAATTGGAAACCTGATTATTGCAGCAGTGGCTGAAATGAGAGGAAGTACATATGAGGCAATTCAACTATTAGCCAGAATGATGCATGTTGATGGTCACATTTATCCTTCTTCTGAAACACCGCTGACATTACATGCTGTTTTCAAAGATGGAACAACGGCAATCGGAGAATCAAAGATCGCCATCGATCGGAAAACGATCGATCATGTGTATGTAAGAAATACAACAGATGATAAAGAAGCAAAGGCTGCACGAAAAGTAGTTTCCGCGATCATGGAAGCAGATATGGTCGTCTTAGGTCCAGGTAGTTTATTCACGAGCATTCTGCCAAATCTAGTCATCCCTGAAATTGGGGAGGCAATCGTGCAGACAGAGGCTGAAGTCGTTTATATCTGTAACATCATGACCCAAAAAGGAGAAACCGAACACTTTAGCGATGCGGATCATATCCGTGTGCTTCATGAGCATTTGAAGAAACCGTTTATCGACACAGTCTTGGTAAATACGGAAAAGGTTCCTGAAGGATATATGGACCCGGAAATCTATGATGAATACCTCGTGCAAGTTGCACATGATTTTAATGGACTTAGAAATGAAGGGTGCCGTGTCGTTTCTACGGATTTCTTAGAATTGAAAAATGGCGGAGTGTTCCATGATGGTGAAAAAGTAGTGGAAGAACTTTTCCGCTTGGTATTTGGATCAAAATTGTAAATTTTTAAGACAAATGAGTGAAAAGAGAAAGGAGGGAATAGAATGTCTTTTGCGGCAGATGTGAAAAAAGAACTGACTGGGTTAGAGGTTCACAGAGAACATGCGAAAGCAGAATTAGCAGCCTTGCTAAGGATGAATGGTTCTTTAGGCATCGTGAACCAACAATTTATTTTGAACGTCCAGACAGAAAATGCGGCAATCGCTAGACGTATCTATTCTCTTTTGAAAGATCATTATAATGTTCGAAGTGAGTTACTTGTTCGGAAAAAAATGAAATTAAAAAAGAATAATGTATATATCGTGCGATTGAAGCAAGGTACAAAAAGCGTATTGATGGATTTAGATATCATGGATGGGATGATGTTCAACGGGCATGTCTCAGATGAAATTATGGGGAATTCTCAAAAAATGCGTTCCTATTTACGCGGTGCATTTATGGCTTCTGGCTCTGTCAATAATCCAGAAACTAGTCGTTATCATTTAGAAATCTTTTCAATTTATGAACAACACAATCAGGATATTTGCGATATGCTGAATTACTACGGTCTCCATGCTCGGACATTGGAAAGACGTAACGGCTATATTTCTTATTTAAAAGGTGCAGAAAAAATCGCAGACTTTTTGACGTTGATCGGTGCAACGAATTCGATGTTGCGATTTGAAGATGTGCGTATCGTTCGGGATATGAGAAATTCTGTCAATCGGCTTGTAAATTGTGAAACTGCCAACCTTAATAAAACAATTGATGCAGCGTCAAAACAAATTGAAAACATCGAGTTGATCGAAGCTAGAGTAGGATTACATGCATTACCAGAAAAATTACAAGAAATAGCCGAATTAAGGTTACAACATCCAGAAGTTAGTTTAAAAGAACTAGGAGAAATGATCCCGTCAGGAGCAATCTCTAAATCGGGAATCAACCATCGGATTCGCAAAATCAATGAATTTGCGGAAAAATTGAAAGAAGAAGCAAGTTGATCATCAGACTTTGCCTTTTTTACGACAAAAAAACTCGAAATCGACCTATTTTCATCTATGTGTGGATATCGAAATTAAGACAGCTTTTGAATTTTTCTTATACAATTTTTTTAGAGAGTCAGGACAATCGAATGCCCGGCCTCTTTTTTTTGGTTTAAGTAAAAACAGTTTCTTATTTTTGATAATTTTTAGTAAGCTTAGTACATAGA